>Ga0181591_10006178_pt1 | contig 10409 bp, 6 predicted proteins | sample 071ome_33_FD_133757 | JGI IMG/M metagenome (GOLD analysis project Ga0181591, IMG submission 133757) | Coastal salt marsh microbial communities from the Groves Creek Marsh, Skidaway Island, Georgia - 071412AT metaG (megahit assembly) | ecosystem: Environmental > Aquatic > Marine > Intertidal zone...
ATATAATATTATATAATTGTTTAACTTCATTGATTAATAAATTAATATTATATTCACGAAACATTTATTTATAGTTGTAAATATTGAAGCTGTGAAAAAATATTGTATAATAAATAAATATATTTAAGACTAAAATATTGATATAAATTTTTTTTAAAGGCTACAAAAAAATTGATAATTTACATGTTAATTGTAGTTACCGTTGCCATTTTGGCACAAGCACTAAGTGCAATGTCGCGTATCACGCCGCGCATAACAAGTGCTAGTCTGAATATTGTCCCATCCCGACGAAGGGAAAGAGAAACTGAGCGACTGACGTTGACACTGATGGATGTATTCGAAAATCGAATGCTTAAGGTCGGGATAGTGACGGAAGTAACCAAGATTAATGGGGGAGTGTTTCGTATCTCTTGCCTAGGCCCTGAATGCTGCAAGACATACGCACTTGAGATTGTGGTGATCGCGGTGGTAGGAGGACTAATTACCGAGATGCAAGTCTGGTGCCTTGATAAGTCCTTTGAAGAAGATGGTTCATACATCCATCTAGAAGATAGGGAACTCACTAATGAGTTTGTTAACATTCACGCAGGGGACTCCCCTGAAAATCTCGATTATCTTGCTTACTTACTGAGCAAGATGATGCTGAAGATGATTTCGGGAGTCGAGTTTAAAGACTTGACGAAGCCCCCCTTACAGACGTCCAACCCATTCATGGAGAAAGTGTTCAAGGAATTGGAACCTTTCTTTATGACACACAATGTGGACTACGATCGACAATATGCCCGCCCGGAGAAAAAGAACAATGCGATCGTCGTCTATGTTCCAAATGAAGACGGATCGTTCGAAGTGTTTAGAATCCGGATATATGAAGTGAGAAGCAAAGAATGGTGTGTGCTGAGTCTGACTCCTCTGTGCGAGAATGAGAGCAAGATCTACCCCTACCCTCACGCAGTTCCCCTATTCTTCAGGTTTACTTTGGAGAACATTACCAGCTTGCCGATCTGCGATGCTGTATTCGGACCGCATCGAATCAACAAGCTCGAAAGCTGGGACAGCTGGTCCGAGGTACAAGAAAAATACTTCAGAGACCGAATCGAAGAACAGTGGAAAAACCAGCAGCATGATGATTAGTGAACATCCACTTACGTCCGCACACTAAACAATCATACCGCACACAAAAAAAATAATTTTTTTAAAGTTATCATTCGGAAAACTTTTTCATGATAAACTTACACAACTATTTTATATGAAATGAAAACTATATAAATAAAGGAGAAAAATCTTAGTATATCTTTAAGAACAATAGTTTCTAACTACTTCTATATCGCAAACATCGCTAACAACACAACAACAGGAATAACACCAAAAGCCGCAAAATATTGATAATATGATGTTTCATTATCTACAGAACGATTAATCGCAGTATTAATTGACATTGCTTGGGGTTGTCTATGTATTGCTATTCCACTCGAAGTAGAAGGAAGAGTATTCCTACCCGCATTCCCGCGCGCTTTGTGTCTTCTTGTTGCATCATTGGTGTTCCCATTTCTCCGAGCATCCGCCCCCGCATCTGCCCCATTTGCTTCCCTAGCCCCCGCCCCGTTTGCCGAATTCGCATTCACTCGGTTCAGAATAGCCTTACCATTTATATTTTGTTTAAATCTATTAGATGACAATTTTGTATTATCACCTATAATCATCCTATCTATATTGGATATAAATTTAAAATTATATAGTTCTTGATTTTCCAGATGACTATTTTCAACTAATTCTCCCAACCTATCATAAGCATATTTACGAAAAATAGGATGCGCCTTTATAATGTTTCGCAAAGTATCATAATTGTTTTCCGATTGCAAGCTATTAATGTTGGGTATTAATTGTTCATCGGATATTAGTTTTTTTTTCGACCACCACCCACCACCTGTAACACTGGCAACCTTTCTTGAGTTAAGTATCTTTTGAAGCGTCTTATTGATTAGTTTTATTCCATCATTAATTTTTTTTTTGTCATCAGCTTCTTTTGTTTTCGCTTTTTCAAGTTTTGCAAGGTTTTTAGGTGTATACCACATATTACGAACTTTTTTGAAAAAAGGTGGAGAAGGTGGAGCAAAATTAGATTTATCATATTTAGTTGCTTGTGGTGAATATAACATTGCATTTATAATTTGAATAATAGAGTTGTTTAGTTTACTTGTTCCTAAAATATATATTAATCTATCTACTTGATAGTTTATAGTGGAAATATTGCCATTATATTGCAAGATAGATAATTTTCCAACTGTTAAACCAGTTTTAGGTTGTTTTGCATTAGTAGGGGGGACATTGACACGAGTAGCACTCGTGTTTTTAACAGAATCATATGGAAACTTAATAATTTTATTGTGTATATTTACTTCTTGTGTTTCTAAATCAACAAGTAAATTGGTTGAAGTTTTCTTTACTAATTGTCCTTTTTTAATATAATTCGGGAACTCTTTCTCCAATCTCTTAAATAATATTATAAAAGATAATTTATATAATTTTTCGATAATAGTTATGTCATTATTAGATGATGTCATATATTGCATTAATTCTCCTTCAAAACACACACTATTATAACCAATATGATAACCCTTTAATTTTATATATATGCATAACATTGAAAATATAATTAACATATAATCTATATAATGATACCCATCGACAATAGTTAATTCTTTAAAATGATAATAATTATTTGGATTTTTATATGTATCTATCCCAAATACATCTCGTATCGCATAACGAATTTCAAATAATTTTTTTAACGTATCTGGCAAATCTATTTGTAAATTATCAACTGGAATTGCATTTATTCTTTGTAATAAGTCTTCTCTATCATCGCCTAATCTATATTCCTTACCTGCATTTCTATTGTCTGATATTACTAAATTTTGTAATAAGACTGGTTGAATAGTGTATTTTAATTTTGTTTTTATAGAGCTATATTGTATATCGACATCAGTTTGTAATTGACTCAACTTCTGCGTTAAACTTTTAATAGTTCGAAGTGCATTTATTAACATCTTCTCTAAATCAATTTTGTCCATCTCATCGTGTTTATCTGCATTTCGTAAATCAATATAGTTATTAATAGTGGTAACAATATCCTCTAAAAATTTATTCAAATCATTATTTAATTGGTCGAGAGTTTTACTCTGACTATCAAACATTAATATATCTTTGTTTATATCCCAATTTATAAATTGAGTATTGTCCATTATTTTCTGAACTTCTTGTTTTTTTTTTTGAAGCGAACCTTCAACATCCTCCCGTAACTTTTCAAGTGTTTGTATTGGAGAGTTGGAATCTGCACCAATCATTATCCTTGAACCGTCATTTGCAATAGTTGGTGCTTTTACTTCTGGTATGTCACCTGTAACGTCAGGGTCAGGGTCAGTGAGCAGTGTTTTTTGATATGTTGATAACTTACCTTTTGGCAGTTTTGCTAAGTCTGCCAATTGTTTCTTTAATTCAAATGCAGGAATATACGTATCTCGAAATTGTTCATAAATAGGTAATATTTCGCTGATTGATTTATTAATTTCGGTGCACAATATATTAATATTATTATTCTTTTCTGAGTTTTCATTTCGTATTTGTTCTAATTCTCCCTGTTTGGTGTTAATCTCTCCTTGTTTTAGGTTTATTTGAAGTGTTGTTTGATGAAGGGTTTCCCTTTTGCCATTAATATTTACTTTTGATAGATTAATAGATTCTGGAATTATAGTATTAGGATTATTGACCGCGGTTTTAAGAGCCTTTCTTCTATCATTCTGTCTAATTGCAGCGGATTTTGTTAATTTTATATTAGTTTCTAATTCTTTTTGCAATGATTCCTGTGCTTCAACCAACCCTTGTAGCTCAGCTTCAAGATTTGTTAAATTATTTTGTTCATTTAAATATAATATTTGCCCATTCCCTAATTCGTAGATTTTATTAAATAGACTATCATATTTTTTTTGTTGAATTTCCTTTTTTATTTGTCCTAATTCAGTAATTAATTGTTCGATTTTTTCATTTTCAATTGTAGGAAATTGATTGGGTAGGATTTGTTGTAATTCAGGCAAAAAGGACAAAAAACCTTCTATAACTTCATCGAATTTGACAATTTGTTCTTTTATTTTGGTTTTAAATAACTCTGTAATAAATTCTAAATAAGTTTGAGCTTCCTCGGTGCGAAGATTATTTTTTTTTTTAGCATAAAAAGTATAGTATTGTTCATAGTTTGCATCAATTTCAAGTTCCATTTTATTTAATTCATCTTTGAAATTTTCTAACTCTAATATTTGCTCAGTGTATAAAGTATATAAATGTGAACTATCTGTACTATGGTTTGTGTTAGCTTTTTTAATATTAGCTACCCTGGCCCCCACAGCCCCTACTCTTTCCCTATAACCATATAATGTTTTTCTCATTTCTTCTATGTTATAATTATATATTTCGCCATTAGGCTGTCCTAAATAACTATTAGAGAATTTTATAACCTGTTCATTATATGTATTGAATATTGTAAGTATATTTTTATATTGATATTCACTATCATCATCCTTTAAGTCATGTTTTTTGAATAATGCAAGAAGTATGTCGTCATTATTCTGGCTTGAATTCGTGGTAACTTTAATCGAGTTTTTTTTTATACTTTTAGCTATGCGTTCTAAAATATTATCTAACTCACTTAAATCACCTTCATTATGTTTTACACAATTTAAAATGTATAAAAACATTTCTATATATACTTGACTTTGTTTTTGTTCACTCAGGTTATTTTCTAATAATTTATTAAATCTGTTTATTTTTGATTGTAATGATAAGTCGTCGGGGGCCGTTTCATTAACACTTACCTCAAATTTTTGTTTAATGGATACAATTAAATTATCAACTCTTTTTTTCAACGCGTCTGTATTAGAAGTATTCACTAACTGTTTATTTATATTATCGATTCTTTCCGTTTCTTTATCATTATTTATAGCTTGTATTAATGCCATATTTACATTATTTAATAATGCAATTAAGTAAAAGATGATCTGTAGATTGTGTTGCTCTTTAAAAGGGAAATTCTGGTTAAATATCGATTCTAAATTTATCTGGGCACTATTTTTACTTTCCCAATTATATTTAAAAGCGAATTTATTTTGTAGTAATTTATCTAAATAATCCTTAATATTTTGTATTATCTCAGATGTGAAAGTTTCATTAATATTGGTGTTAACTAAATGTATCGTGTAATATTTCATATGATTATAAAATAATATAATAGCGTTTAATAATATGTTTTGTATTTGTGAAAGCTCCCGAGGAATATTAGTATCATGTTGTGTGATTAAAGTAGATATATTTTCTGGAATTTCATCTAAAGCATACTTCGGTATAATATCTTGTTGATATTGTTGTAATGCTTTATACATTTCAGTATAAAATATTAACATCTGCAAATCTATTTGTTTCTTTTTTTCAATAGTTTGAAAACCCGAGTCAACCACCGCGGCACCCCGTTCAACTAACGCATAACTAGCAGCAATAACACTATTAATCGCACTACTTTTTTGTTCACTTTGTTGTTGTAAATTTAATTTGTTATATAAAATATGTATTATATCAGCATATATTGTTAATAATAGTTTGGTGGGCTCAACAATTTTGGTGAGATCACCAAAATCTTTTTGGTTGTTAACTGTAACCCCCATCAGATCCAACACTAAATTCTGCATATTATCGGGAACACGAAGTGTATGTGAATTATATAAATCACTGACTAAATTATCATGATAATTCAATAATTTTGTTGCATTTATAGATAAATTCTTTTGTTTTACTTGATTTAAATAGTCAGCCACACTATTTATTGGAATATTTGGATTTTGTATTATACTATTATAGTATGTAGAAGTTTCATAATTATTCGGGTTAATATCAGACAAAGATTTAGGGACAACTTGTGCAACTTGTGTAGATTGTTTATCATCAACCTCATTATTTCTCAATATATTCTCCAAGTTAAAAATCGTCGCATTATTCGTGTAGCCTACTGCGAGTAACTTGCCATTCGGGCTCCAACTGACGCTCGATACAGTCAAATTCTTTTCCCATATCGCATGCAGTGTATATGTCTCCACTTTAAAAATCTTCGCATTATTATTGCTGCCTACTGTGAAGAACTTGCTATCCGAACTCCAGCTGATGCTCGATACATCGTCAGTCTCATACTCCGCATACACTATATTTGTCTCCACATTAAAAATTATCACCTTATTTTTATTATCATTATCATTATCATTATGATTATTATAATTGCCGACCGCGAGGAACTTGCCATTCGGGCTCCAGCTGACGCTCGATACATTGTTGACATCATACTCCCAATACAATTCACCTGTATTCACATTAAAAATCGTCGCATTATTCTTGCTGCCTACTGCGAGGAACTTGCTATCCGGGCTCCAGCTGACGCTCGATACATCGTTGAACTCATACTCACTATACGGTTCCTTTATCTCCTCCTTCCTATTAAATGTCTCCGCTGTAAAAATCGTCGCCTTATTCTCGCTGCATACTGCGAAGAACATGCTATTCGGGCTCCAGCTGACGCTCGAAACATTGTTGACATCATACTCCCAATACAATTGATCTGTATTCACATCAAAAATCGTCGCCTTATTCTCGCTGCCTACTGCGAGGAACATGCTATCCGGGCTCCAGCTGACGCTCGAAACATTGTTGACATCATACTCCCAATACAATTGATCTGTATTCACATTAAAAATCGTCGCCTTATTCACGCTGCCTACTGCGAGGAACTTGCTATCCGGGCTCCAGCTGACGCTCAATACCATATTGTCGAGTCTAAAATTGACAAGAATTTCAGTATTTGACACATTATTGGTTCTGGTGGCGTTCCGGGTGGTGGCGGGCTGGGCGGGGGGCCCGGCGGGCTGGGCGGAGGCGGCGGCGGCTCCAGGGGTGGTGGCGGTCTGGGTGGTGGCGGGGCCGGCGGGGCCGGCGGAGGGCTGGGCGGAGGGCTGGGCGGAGGGCTGGGCGGGGCCGGCGGAACCGGAGGTGGTATTGTTCCCACCTCCACCATGCATTACCCTACTTTTCCTATAATTCTTCTTAGTTTTCTTATACCCCATTTTCTTATTTCCAATTATTTTCTGTGCTATTTGTTTATTATTTTCAATAATACGTTTTCCATATTTAAAGATGAATGTTCCACCATTTTTCAAAACATATGCTTTATTATCATTAATATAGACAAGAACATAATCATTAGCATTATTAAGTTTCTTATTAGTAATTAATTGAAGTTTATTATATTTTTCTTTAATAGTAATAGCAAATTTGCCGGACTTCTTTAAACAATTTGAAAAGATTTCAACTAATTTTTGACAACTGCAATTAGAACGAATAACTAAATCATCTTTATTATATTCTTTAACAAGCTTAGAAAGGATATTATGAATAGATTTGGTAGTGAGTTGCTGTTTAGATATTGATAATTTAGTTGAGAAATTATCAATAATAATTTGTTTAAGATTATTCATAATTAAAATTATTTATTATATTATTATTATTATTATATTATTATATTATTATATTATTATTATTATATTATTATTATATTTAAATATCATTAAGTAAAATAATTATATTATTTTACTTAAATAATTCTATCTAAATTTTATAGAATATTATTTTCACAAAGTGTTAAAAATTAAAAAAAAATAAAATTACTATACTAAATAATGCGATAAGCATATTTATTATTATATGTTAAAGCGTATGATAAAACTTTATTCTTCAAAATAAAGTATATACTAAACTTCATTTTTTTTTGATAAAACTTTTTTTACAAAAAAAGTTTACTTATATCATCAATATTGCAAAAACTCCAACAATAGGTATAGCGGCCATACCCATCATTTTAATAGATTCTTGAGAAAACATTGAATTTTTATCTTTATTATTTTTGTTAGGAAGGTATTGTGCTTGTTGTTGTGATGCAAGTTGCCCAGATATTATAGCGTTAGGTGGGCTTGTCTGCCATACATTTGTCGGCATAAGCTTTTCACTTTTAATAGAAGAACGGAGGTGCTTATTCTCTATTCTTCTTTGTTCAATATGTGCATTTCCTTTTTGTTTCAAATTATAAGCAAATTTACCAATATTAGCATTTATAGTTGATATTTTCTTAATAGTTAAATTATTTTTAGTTGTAGATTCTTCAACATCAATTTCATATACATTAGTATAGTCATCATTATTTGGGTTCATATCGATTTCTTCAAGTATTGCTTGTAATGGACTATGTTTCGGTTCATGAATAGACATTAAATAATGCTTTCCAACTGCAGGTGTATCTACATAAAATTTGTATATGTCACCATTATCATAACCAAACAAAATATACTTTCGTTCAGTTAATAAATTAACTTGGTTTTTATTTGTAAATTTTAAAATTATTTGCAATTCTAAATTAGGATTATCATCATATTTTGCATTAGAATTTTTCGTATTTATTAATACTATTTCCGGAGGATAATCTATAACTCTTGCCTTCTTACTTTTTTCTTGTAATATACTTTTTAATTCATTACTATCTGGCTCATAAGTTTTTCCCTTCGATTTATATAAATGTGTATATGCAAGCGAGTGATGACTTTCTATATATTTTCCATTTTTTGTTGGTCTATATACAGGTATTATATTTTTCTCAGGATATTTTGATAATATTTCTTCTAATGTATAATTTTTATCCTTCCCCTTCACCTTAAAAGTATAGAATTGTTCAGGGTTATCATTATTATTATTATTATAATTTTTTGTCACTATAATATCCCCATTTTTAATATCATTCCAGCTTTTCTTAATTTTGTCCATCTTATTATAAGCAGTATATAGCGATTTTGCATATATAGATCTTTCTTTTTGATATCTAATATGATTTTGAATAAATTTTTTTATTTTAGGGTTATTAATATTAATATTTGGGTTGTGTTTTTTTATAGTAGTTATAACAGATGCACGTATAGTATTACTATTTTTTAAATTAGCATTGTTCAAGTTAGGTTCGCCCTTTATTCTTGTCCTATTCATTGCGATAATTGTTTTGTGGTTTTCATTATTTAAATTAGTTAATTGTTCTTTTATGTTTTTTTTAAAACTTACTGTCTTACCCTTGTTCATTATTACTTATTATTTAATTTTTATTATTTTATAATTACTAATTATTATATGATTATATAATATTTATAAAAAAATTATTATAATATGTTCTTTAATTTGTAAATGCTTCTTCAAATAGCGGTTGTTCTTTAATTAATGAAGTATTGGCAGGACATTCAGTTACCTTACTTTCAAATTTATAACATTTATTATCTTTATTTTGATATATAGTGTTTGTTGCATTTACGGGTGAAGGGAATTTATAGACAATATTTTTTGGAGGGCTTGTAATATATACATAAGCGAATCCGATAGTTAAAGCGATTAAAAACCAGAATATATTGATATACATATTATTTATAATAGCTTAGTAAAGAATTATAGTTAATTATTATAATAATTAAAGAAAAAATAATTTATATAATTCTATTATATTTATGCACTAATATATATAATTATTATGTTATTACAATAAATTTGCGCATAACAAACCAATAAAATGCCAGTCCTAAAACGACATATATAAGTAATTCCAAGAAATCGAAATTAAGAAGAATCCATATATTTTGTTCTTTAAGTAAAAGCATAAATTGTATAATAACTTGTATAGTTATTAATTTGATGGCGTCATTACCAAATGGAACATAATCAGGGGATACTAAATTTGAGAGTTTGAAGTCATAAAGAGCATCTTCTCCCCTTTTGAGGTGTAAAAAAAATGAATTATTCATATATAAAAATATTTATTATATTTATTATATATAACAAACATTTAAATCTATTTTATTTTATGACGCATAATATATTACATTATAAGGATTACATCCTTATTACTCCTGTTAATTATAATCAATCTACGACTATGAATACTGATAAAAATTATTTTACATTAAAAGCTATTACAAATTTTATATATAATAATGGTTTATCATATATAAGGCGATTGTATAGTTATATTGAGAATTTATCGAATTATATGGTGGCTATAAAATATAATAAATGTGATTATAGTCATATATTGGATGATGATGATATGAAATTGATATATGATAACTTATAGCTTTAAGTTTAATGCTATTATAATATTGGTAAAAGTATATAAAGCTAAGAATGATATATATATGTTATTATAAAATATATTTTAGCGCCACTGGATAATTTGCGAAAATTCTTGCTATATATTTTATAAAAATTATGATTAAAATATTATTTATTATTTAAGTTAA
>Ga0181591_10006192_pt1 | contig 10396 bp, 7 predicted proteins | sample 071ome_33_FD_133757 | JGI IMG/M metagenome (GOLD analysis project Ga0181591, IMG submission 133757) | Coastal salt marsh microbial communities from the Groves Creek Marsh, Skidaway Island, Georgia - 071412AT metaG (megahit assembly) | ecosystem: Environmental > Aquatic > Marine > Intertidal zone...
GCTTTGGTCTTTGGTCTCATCGTAAGCGCGATAGAGGTTTACTTCACCAAGTTCTTCACTGCGCCTTATATAGTGGCCTGTAGCGAGGGCATCTGCCCCCAGATCTTGAGCGGCATCGAGCAGATCTCGAAACTTTACCGTCTGATTACATAGCACGCATGGGATCGGTGTTTCCCCGCGGATATAAGAGTCCGCGAAAGGTTTTATCACATCCGACTCAAACTTTTTCTCATAATTTAATACATAGTGAGGGATACCAATAGCAGCAGCCACAGCACCAGCGTCCGCAATGTCCTGACCCGCGCAGCAAGAGCCCTTTCTGGAAATTGCTGCACCATGATCGTACAACTGCATCGTAATACCTATGACTTCATAGCCCTCCTCACGGAGAAGAGCCGCGGTAACAGAGCTATCCACTCCCCCAGACATAGCCACAACCACCCGCGTATCTGACGGCGCTTTGTTGAGGCCAAGTGAGTTGATAGTAACCAAGTTCAATCTCTCAAATTTTCTGCAGACTGAGCCCTTGCTCCCAAAAAGCAATTTCCAATCTGACTGCTTGAGTAAAAATACGTTTTAAACTCTTTAACCTATCTAATCCCCCGCGCCTACGAACAATTTCTTCCAAGAACTTCGCGAAATTAGCAGCAACGGCCTGATACTCTTCACCTGCATACATATCAATCCAAGGTTGATATGGATTCCCTAAAACCTTTGTGTTCGACAAAGCCAAACCAATCTCAGCATAACCCAGCAAACATGGAGAGAGTGCAACATGAAGGTCTAAAATGTCTCCGGATAACCCACATTCCAGAACGTAACGCGTGTAGGCCAAAGTTGCGGCCTGTTCCTCAGTATTTTCCATCTCGGCTTCAGATAAACCCCACCCGCGACAAAACTCTACATGCAGCCCCATTTCAACTTCCAATATTGCTTGGCATGCATTTATAGATTGCTTGAGCTCTGAAAGCGTCTCTGACTTGTATGCAGAAAGTGCATAAGCGCGAGAAAAATGTATTAGAAATAGGTAGTCTTGCGCGAGATAGTATCGAAAACACTCCTCGGGCAGTGTTCCATTCTCAAGACCTCTCACAAACTCATGACTCACGTACTGTTGCCATATTTCTGAGGATTCGGCCCGAAGTTTTTCAAGCAGTCCTCCTGCAGGAAATATCTCTAAACGGCTCAACATTTATAAAAAATCCACATAAAAATTTCCTTCATCAATCTCCTGGTAAGACCACAGTAATTCCATCTAACTCATCCGTGAGCTTTATTTGGCACCCGAGCCGCGACCATTCTGTTACCCCAACCGCTAAATCAAGCATTGCCAACTCTTCCTCATGGGGCTTTTTGAGCCTACTTCCCCACTGCGAGTCAACGAAAAGATGACAGGTAGAGCAAGCCATGGTCCCCGAGCAAGTTCCTTCAATTGGCAATTGATTTTGCCAGGCCACCTCAAGCAAGGACTGTCCCGGTATGGCTGATGTTGTTATCTTCTGACCGTCGGGAAGTATAAAATTGACGCTAATCATCATTCACGCAGTATTTGTGGAAATACGCTCTCTATTCCTGGAGTAAAGTTTAGACCAGGCATCTACGAAACCGGAAATTTGCACCTCTGTCGTTGTCCAACCAAGGCTAATCCTGATAGCACAAGACGCAAGTTCTTCTGCTACTCCCATTTCAGTCAATACAAATGGTAAATCTACCCTGCCCGCCGAGCAAGCAGATCCGGAACTGATCGCGTACCCGGCAAGGTCCATACCCAACACCTGGACTTCGGCAGAAAAGCCCGGCGTCGCTATTTTGCTTGTGTTGGGCAATCGTGCCTCCGACCGGCCGAAAATCGTAATTGAATTATCGATGGCTAACAAGCGATCCTCCAAATCATTGCGCCATTCGGCTAATTTTGAAAATGTATCAAGCTCATTTTGCGCGCAAACCGCAGCGGCTCCAAAGCCTGCAATTCCCGGTACATTCTCTGTACCGGCCCGCAGCGCATACTCTTGTCCTCCACCATGAACAAACCGACCCAGAAGACTTTTATCTCGAGCGATTAGAGCTCCGACACCCTGCGGACCGCCAATTTTATGCGCAGACAAGCTTAGGAAATCTAAATCCCAGGATGTCATATCGACTTCGATTTTACCTGCGGCTTGGATCGCGTCTGTATGAACTAATGCTCCATAACGTTTTGCTAGTCTATTAATCTCTTCAAGAGGCTGTATTACACCTGTTTCATTATTTGCGGCCATCACGGAGATTAAGGTCAACCCACTCGCTTGATTAAGGGCTGCATCAAGCGCACCAAGGTCTACCAATCCATTTTTGGTAACCTGTATTTTGCGGGAGTCACTTCTAGCGAACCTCACCGCATCATGCTCAATCGCAGAGATAAGAACAGTCTCTGCCGGGCAACATCTCAATACCTGATTATCAGCTTCAGTCCCGCTCCCACAAAATATTACCCACTCCGGCTTAGCCCCTACAAGCTTGGCCACTTTTGCACGAGAATCTTCAACAAGTGCTCGGGCTCCCCGTCCGAAAGAATGAACAGAGGAGGCGTTTCCAGGATCCGCCATTGCAAGGTTCATTGCCTCTATTACTTCAGGACGCACAGGCGCGGTCGCATTAAAATCAAAATAGGAATTCTGCATTTATTTGGCCTTCGGCGTTAATTTCAACTGTGGCATAGCATCACTGCCCCGCCAGACAAAATATAAACAGGGTTCGTTCAATTGTGCACTTGTGTTTACTACGTGCATATCAGTATATTCGCCGAAAAAATGTTGACTTTTCACTTGGAACACAAAAAGTTTTATGTTTTCTACTGCAAGACCCAGGACGCAGATAAAAGAGTCAAGAGAAAATGCCAGAAGTGATTATAACAGGACCAGAGGGCCGTATGGAGGGTCGTTATCACCCCCCTAAGGAACCAAATGCTCCCATTGCCCTAATACTTCATCCTAACCCGCAACAAGGCGGGACAATGAATAACCGCATTGTGTATGATTTATTCAACATATTTGCCAAACGCGGCTTCGCTACATTACGGTTTAATTTTAGAGGGGTAGGCCGGTCTCAGGGTGAGTACGATGAGGGCGTTGGTGAACTGAGCGATGCCGCTACAGCAATGGACTGGTTGCAGGGGGTAAACCCCGATGCCAAACAATGTTGGGTCGCTGGATTTTCGTTTGGTGCCTGGATATGCATGCAACTACTAATGAGAAGACCCGAGATTGATAGTTTTATCTCAATCGCGCCTCCAACAAATAAATATGATTTTAGCTTCCTAGCTCCCTGCCCTTCATCTGGATTGCTGGTGCATGGCGCAGACGACGCCATGGTCCCAGAGGAATCAACAAACGCGCTGAACAAAAAATTGTCGGCTCAGAAAAGAATTAAAATATCTTACAAGGTGATAAAAGGTGCCAATCACTTTTTTCATCAAAAGGAAGCCGACCTGGGCCAAATTGTCTCGAAATACTTAGATACGCAATTTAAACAAATTGCCAAAGAAAAAATAAACCAAGATTAAAAGATCAACGTGTAACATTTGGTTTAAAAAGCTCGCCACCAGAACGAGGCCTATCAACGCCAGTTGTCTCCGGAAAAGTGAAGGGAAGTTTCAGGAGGCTGCGCACTGCAAGGTAAGCAAAAGCCTCCGCCTCAATACTATCACCATTCCAACCCGCGTTCTCAGCCAACAAAACCGGCTTCTTTAATAAAGTTCTTAGCCTTTCTAGAAGAAATCTATTCTTGCGCCCTCCTCCTGTCACTAGCCATGACTTTACGGGCGCCGGAAAATATTCCTCTGCCCGCGATATTGCTGCACATGTAAATTCTAGAAGGGTTGCTGCCCCACCTGCAGCATCTAATTTTCTTAATGGATCAATTGAAAACTCAGTGCGATCTAGAGATTTTGGTGGATGGCGATCAAAAAAAGAGTTTAGAAGCAGAGCTTTTAGAATATCTTGATCCACTCTCCCTGCTCGTGCCAGCTCTCCATCCCGATCAAATCGTTTTCCTGTTAATAGCTCGGTCCACTGATCCAATTGCCCTCCCCCTGGACCAGTATCGAATGCAATAAAATTATTTTTTCCTTCGCCTATCCACGTAACGTTCGCGACCCCGCCAATATTTAATACAGCAAGAGGCTTCTCTAATCCTTGGGCGATCGCAGAATGAAAGATTGGAGTTATAGGCGCCCCCTCTCCGCCATGCGCCACGTCATTTGCACGAAAATTACAGACGACATTGATACCTGTGAGATTTGCCAAATACTGTCCATCCCCAATTTGAATTGTTTTTCCTTCAGCAGGTCTATGCAAAATTGTATGTCCATGAAAGCCAATAACGTCTATTGGCTGATCATAACCATTCTTGATTTTTAGCTTTTCAAGAAACCTGTGAATGGCAATCGCATGGGCTTTCGTGACCGCTATTTCTGCTTCGAAAGCGCTCCCTACCCGTCCCAAAACATCAAAAATTTTTTTCCTTAGACCCCGATCATAACTCTCAGTATGAAAGGCCTCCGTTTCTATAAATGCTTGGCCGTCTGTTCTTATGAGGGCCAAATCAACCCCATCTACTGACGTCCCACTCATTAATCCAATTGCTAATACCGGTTTCAAACGTCGTTCACCTATTTTAGAGGGCTCGCCAATCATCGTTTAGACATGGTAAACGACACCTAGAACGCATCAAACAGTAAATTAATAGAAAGCAAGCTTTAATAAGATGATGGACTTCAAATCTGAATTCATGACGAACGCTTACCAAAGAGGGTACGTGCATCAATGTACGGATGACAGACTGCTTGATGTCGAACTAGACGAAAACCGGCCCTGTACTGCCTATATAGGCTTCGACTGCACTGCGGATTCTTTGCATGTCGGAAGTCTTGTCCCGATAATGCTAATGCGATTATTCCAAAAATCGGGTCATAAGCCGATTATCGTGCTAGGCGGCGGGACAACCAAAGTCGGCGACCCATCAGGCAAGGATGAAACTCGTCTAATTTTATCTGAAGATAAGATAGCCGAGAACATGTTCTCAATTGAAAAGACTTTCGAGAATTTTCTGACTTTCGGGGATGGACCAACCGACGCAAAAATTATCAATAACAATGATTGGCTATCTGATCTTTCCTACATCTCTTTCCTGAGAGATTACGGACGCCACTTTTCAGTCAACCGAATGCTGAGTTTTGACTCCGTAAAATTAAGGCTTGAAAGAGAACAACCCCTTAGCTTTTTGGAATTCAACTATATGATCTTGCAAGCCTACGACTTCCTTGAGCTTTTCAGGAGAGAACAGTGCTCAATACAAATGGGAGGATCTGACCAATGGGGAAACATCGTTAGCGGAATAGAACTAGCCCGAAAAACTCAATCAGCATCTCTTTTTGGCCTAACCGCGCCCCTGATAACCACCGCATCAGGAGGTAAGATGGGAAAAACTGCAAAGGGTGCTATTTGGCTTAACTCATCTCGCTTATCTCCCTACGATTATTATCAATTTTGGCGTAACACTGATGATCAAGATGTTGGCCGTTTTCTGCGTTTGTTTACAGAGTTGCCCCTCAAAGAAATTGAACTTTTAGAAGAAAAAAAAGACATTGAGATAAATCAAGCCAAAAAAATACTTGCATACGAAGCGACGAAGCTCTGCCATGGTGAAAAAGCTGCCGAAGAAGCCGAGGAAATAGCGATTGCCACGTTTGAGAAGCGAACCACAAGTTCTAACCTTGCAACCGTCTTTTTACCGCTCGCCCTTTTGAAGGAAGGTGTGCCGGCTTACACCGCATTTGTAACCGCTAAATTGGCCTCCACAAATGGAGAGGCCAGAAGGCTCATTCGAGGAGGGGGAGCCAGAGTAAATGATGTTACCGTCTCCGATGAGACGCAATTGATAAAAAATAGCGACTTAACTCTCGATGGCGCCGCCAAGTTATCCGCGGGCAAAAAAAGGCATGTACTAATCCGGGCAGAGTAACCACCTTATCCTATGGTGAGCTTGGCACCTCTCCCACAATAGAATCCGCGGGATCCGCAATCGGATTACTCAAGATTTCTACCAGATTTCGAAGTAAACCTGGCGCTAGTGCCGAGAGCGGATTTACCCTCACACCTGGATCAGCGTAATCCCCTAAAACGCGGTAGGTTGCTGCAAAAAGGCCCTCACCCTTTTTCCCAGCCAGAAGGTTTCCAAGCAAAGGGATGTTTCCAAGAGCGCTATTTATTGTGTATGCGGGGATAATCGTTCCCCGAAAATCTATAAGACGACTTTTTCGATTATAACTCCCTTCACCTGTTATACCGAGATCAGATCCAACCGCCCGAGCGTTCTTAAAAACGATCTCTCTCCTCCTCCAATCGAACTCCACAAATAGCCTTGCAAAGGCGATACCCTGACCTCGTAAGGTATTTAATATACCGGTAAACGACGACAAAGTGAGCAATCTGGTTAACAAAGGCGCTTTGACAAGAGAAAAATCTCTGATTTTTGCAATCCCAGACCAACCTTCTCTGTGCGCCCCCCTCGGTCTCTTTGCTAGAATTTGTAAAGCTCCCCCTCTAAAGGAGTTAGAGATCCCAAAGTCTCGCGCAAAGTGGCCAGCATTCTCTGACATAATTCGAAGATATTCGGTGTCCTGACGCTCCTGAAAATCGAAAGAGAGTTTACTTCCGGTTGAAAGAACCGAACTTAGACCTACAGATCTGCGGCCCTGTTGATTTCGAGCCACAATACCCCTAACCCCTTCAAACTGTAGTTCCGGACTCAGTATTAATTTATCTACATTTATATTTATTTGCATCGGAACCGCGGTATCAATGCTTTTAGATAAAAAATCAGATGACCACAAATTCGATAAGTCAAACGAACGCCCAACTATAGACAGACTTCCTTCATTGCCATTCGGATCAGAGACCAGCCTTAGGCTCATGTCGGTCTGACCGAAGACCAGCCGCTTGACATGAGCAACAACGAGTTTTCCTTCCGAACTAAAATCGGCAGCTGCAGAGAGCTTTAAACCCTGCGACGCCATGCTAAAATTCTTAATCCTGAATTTACCATTATTTTCTTGCTGCGCAGTCATCCATCCCAGTGCCACTTCTCCTGGTTTTTTTAGCCAGCCAAGTTCTGCAATACTAAGTTTACAGCCTTGCATTTGAACTTTAGCAAAAACCTCCAAAGGAGCATGACCTGCGGTCTTTAATAGTGCGATATCCAGCCCTAGAGGACCTTCTAAACGTCCTGAGAAGTGCTGAGTAAGCGGAAACTGTTCCCAGTCTGATTGGGGAAAAACCCCCTGAATCTCAGCTCTTCTCGAATACGGACGATCGGGGCTCCAACTCTCGCTCCACCTCAGTTTAATGGGTGTGCTGGCGAGCACCCCGCTGCCATCAAGCTCTATTCCTTTTGGATCGATTTCTACCCTAAACCGACCATCGCTCAGCGTTTTACCATCGAAAAATTCGCGAAAAGAGGCATTTTCGGTAACCGATTTTAGCTGAAAATCGGGTTCCCCTGTTTTTACCTCAACACCTAAAGGCATTTTGACCAAAAAGTTAGTCTTTGCTTCGCCTCCCATAGAACTCACGTCAAACCCTATCTGACTCCGATCAACAGAAAAGAGGTCACTAAAAATTGATACTTGTTCACTTATCAAACCTTCTAAGTTCAAATTTAGTTCTGCAATTTTCTGTTTTTCAGATAAATCGGTAACGACTAATGAACCCTGCTTTAAAGAGAGTTTCTCGATAGTACCCCTCTCTAACCCAAATAAAATGCGATCTGACCCTATTTTAAGATTTCCATGAATTTGTGAAATTGTTTGATTACTTGTCCCAAACTGTATTGACGCTTGTTCAATCCGACCCTCCGCTTCCAAACTGCTAAATTCTAGATGCTTTGTTTTTGAATTCCAGATAGCCTGAAAAGACATGCTTGCCATAGGAATCTGACCTTCAACAACTTTTTCCGAGATCCAGTTTCTTGTATCGTTCAAGTACCCAACCGGCCAGAACTGCAAAACCGATCCCTTATCCAAATTTGTAAGTTTAGCATTTATCAAACTTGAGCTTGAGCCATCAATGATCTTTGTTCTTGCTGCGCCGCTAAGGACCGAGACACCCAAATTGATCTTGAAGTTTTCTATCGTCACCTCATTTTTGTCAAAGTTAGTCGTCCCCTCGACATAACTAGATTTTAGTGAAATGGGGTTTGGCCAAATTTTGCTGTTAATGATTTCTCCTTGGCCGGTTTTTAGAGTAAAACTTGCACTTCGCGGTGTACCGTCAATGGAGAATTGTGCTGTTACTGATCCGCTTACATCTAAATTCAATTTATCAACTTGACTTTCAAGGCCTTTGAGTTGAAGTGCTTTCTTTAGAGGAAAACCTGATATTCTCGCGGTCAAGGAAATTTCGGTAGAGAGCCGATCAATTAGGATCCTGCCTTCAACGTCTGTTTTGTTTTTATCTAATAGAATTTGACTCGAAAAAGTCGCCTGTGGACTTTCATCCCCGATCAGAAGAATTACATCAGTATTTCGGGCCTCCATTAACCGGGTCAAATTGAAATCGTCGACTATTAAATCAGCATTCACTAAACTGAGTCTGCGTAGATAACTTAGTGGGCCACTCGGCGTTTTCTTGGCCTCAAATGCCGTTATTAATCTTTGAAAAGCTGAGGAAGCATCGGTTGGGCCAAGCGCTTTGTTGCCCAATTCAAGTTGAAATGCTCCGCCTTTATCTCGTAGCATTCGAAATGAGGGACCGAGAATATCTATAGTGCTAGGTGCCAGTGCTCCTCTCATTAGTCCTGATAAACTTACTCCGATCGAGGTTTCTTCAATTACCCCGAGGGTCCGACCTTGTTTATCAACCGCGGAAATACCTTGGACCCTGACTTCGGGCACGCTATCCACGTTTCTCCACAGAATTGATGTCTGAGAAACTTTGAACTTCAAATCAAGACCCAGGTCATCCAACGCGGACTCAATCTGTTGATTTAAAAAATTTAAATAAATAGGCGCAAGCGTTAACCTCCAGGCCAAAGCCCCGGTAACTGCTAACAATACGATAGAAGCTATATATAAAATCTTAATACTTATGTTCCTTAATGGCGTTTTTCCAGGAACCTTTATCTGGAACGTATGAGGTTGACCTAAATAAGTCCGTCGACCAAGCTGTTTAAATTACCTAGCCCAGAGAGGGACTTGATTGCAATTAATTTCAAACAATCTATCAAAACAAAAATTTGGTAAACCCGTTAGACCTGACACAGAAGCCGCTGACCGTTTTGTAGAAAAATTACTTGAAAATATAAGATTTTCTGAAGATTCCGAATTGTTGAATTATTGGGGTCGCTTTTGTTCAAATCAAAATTCGTTAAAGGAAATCAATCTTGTCCTGGGTCATAGTCCTTTTCTTGCCAACATTCTCGTTGCCGAACCTCGCTTCTCAAGAACTCTGTATTCAGCTGGGCCGGAGGAAGCCCTAGCATCGATTAAATCTGACCTCTCCAAAATAGACCCATATACGGCGTCAGAAGTCTCTATAAAGAAATCCTTGCGCGTTCTGCGAAAGAAGGTTGCGTTGACTTGTGCTGTTGCTGATTGCCATTCGGCTTGGGAATTAACCAAGATAACCCAAACTTTATCAGACTTTGCGGGCTCTGCGCTGTCAGTGGCGATCAAACATTTATTACTAAACGCTCATAAGCGCGGGGAGTTTATACTTCAAGATACCAAGGACCCTGAATTGCAATGTGGGTTCATTTGCCTTGGCATGGGGAAACTAGGCGCTAAAGAACTAAATTTCTCAAGCGACATTGATTTAATTCTTCTCTTCGAAAGCGATTCTAAAAATTATATTGGACGTAAAAGCAAACAAGAATTTTTCAGTCAGTTCACCCGGAAGTTAGTCACAATAATTGAAGAGCGTACCTCGGATGGTTACGTGTTCCGAGTTGATTTGAGGCTAAGGCCAGATCCCGGTTCTACTCCCCCTGCGTTATCAACCATTGCTGCTGAAACTTACTACGAAAGTGCCGGACAAAATTGGGAGCGTGCAGCATTGATCAAGGCTCGCCCAGTGGCAGGAGACCTAGAGGCTGGCCGCAATTTTATTAACAGGCATAAACCATTTATTTGGCGCCGCAATTTAGACTTTGCCGCGATAAAGGACATTCAATCTATTAAACGTCAAATCAACTCAACTCAGGGTAAAAACCAGCGAAAAATACCGGGCCATAACATTAAACTAGGTCGGGGCGGAATACGTGAAATTGAATTTTTTGTCCAAACCCAACAACTGATATGGGGAGGTCGAGACCCATCCTTGCGATCAAAATCGACATGCAAGTCTCTTCGGGCGTTGGTGAC
>Ga0181591_10006194_pt1 | contig 10395 bp, 6 predicted proteins | sample 071ome_33_FD_133757 | JGI IMG/M metagenome (GOLD analysis project Ga0181591, IMG submission 133757) | Coastal salt marsh microbial communities from the Groves Creek Marsh, Skidaway Island, Georgia - 071412AT metaG (megahit assembly) | ecosystem: Environmental > Aquatic > Marine > Intertidal zone...
ATTTTGAGAACTCACGATCCAATCATCATACCATTCCAGTACTGTGACTCTGTTCAAGACCAAATATTTGATAGATTCCTGCCAGGTGATTGTGCTTAAAGGTAGTATGGAATATGGCTTTGCGTCAGCATTTAAAACGAGAGTATCCACTTTTTTCCCTTTTTATCAGTGCAACGTTATTTAACCGATAAATACTTCTGATGTTAAAAGAACTGAAAGATCTAATAGTGGAAGCAGAAACCAAGAGAGCAACACTGGTTCTTAACCCGTTGCCATATGCTAGAGATGCATTGGAACCCGTTATGAGCAAGGCTACTGTTGATCTGCACTACGGTGTTCTTTCCAAGGGTTACGTTGATCGCTATAACAACAAGGAAGGCGATGATCGTTTCAACTATGGTGGCGCACACCTGCACAATTTATTTTGGGCGCACCTGCAACCTCCTAGTTCAGGAAACAAACCCAATGGAGCATCGGAAGAACTAATCAACAAAAAGTTTAAGTCCTTCGAAAACTTCAAAGAAAAATTCATCGAAACGGCCAAAAAGTTACAGGGAAGTGGTTGGGTGTATATGGATGTCAGTGGAAAGATTGACACCATTCCTAATCAGGATTTCAAGCGTGGAACTGAAATTGTCATGCTGGTGGATATGTGGGAACACAGTTATCTACTTGACACTGATAAAAACAAATACCTTGATAACATTTGGCGAATCATCAATTGGTCAGTGATCAACGACAGACTTACAGGAGAATAAAATGTCTATTTTTAATTGGATTAAAAACCTATTCGCATCAGCGAAACAGGAAACACTGGTTTTAACAGATGTGGTTGAAGAAAAGAAAGCCGCACCTGCTAAAAAGAAGGCAGCGCCTAAGAAGGCTGCTGCTAAAAAAGCACCTGCCAAGAAAGGCAGACCTAAGAAAACTTCTAAATAAGGAGAAACATACTATGCTAGATAAATTTAAAAATTGGGTAGCAGATCGTTTTACAGAAAGAACTTCATGGGATGGCGCCATGCTAATTCTATTAGGAGTACTGGTATTGATCGCAAAACCAATTGCAGGCTTACTTGCATATGCAGCAATCGCATATGGCGCTTGGACAATTTACAAGAGTGAGTAATGCCAGAAGCAGTAGTTCTAACAGATTCTGCAAAGAGGCATATGGAACGCCTCATAGATAAAGAAGGCAAACCCATTGTCCGTCTATCAATGAAGGGCGGTGGGTGTGCTGGATTTACATATGATTGGAAAATGACCGATTCTAAAGAACTGGACGATGAAGTCATTAAATTATCCAATGGCGAATTTGTTATTGATTCGCAAAGTCTATTATATCTAATAGGAACCAAAGTTGATTATGTGGAAGAAGTGTTTGGATCCTACTTACAGATAACAAATCCTAATTCATCATCAAGTTGTGGCTGCGGCGAAAGCGTGGGCTTTTAATTAACTGCTAGTATTTTGCTATAGGTATGTCAGCACCCGCAGGCATATCCCAAATCTGTTTTTGTTCAACACCCTTTCTTTGTGCAAATCTCTTTGCATCACAATTGGAGCAAACGTGGAAAAATTCATTGCTCAGCCGGGCTCTACTGATCTTTTTTAGATCCCTGGTAAATACACTGTCACAGTTATCACAACGGAGTTTCACAATGGTTTTAATACGTTTATACGTATGCTCTTTACCTAACTTACTCTTGCGTGTGTGCTCAGTAATCTTTTGTTCTGTACCTAAAAACATAGTTTAGTATTTACTATTTTACATTAGGCTTATAGAATGAATTGATAAATACTATGGTAAAAAGGACCTTTAGGGGATAAAATGGCAAGAAAAGTAATTGATGTCGGTGCAGTTGGTAATGACGGAACCGGTGATAGTATTAGAGAATCGTTTACCAAGGTAAATGATAACTTTAGAGAACTGTACAGTTCATTAGGACTAGGAGAAAGATTAACATTCTTAGGCCTGGATGATACTCCATCAAATTTTATTGGTCAAGAAGCAGCAGTAGTTGCTGTTAATCCAACAACAGACGGTCTACAATTTAAACAGATTACAGGTGGAACAGGTGTTCTTGTTGACACTACTAGTAACACCAACCAAATTATTGTAAGCACACAATTTTCTGAGATATCAGGAGATCCTTCACCACAGTTAGGTGGAGATCTGTCTGTACAATCAGGCGGTACTACTTATAAGATCAAGGACCTTGCTACTCCTACTGAAGACACTGAAGCAGCAAATAAATCATACGTAGACACAAAAATTTCACGTGCAGGTATTGATGCAATTGATCCGGAAACAGGATTAACCAATGCTGCTTTTGGAACTATGAGTGGTCCTTTAATTCTGTCAAGATCACCAGAACCAGATGATGATGCAAGATTTGATGGATTGATTGCCGCAACAAAGTCATACGTTGATGGTTCATCTTTTGGATCCAGCGTTAACCTTTACGTTGCTACCAGCGGAACTGACGAGCGTGCAGGTGTAGATGAAGCACTACAGGGTAGAGCACTTGCTTATGCATACAGAACAATTGAGGCTGCTTGTAGAAAAGCGGAAGAAATTTTATTAGAATCCAATGATGACATTGGTCCCTACAAGAAAAAATTAACATACGCAAACGGAACAAAGTCGGTAACACTTTCTGATATTGTTACATCGCCAACTTCAGGAACAGGATTTGTTGGTATACCTAGAATGAGTGTTGATACCATCAGCCTAAATGCTATTGGTACTAACTATCAGCCAGGTGACATTATTGAACTATCAGGAGGAACAGGTGACTCTGCTAGATATGAAGTATTATCAACAACTGCATCACCGGGTGCTGTTGTAACTTTTAGACAATTATCATCAGGTAACTATACTGTACTACCGGGTTCGTCCGGAGTTACAACTGTCACTGATAGTGCCTTTGGTAGTGGTGTTACATTTGATGTAACCTATAAGGTAAACAACGTTACCATTACAAACGGCGGCAGTGGACACAGTTTAGTTTCAGTTCGTATTACTGGCGGTGGCGCCACATCGGGTGCATTTGGTGTTGCTACCGTGGTCGGTGGTGTTATCACAGAAATTGACATTACTGATTCTGGAAGTGGATTTACTAGCCTACCAACAGTGCAGGCAGACCTTCCAAGATTCTTGTTAAAGACAGAAAACCAAAGAACAGACTTTACAGGTGACGTAACAACTGATACCGATACTGCATTTAGAACCAGAGACATTAGAGAAGGTTTATACATCAAGGGTGAAACATCGGGTGCCCTTGCACAGATCCTTGCACACGAAGGTGCATTGGATTCGAACGGTAATGAGATTTTTGATGTTGATATCAAGTATGGATCTTTCATTGACGATGAGGAATTATCATATGGTGATATTACCAACCAAACACAAATTACTATTTTAATTGAAAGTGGTATCTACGAAGAAAACTATCCTATCAAGGTTCCACAAAACGTTGCACTTGTTGGTAACGAATTTAGACGCTGTATAGTTAAACCAAGATCAGGAACTTCAAGTTCTCCTTGGGCATTCCAAAGATTCAGAAGAGACACGACAATAGATGGAAACGTCACGGCCTCACAACTGTACGGTTATCACTATTTGGAAGATCCTACACAGCCTGTTTATCCTAAAATTGATAATGGCGGTGGATACAAATCTTCAGCACAATTAATCAAGTTAAACAGAACATTCCTACAGAATGAGATGATTGCTTGGATCAATTACCAGATCACAAATAACATTGCTCCGTTTACATCATCATTTACATACAATCAAACATTATGTAAGAGAGATTATGGTTTAATTCTTGATGCAATGATATTCGATATCAAGTGGGGTGAATACAACAGAACCATTTCCGCAGGTTTAAAATATTATCAAAGCGCCAGCGGAAGATTGGCAATCACCACACAGAAATCTCAATCAATAGCAGGTGCCGAATACTTAGAAACGCTATTGGTCAAGATCGTTAACAATGATCCTATCACAACCGTTTACAATCAAACATTCTCACAAATAACAGATCCTGCATTCGTTAAGGAAACAGGAACGGAAACTATCTTGAGTCAATTGTTTGATGCATTCATTGATGTTATTGACGGATCAGGAAGTGTTAACTATCCCAAGGACAACGATAAACTAGATGTATTCCTATGTAACGATGCTGTAATTATTAGAGCATTAACGATGCAAGGACATGGTGGATTCTCCATGGTACTGGATCCTACAGGACAGATTCTTGCCAAGTCACCATATGCACAGGAGTGTGCTTCTTTCAGTAAATCCATAAATGCAAAAACATTTTCGGGTGGTATGTTTGTTGATGGATTCTCAGGTAACTTACAATTCTTGCATACTTCCACAACATCTGCCAATAGGATTGAAGTATCAGGTCTTGATAGATTTCCACAATTACCAGCATCGTTCATCGTTGGCGATGACATCTACAAGGTCAACTATGTAAGAGATTTCGTATACAATAAAAGCGGAAGCACGGCGTCATTGGTATTGGACGAAACAACACCTGTGAGTAGTTTAACTCCTGGAGCACAAACCATTGCAAGCATTTCAGTTGGTGACCCTGGTGTATTCACAAAAGTTGATCACAGATTACAGGCTGGTGCAACTCTAATATTTTCCTCAACAGGAACACTTCCAGGAGGAATAATTGCCGGTAAAGAATATTATGTTTCTGAAAGTGGATTAACAAATAATACCTTTAGAATTACAGAACAGTTCCTTGGTGCTGTGGAAGTTATTACAACTTCATCAGGAAGCGGAACACACAAGTATCAGAGAAAATATGAAATACTAATGCCTGGTAACAGATCCATGCTATCAAACGACTTTACACAGGTCGCTGATATGGGATATGGATTGTTGGCTACCAACGGTGGTTTAACAGAAGCAGTATCAATGTTTACCTACTACTGCTATGCTTCGTACATGTCGCTAAACGGTGCACAGATTAGATCCATTGCAGGATCATCAGCACACGGTGTGTATGCTCTTGTAGCAGATGGTTCGGATCCACTCGAAGTTCCAACACCAACAACACTATACTACGATGTTGCGCAGAGGGTTGATTGTTATTACCCTAGTGCGTCATTCCAAAACGTTACCAACGGTTTGGTAATATACGTAAACAATTACGATTACACTCCACTAAACAATTCAGAACTTGAAATCGATCACGGTAACCTGGTATACAGATATCCAGTAACATCAGTTTCAACGCAGGACATGCCAGATGGTGTTGCAAGACTTAACCTAACATCAGACGAAACAGGTAACTTCGAAGGATTATTTGCAGCAGTTCCAAATGGAACAAAAATGAGTTTGAGATCCAATTCGCAGATTATTCTAACTGGCGAGTTGGCTGACGTTGCTACAAGACCGTCAACAGGTTTAAGATTAGCAGAATCCACAACGGACGTTTATCGTGTTCTTCAGTTCGAGGATTATAATGATGTTATTGACGGAAGAGGTGCTTTGGAATGTGAATTCACTACAGCATCGCCAACTAAAATATCATTCCTAATCACAGTAACTGATATTACTGGAACAGATACTCTTAAAACTGAAAGAACTCACGGTCTCAGAATAGGCGATACATTCAAGCCCAAGACAACTGCTAATGGATTAACGGCAGGAACAACCTATTATGTTTATGATGTTCCAACTTATGATACTCTACAACTTTCAACATCATCGGGCGGTTCACTGTTAAGTGGATTAACGAACGGAACTAGTCTAACCTTAAAAAATTATATTCCACACAAACAGTTGGCAGATTATAGATTAAGTTTTTCAAACACAGGCGGAACCCTACCAACAGGAATTTTAGAAGGTATAGATTACTTTGTTCTTGAGACAAATTTAACTGCTAATGATTTTGAAATAGCAACAGCACTCAACGGTGTCGCAATTAATGTAACTGGTGCTGGCTCCGGAACTAACAAGGCATCTGCCGAGGGTGTTACAAAAACTACCCTAAGAGAAAACTATGACTATGTTGATTTAACAGTATACCAACCAGGCGAAAGCGCAGGAACAACTGGTGCTTCACCTGTAGTTCCAGGTGCATACACCACAATTTCTTCAATCAGCATTGCTTCCCCGGCAGTGATAACAACTGCAACACCGCATGGTAGAGCAATTGGCGATGTTATTAGAATTAAAACAACTGGAAGTTTACCAACTGGTATCAACGATACAACACATTACTTTGTTTCTGATAACGATGCGGACGGACTTGGAGCAAGTTCGGTTCAATTTACGATATCATCTTCACCACCTGCACTAGCATCGTCTGTTGAAATTGATACTTCGGGATCACAAAGCGGAACTCATTCCTATGCATTGGTAACTGGTAGAGCAGGTGATACTAACTTTGCTGTTGTTCCGGTTGCTCCTGAAGAACGTTCACGAGTTCCAGGATCAAGATTTGTTTGGAAGGGAGAAGAATACATCATCGACACATATGAGTCAGAGGATGATCTATCAGTTCCATATGCAAGAATTACACTAAACAGAGCACTTGAAGATGCTGTTAACGTATACGAAGGATCCTACACTGTTAGATCGGCAGTACCGATTAGAAGTTTTGGTGCATACGGTAACCTAACAATTAGAATTTCGTTAACTCGAGTTACAGGTCACGACTTGCTTGACATCGGTACAGGATCTTATGCGGATACAAACTATCCAAACGAAATTTATGGTCCACCGGTTAATGCTCTAAATGCTGACAATGAAACTGACGAACGTGGCGTGGGGCGTGTGTTCTATGTAACCACTGACCAATATGGTAACTTTAACGTTGGTCCATACTTCCGAGTTGACCAAGGTACTGGTCGTGTTACATTCTCCGCAGCGATTGCGTTGAGTAACCTGGACGGTATTGGATTCAAGCGTGGTGTTCCAATTTCAGAATTCTCAACAGACAGTTCATTCTCGGACAACGCTGTTGATACGGTTCCAACGGAAAACGCAACAAGACTTTACATTGAAAGAAGATTAGGAACCACACACGGTGGTGCACCTGTAATATCATCAAACTTAATTCCACCAATCAGCGGTGGATTCATGTCGTTAGATGGACAACTATCCATGAAAGCAGACATGCAGTTGGGCAACAACAAAATTATTAACGTTGCTGATCCAGTTGACCCACAGGATGCTGTTAACCTCAGAAGTTTAACTTTTGAAAACATTCAAAACTTTGGCTTTGATAACATTGCAGCAAATCAACTAATTGCATTCACAGGTGTTGCACAGGAAGCGATTAACGTTTCCGTTGTTGGCGATATTGACTTTAACATTGACTCGACTGCAAACACCATCGACGCACAGATTAATCCTAATGTAATTTTAAACGCAGACGTTAATGCGAATGCAGATATTGCACAGAGCAAACTATTAATGCAGTTAACCACTGCTGATGCGGCAGCACCTACAGGAACTGCGGCTGCAAAACAAGCAAGAAGTGGTTTGGCGAGTTTTGATAATGCTCAGTTTACCGTAACGGATGGTTGGGTACAATTAAAAACTAACGGTGTTCCAAAGACTGCTCTTGCACAGGTAACAGCAACTTCAGTTATTGGTAACAGTGGATTAACAACAGCAAATGCTACCGATGTTCCGTTTACTACCGTTGTTAATACCGGTGGAGCAGTTAAGAAATCACAATACGGTTCCGTTGGTATACTTGCAAGAACCAACGCAAGTTCAGGAACGGCGGATGGTGATTATGGTGTTATCGATTATGCTGCTGGTTCTAGTTCAACTGTAGAAGCAAACAAAATTATTAGAAGAGACACTAATGGTGACTTTGGTGGTAGATACATTGATGTACAGGCAATTCGCATTGATGGATACGAAGCACTAGATACTGGAACTATAGCAACCGGTGGATTTACTAGAGTTCACACATTCGCTGGCACTGGAGGATCAGGTAACGGTGGTATATATCTACAGGATGGTTCACTTGCCGCTGACAAGATCAACTACTATGATAACGACACACACCAATTTAGAACACAGAATGGATTGGCAAATGCTCCAATTATTGCTCAGAGCATACAGGTTGCAGCACTAACTACTGGCGGTAACACAACCGCTGGTACTGTTACAGGACGTTGGACTCTAACAGGAAGCACACCAAACGAATCAAGATTTGAAGCAACTTATTCAGCAGACGTTGCAGAATACTACGAAGGTGACAAGGAATATGAAGTTGGAACAGTGTTAGTATTTGGTGGTGACAAGGAAGTCACAACTACAAACACAAACGGTGATAAGAGAATAGCAGGTGTTGTTTCTAATACAGCAGCGTATGTAATGTATACTGCTTGTCCTGGACATAAAAACCTAGTTGCACTTGTTGGTAGAGTTCCATGTAAAGTTGTAGGCAAAATTAAGAAAGGTGATATTCTTGTTACAGCAGGAATACATGGTGTAGCAACTGTAAGTGACGATCCTAAAGTAGGAACAATTGTTGGTAAAGCAATTGAGAATTACGATAGCGATCACATAGGAACAATTGAAATAGCGGTGGGTAGATCATAATGGCATACGATAATAATATTAATCCAGGTAATCCACCACTAGTGTGGAGCAGAGTTCAGGAAGCCTTTGATAAGGTAAATGAAAACTTCACTATCATTGGTGCTACTCTTGCAAGAGAAGGTGACAAGAGTATTGCACACATTGAATCAGGAACTCCAGAAAGTAATCCTGTAAAAGTTGTTTGTGTCGAAGAACATTTGGTAGTTGACGGACAAGAAATATTCATAAAAGATACAGGTGTTAGCCAACTAGATAATAAAAACTTTTTTGTTAAACAAGTTGATTTATTTGCATTTGAATTATACAGTGATGCTGACCTAACAACAGCAATTAACGGAACGGCATATGACGCATACTCATCAGGCGGAGGAACATTCCAAGCGTTCTCAGAGTATTCAAGTTTAGATTTTGAAAATCTTGCAACAAGCGTTTCACCAAATGCCACAGCAGTTTATCAATTAGGAACTTCGACTAATCCTTGGAAAAATTTATATGTTGGCAGTTATGCAGCCGACGACGAAAGTTTGTACAATGGTGTTTGGTTAGGTACCGCACAAATTAAGGGAATAAGTGGAACCGTTGATCTACCTTTTGGCTCAACGATCGATGGAAATTTAATCATTGATCCAGAAAAGAGATACTTCCGTTACATTAATATTAATGACGGTGATACCATTGAAGCAGATGGTACCAACGATACAGTTTCTTTCTACACAGGAAGTGGACTACAATTAGTTGCTGGATCTGCTGCTGATAGCATAACTTTTAATAATACTGGTGTTCTAAGCAATGTTGCAGGACTTGGCATTAGCGTAAGTTCAGCAACAGGAAATGTTACCATAACCAACACAGGTGTAAGAAGTTTACAGAACGTTACAGCACTACCAAGTGGTAGAACTGAAGGTGCTGGAATTAATATCAACGGATCAACAGGCGACAACTTAAAAATTACAAATACTGGGGTGCTAGAAGTACAGACAGGTTCTGCTGCATTAACAGTGTTTACTGACGCAGCAACTGGTATCGTCACCATCACAAACGCTGCTCCGGCAGGTAATGCATTTAGATTTGTTGAAGTTAATGGTTCAGTAACTATGGAAGCCAATTCCGTTGCTGGAACACTTAAAATGGTTGACGGCAATGGTATTACATTAACTGGTAACGCTGGAAGTGATACTGTTACTGTTGCGTTTAATGGGGTTGCTGATATTACTGGTTCAGTTTTTGCAGACGACTCAACCAAAATGGTTGATGCTGTTGAAAACGAAATGTATGCATCGGGAGGCTTCTTTGGTGACTTAACTGGTGATGTTTTAGGAAATGTTACAGGAAACGTTACAGGAAACGTTACAGGAAATGTAACTGGAGATACAACAGGTTATCATACAGGTGACGTTAAGGGTTCAGTATTTGGAGACGATTCATCAAAACTTGTTGATGCTATTGAAGGTGAGATATACGGTGACTTTTACGGAACACTTAAAAATCAAACTTGGACGGCTGGATATAATGATTTTCTAACTATTAAAAATGATGGCACATTAGATACAGAATACAACAATGGCCCAATTATTGACGTTATAGGTGATGGCAGTGATTTCTTCAAGCGTGAAGTTACAACTAACGGTGTAAGAATTATGGGTGCTGGCACAGTAGGCGGACAAACAGCAGTTCCAGATGCGTGGTTAGAAAAAGTAGCACGTATGTTTGAATTGTTTACAGATCCAAATGGTGCAGGCATTAACGAAGAATATCAAAGAAACTTAATTAAAACACTGAGTGGCGATGCAGGAACATATCAC
>Ga0181591_10006200_pt1 | contig 10389 bp, 3 predicted proteins | sample 071ome_33_FD_133757 | JGI IMG/M metagenome (GOLD analysis project Ga0181591, IMG submission 133757) | Coastal salt marsh microbial communities from the Groves Creek Marsh, Skidaway Island, Georgia - 071412AT metaG (megahit assembly) | ecosystem: Environmental > Aquatic > Marine > Intertidal zone...
GAATTAAAATTTGTAAGGTCGTATCTAGCTTCTGGATGTGAATCTTTCAAATAAAATTGTTTAACTCTTGAAACCGAATGATTAATTCCAGAATTATCCCTTACATTCTCCAAGTATAAGGAATTTAAATCAGCTCTTTGTGATAAGTTATTTAAAGATAAAAGTTTGATTTTAGAAACGTTCCTTTGTATAAATTCAACAATTTCATTATTAGCTTCACGAATATCTAATACAGCCCTTTTATTAAATCTAGTATAAGAACTATTTAAATTTTGTTCTAAATTTATTAAATTAGTGGTGTTTTTTATGACAGAAAATGTAAATTCTGGGTGTAATGTAAATCCATAGTCTAATGCTTTATTAAAAACCTGCGGACTTACATCTGAAAATGAATGATTAATAAAGTTATCTTCAAAAATTTCTTGAAAGTCTGCATATGGAATACTCAAAAGTTTTGTTAATTTAACCTCATTTAAGTCAACATCTCTCAAACTTATTTTAGAACTTCCAATGTGATAATCACGAATGGCACCGTCCAAATAAAGTTCTTTTAATAAATCAACATACGTATTTAATAAAGGATTTTCATTTTGATTCAAAGCTTTTTGAAAGGAACGAACTTTCGCTTGATATTCAGCATCTTGAACTCTATCAACTGGATCTAATTCAACTAAACCATCATCCGCAGCTTCTTGAATCCTAGCAATTCCTGGTGATTCAACACGTAAGGATCTTCCAGAATTAACTACAGATTGATATTCATTTATATCATCTAAATTACTAACATCCGAATATTGATCCTGTAAAGAATTATCATCGGATTGATTCAATTGTCCCAAACCAACCGATCTTTGAATTGAATCTAAAATATCTTGGTCAGCATCACTTGCAAATTCAGAAATTTGTGCTTGATTGTAATTCACATTTCTATTTCCAGCAAAAGCTCTAAAGCTGCCATCATCAACTCTTTGTGTTAATTCAACATGAGCTACAGATTTTCTAGATTCGGTATCTACATTTTCGGTAAACATAAACCTTAAACTTGCTTGTGGACTAATTGATCGAGCAATTAAATAAGAAAAAACAGAACGATTTTCACACAATCCACCATCCCCTGCTAACAAATCTAAAACAGATCTATTTGATACATTATAGGAACCCCATTGACTAGAAATAGATTCAAAAACATCTGCATTTTCAGAAGCCAAATCACTTTGAACTCGATCTAATGTTCTTCTAAAGTTTCTTAATGCTTTTGCAAAAACTTGCTGAGAAGAAAGACTAACAAGTCCTTGACTTAAACGTCTTTGCTCAACTTCCAAAGATTTATGATATTCGGAAATCATAAAAACCAAAGGCAAAATTCTTCTATCACGATTTACATCTAATCTTCTAACAAAATTAGTAAAATCATGCTTACTTCTAACGAAATTCGCAAAACCAGGTAAAGTTTGCTCAAATGAATTGATCTCTTGAGAAAAGTTGATTTCCTCTTCAATTCCTAAAATTTGCTTTGTTAAATTCAAGTAATTTCTATCACGATAATTTGGATCCGATTTAATAACTTGAGCTACAGAATTTGCAGATGATGAATTTAACTTAGAAAGTGTAATATTTAAATGCATCGCATTGTTAGCTAAATTATGTATATGACTATGAACTTTTTGCTTTAATGTTGAATTTAAATAATTCATAACAGAAAAATGTTCAATTAAAACTTGTGAATTCAGTTTTGCAATTTCTTTAGTACTTAAACTACTAATCACATCTGCACGTATCGAATAATTTAAAGTTTTTAAATATTCAGATTTATTTGAAGCAGTCCTATAGTTATCCATAACTTCATCAAAACTAAATTCTTCTAAAGGTTCATCAAAATTCATTTCAACAAAACTCTGTGAAGTAGTTTCAGTCTGATTAATTTGTAAACGTCTATTCCTTTCAGATTGATAAAAAGATCCCCCAAGAATACCTAAATGTGCCAAAGCAGAGACTCCAACAGATGTTAAACCCACTGATGAAGATAAAACAGATGAAGTACTCGATACAGAATTAGCAACAGTAGCAACATTTGAAGCTACAGATCCAACTGAAACAGAAGAGGCAAATGTTACACCTGAAAAAAGAGAACCAAATGATAGCAATACAGGTGGAGCTAAAATTAAGGACCTTGCTAAACCACCACTTATAAAAGCTCTATTTTCAGCAGTTAAATTAAATATTCCACCTTCATAATCTAAATCTCTATTTGCAATATCGTATAACTGCAATAACTTTTCGCCATTTTGCATTCTAGATATTACATCCCTATGCTCTGGAATATAATTTCTAATTACTCTTGATATAAATCGTGAAGTAGCTTGTTTAACAAAAATACAATATTCAACATACAACTCCTGATTAAATGGTGTGTTTGAATCCAATCCCTTATCAGAATAAAATTCATTCATTAAACTACCTTTAAAAGTTTCAAATTCTTGATTCAACTGTGTATCAGAGCGAATAATTGAATTAAAAATTTTTCCATATTCACGATTTAAAAAACTTTCAATATATTTTCCAGCTAGATTAAACCTACCTTGCTCTTGTAACTGTGAATAATAATCACTATCAAATGAATCCAAAGAATCAACTCTGGTTACATTTCTTTCAAAATACATTGAAAATAAAGAATTATTCCAATCTTGAGACCTTAAAAGAGCTTGCTCCTCATTTGTATAGGGACGAATTTCTGGATTATTTAAACTTAAATTATATCTTTCCTCAATATTTCGCCTAGAATTAACAAAAATAGCATTTTTAAGATTTCTTAATGTAGTCATTAATGAATCTAAAGCAATACCATCAAAACAAAAATAGTTTCTTACATCAAATTCTTGTATAGAGTTAGATGTATACATAACAGATTTAAATAAAATAAAAGCATCTCTTAAAGAACTTACTTCAGAATTACGAATAACAATTGAATTTAATAAATTTAAAATTTCTTGGTTATCACTCCGATTCATATTTGTAGATTGATCTGAATCACGCATAAAATCTAAAGAATCTGCATTAATCAATTCCAATAAACGTGTATTGTCTATAGATCTTAGGTTTTCAGATAAATTTGAAAAATCCCTATTTGGATAAGTTCTTCTCATCAAATACAATAGACTCTCAGCAGATTCTAAATTTCCCGCTTGAATTCTATGACTCAAAGCAATTTCCAAGTTATCTTGAAGTGAAATAGGACATAAAAAATCGGTTTTAAATTTATATTGCACATTGATCAAAGAAATAATAAATTCATCCAAAATTGTTTTCACCTTAGGCCGATCCTCTTGATTAGACAACTCAATTAAAGATTGAATCGAAAGATTATTTAAATCGACTACATAACCGTTTGATCTTAAATAATTTACCAATCTTAACCTATCACCTTCTCTAAGCTCCAGTTGAGTATACAAAGACGACAGCTTTTGAAATTCAGAAAGCAAAGGTTCAGCATACTTTGAACCAAGAGGTAAAGAATTAAATCTGATTTTAAATAGATTAAAATTTTCAGTAAAAGATCTTGAATCAAGTGAGCCTTTTAAAACATTCAAAGATGAAACGCATTCATAGGCTTTCCTAATTTCAAAAATTTCATTATAAGACATTCGTGCACCTTGAACTTCACTTGAAACCTGATTATATGAAGCATCATATTCAGATTTAGCAATTAAATTTTGAAGAACTTGAGGCTCTAAACTACTTATAAAAGTTGAAATCTGAAAGTTAAAAACATTAAAGTTAGTTAAAAAATTGTCATCTAAAACCTCAGAAGGATCAAGAACATAACTATCAATTAATCTTGTAATCTGAACAAACTCACTATACTTTTGATTAAATTCAGAAGTCTCCTCATTAAACTCATTTAACCTTTCTGCTAACACAATTCGAATTTCTCTATTTGAATACAAAACAGCTAATCTTTCTTGAACCGCACTACTAATTAACTCTTGAGTTTCAGTATCCAATCTATCAAATTCGTATTCCTCACCTAAAATTACTATTTCCTGAAGTGTCCTAGTTAAAACTTGTTGCACCTGATCAGATAACATATCCTTATTTTCTAATAAAGTTGATACCTTTAAAGTATCTTCTTCTGAAAAAATTTCATCATATGAACCAAAATCAGACTCCCTCATAAATTAACTTATAATAATCTTGTTATTATACCATAAAAAAAAGAGTAAATACAGGGAACAAGCAATTTATAGGAAAATTAAGAACATATAAAAAAATCCTAGAAACACCCTACAATCCACAAAAACCAAATGAAGTACTTTTTGTAGCTGAATCAATTGATCACGCCATAGATCAAATTACAAACTTTCTGAATCAAATTTAAAAAAGCTAAGCCATAAAGGCTTAGCTCTAAAAGAGATCAAAAATCTTATATTTATTTTTTCAATTTTAAATTGAATTTTCTTTTTAAAGATCCAGGAATACAATCCCATTTCATTTCATTAAAAACCTCTCCTCTACTTTCAAAATATTCAAGATATGCGTAACTATTATTTATATTCCAATTCTTTGAGTGCTCAATAATACTTCTTCTTAGTTCTAAAACATTTTCATAATTGAAACAAATAAACGACCATTCATCTTTAAATTCAGCAGGTAATAAATTGTAAAACCTAGATAGATTAATTCCAGAAAACCCTTCAAGCTCACAGATCCAATCAACTAAACTTGGATATTTTTCAAAAAATTCAGTTTTTTGAGCTTCATTCATTTCATCTATACAAATTTCATTTATCTTTTCATGTAAAAACACGGCGTCTTTATTAGTTAAATCAATAACATTCCAATATTCAGCAAAGAATTTAGGCAAAACATCATAAATTCCTCTAATAAAAACTTTAGGTAAATTAAACTTTAATTGATTATCAACATACCAATCAACAACCGTTGGATATTTTTCAAAAAATTCGTATTTAGAAGTCAAATCTTCTTTTAATTCAAATTCAAGTAATTTAAACAAATCATAAAAAATCAAACTTTCTTGTTCAGATAAATGAATATATTTCCATCCATCTTTTAAATCACTTGGTAATAATTGCCAAACCATACGCAAATTATTAACATCAAGCCTTCGAATAGCTTCTGCTTCTGGGGATCTATGAAGCCAAACATAATAGTTTTCATATTGATTAAAAAAATCATTTTTTTCATCTATACTTTTCTTTGAGAAATTAAACTCTTCAAAAAAATCAGTAATAATTTCTGCTACATAAAATTTACCCTCTAAACGTCTCCAAATCATCTTAAAATTATCTGGTAAAATGTTCCATACATTAGACAAATAAAGTTCTGAAAAATCAAAATCAATTTCCGAACAATTATTTTTTAACCATACAAAATAATTAGGATTTATAATTTGAAAATAGTTTAATCTATCAGCATCCATATTATCGATATCAATTTTAATCAAAGCTTTATAAATCATTACAGCATTTTGATAATTCATACTGATTGGACTCCAGATACTTTTTAATTCATCAGGAATAAAATTCCAAACACTACAAAGCTCTAAATCATTTTGCAAGTTTAAAATTGCTTTATTTTCATATAACCAAATAAAATAATTATTATATTTTGATTTAAATTCTTGCTTTTTAACTTCACTCAATGAAGAAAAATTAATTCTATTCAATGAAATTTTAATTTCGGTTAAAGAATTCAATATTTGATTATCAGAAGACTCAACTTCGTCTTTTTCTATGGTAATCAAGGAAGGAATAGTCCATTTCTTTTTAAGAACATTAGGAAGAATATTAAAAATAAAATTAACATTAGTATTAAATAAATTAGCAATTTCTTGTGCATTCTCTAAACTTTGAATGTATTGACTCAAAGTTGGATATTTAACAAAAAAACTTCTTAACTCCAAAGGTGATTTAATCAATTTATCTTCTAAAGATTTAAAATGTTTGTAAACCTTCATAACATTATGGAAATCTAAAAATTTAGAACCCATAAATTTCCATCTATTATTAGTTTTAAAATTTGTAGGTAAAAGTGAATAAATTTGACTAATACTCGAACAATTATGATTATTTATTAAATCTTGAGCAAATTCAGTTTCTCTAAGCCAATCAAATAAAGTTGGAAACTGCTCGAAAAATACTTCTGAAAAACTTTCTTCTTTTAAAGCTTCATTCAATCTGTCAAACTCATTTACAATCGTGGAAGCCAAGTTAAAATCAAAGTTAATTACAGTCCAATATTCTTTAAATTCAGGCGGAATTATTGTAAAAAAACCATGAAGTGGAATAGAATTATTTTCACTAAAATATTTCTGACCAATTTCAGATTTCGTTAACCAATCAAAGTAATTTGGAAACTTATCAAAAAATTCATCTTTTTTTTCTAAATCAACAAATGATTCTTTGATGGCTAATAATTCATCCATAAAATAACTAATATCTTTATTGTTTAATGCTAAAATATTCCATTTATTTCTAAATTCAGTAGGAATAAATCTCCAAAGATCAAAAAGAGGAATATCCTTTAATAAATCTGCATGTTTAGATTTACTTACCCATACATAATAATTTGGAAATTCATTAAAAAAGCTATCTTTAAATTTATTTAAATCTTTATACAACGCCTGTCTTAAAGTCCAAACTTCAAGATCAGTTAAACAACATGAAAATAGCTTATTATCTAAAGATTGTTGAAAATTTGATTCAAAACCAGAAAGAACCTCGCAAAGTGGTAGTTTATTAGGTTTAAGTATAACAATATCCTCTCCAATATTTCTTCTTAAAAGAAATTCAAAAACACGTAAAAGAAAATATTCCTCTGAATCTTGAAGGTCTTTATTTAACTTTAAATTTTTTTTATCAATAAGAAAATTTTTGATTTCCTGAAAATAAGTAAACATATCATGTATACTTAAAGAATTTACTCTATCAAAAATATCAGCTAACTCAGGAAAATCATCTTCATTTAATGCTGATAATTTTGTTATTGCACTATAAATTTGAATGGGTTTCTTAAAATCATCATTCTTTTTAATTGTATAAGAAGGTAATGATAATTTCACTCTACATTTAATATCGTCCAAGTATTCTCCTTGAGAAGGTATTTTAATAGAAGGATCAAAATACTCTCTTAAAGACAAAAATAACGAAAATGACTTAAAAGATTTTAGTTTATCCCTATTTTTCTTTTTTGAATTATGAAATGTTTCAAAAACATCATATAAAAAAATTGACTCTCGATCATAATCAGAATATTCAATATCTAAATCTTTTAGATCTTTAATCTGTGCAATCCATTGATTTAAATCTAAGCTAGTAAGGTTATCAACCTCATCAAAAATATCTTTCAATTCTGGATAATCTTTAGATTTCAATGATTCAATTTTCTTTAAAGTTTTTACTAACGAAGAAACTTGCTTAAACTCACCATCTTTTTTTAATGAGTATGTAGAAGAAGACAATCCAATCCTTTTTTTAATAGATTCAAAATCAATGTAGTTATTTTCAATCAAAGGTTCAAAAAATTCTCGCAACTCTAAAAACAATTTAAAATCCTTAAAAGATTCTAAAACTTTAGCCGAAAGACTATCTGGTTCAATTTCAATATCATTTACAAGCCTAGTATTTGGATTTCTTCTCGAAAAATCTCGAATCAACAAAGCTAAAATATCATTTAATCTTCCTTTTCTACCAACTTGCTTGATAATAGTTTGTAGAGTTTTTAGATCATCATTATTTTCTTCTTTTAAAGAAGTCAAAGCTGAATGAAATAAAACTCTAAAATATTTTGCTGCTTGCTTACGACGATTAATTTCATCTGATGGCATCTCACTAGCAATTAATGAATCATCAACTAAATCAGTTGGCATGAGAGAATAAATTTGATCTAATACCTCAGATCGAATTTTATTTCTATCTTGAGTAATACGATTAAAACCAGGTATATCAGAAACATTAGGCACATCAAAAGTGTAATCTTCTAGTTTTCCACGGTCTAACCTGAATCTTATATTTTTATTTAAAGTATCAAATTTATTATTATTCATATTTAAAATTAAATTTTAGAGTGTAAACTAAATAACTTTTACAATTTTGTCAAGTTTATTTTAAAAGAAGATATTAAAAACTTGATCCCTGCATAAATTCTGCTAAATTAGGATAAGAACAAGAACAAAGAAAATGCCATTATAGCTCAGTTGGTAGAGCGCACCCATGGTAAGGGTGAGGTCACCGGTTCAATCCCGGTTAATGGCTCCACTTTATGGCGCCCAAAATAAAACTTTGAAATTAGTAATTATTTGTATTCCGATCTTAACTTAGAAAAAGGTTTAATATTCAAATCACTACTAAAATCATAATTCAACTGCTTCAAAATTTTATCAGCTAATTCTCCCTCCACAAATTCAGGCTGCACAAAATTATGCATAAAATAAGGTAAAAGCTCAACAGAGCGAACTCCAAGTATATTGAAATTTAATTTTAGCATTATTCCAGCTTTTGTATTAAAAGAAAAAGGCTGATCAAAAACAAAGTTTCCTAGTGAATAAAAAATATACTTTCCTTTATATTTTTCCATGGACTGAACAACATGTGGATGATGCCCAATTACAACTTCGGCTCCTAAATCAATCGCTTTTCTAGCAAAATCAATCTGAAATTGATTTGGTTTATTTACATATTCACTTCCAGCGTGCATAGATACAAAAACTAAATCAGCACTTTCTTTAGCTAAGCGCATACCAGCCTCCAAATTTTCAAAAGACATAAAGGCAGTCCCTGCTGATTCTAAAGTTGCACCATAACTTTTCGGCACAAAAGCAGGATCTAAAAAAGAAATAACTGCTAATTTATACCCATCAACTTCTAATAGAGTTGGCTTCAAAGAATCCTTTAAATTAAGACCTAAACCACTATGCAAAATATTTTGACTATCCAAGTTCTTCATAGTTTTGACTATCCCCTTTTCTCTAAAATCTGGCGTGTGATTATTAGCTAAGCTTACCAAATCAAAACCAACATTTTTTAAAACTTCCACTGTAGATACATTCGATCGAAACACCATTTCATTATCTAAAATTGGTCTTCCATCCATAACAGTAGTTTCTAAATTTGCAAATGCAAAATCAGCTTTTAAAATTTCATCTTTAGTTTTTTCAAAAGGATAATACAAATTATCTCGATTTTTCACAGCTCTTTCAACTGCTCTAGAGTAACTAACATCCCCCACTGCCAAAAAAGTTTTTTCATCATATATAAAATCTAAAAATGGCAACTTATATTCAATTTGATTTTTCTGAATATATCGAAAAAAAGAATTAGCTTGCAAATAGTCAAATGACAATCCTCCAAACAAAATCAAAGCAAAAAAAACTAAACTCAAAAATTTTTTCTTCAAAATATTTAAATTAAATCAAACTAAAAATATCACAAGAACATATAATTGCAAACTTTCAAGTTAAATTAAAATATCAGAAAATCTAAATTCAGTAAAAAAGATCTACATATTATTGTAAACATTAAAAGCAATTATTTATTCTGGCTTTGGCAAACTACTTTGATCTTGAGCTATTAAAATTCCATGAACAACTCCAATTTGAAAAGTTATTTCATCCATTGTTCTGTGAATATCATCAAAAATCTCTTGAGTTTCAATTCTTCTTTTTTCAGCATTTTCCATCCAAGCAATATGATCCAATTCTCTTTGCCGTTGCTCGGCAATCATTTGAGCTGACATGTGTGACTCAGAAAACTGAGAATGCAAATCCTCTCTTGGACACTGATGATTATGCAAGGCTTCTAAACCTGTATACATAGATCCATAAATTCCAGCCGCTAAAGCAATTGGCATAAATTTTTCTTTCATATCTCATGGGTTAAAAACCCATTATAAAACAACCAAAACAAGTGGTACAGAAAAATATCTTGTCATATAAAAGAATCAAATTTTAAAATAACAAGCGAATTAATAAAGAAAAATTAATGAGTTACAAAATCCTCTAAATCAGCACAGAATGTAATTCTAACAAAAGAATTCATCACATACATTTGATATTCATTCAACCCTAAACAAAAACACTGTGCACTTAGGTTTATCAAGAAAGCATTTTGATCAACTTCATTAATCAAAAAAGGTTTATTAACACGTTCTTCTATTAATTTCTTTAAAGAGTTAAATTCAGATGAAAACAAATATATTGCTTCAACTATTGATCTAACAGTAAGGTTATCAATGGGTTTCAAGGCAGAAGCATTAATCAATTTTTCTGTAATTTTGGGAAATATAATTTTTATAAATACAAACTTTTCCTCAGGATTTAAATCAGCAAACTCATGTTCTAAAACATTTGAAAAAACATGCAAATCAAACTGAAAA
>Ga0181591_10006203_pt1 | contig 10387 bp, 9 predicted proteins | sample 071ome_33_FD_133757 | JGI IMG/M metagenome (GOLD analysis project Ga0181591, IMG submission 133757) | Coastal salt marsh microbial communities from the Groves Creek Marsh, Skidaway Island, Georgia - 071412AT metaG (megahit assembly) | ecosystem: Environmental > Aquatic > Marine > Intertidal zone...
ATAAAAATGGCTTTGGGAGTTACCTCAGGATTCGCGAGCACATTATAAGGACGCTGCTTAAGCATCGGCCATACTCCTGAGGCCATCATTTTACTGATAACCGCCTCTCGATCTAATGTATGCGGGTCAGCAGCTCCAAAATCTTCAAACTTGGTTTTTGTATCTGCCAGTACTCGAACTTCTAAAATTCGGCGCTTTTCTCCCCTGATAACTCCCACCACCTCACCACTTACGGGTGAACAGAATTTCATGGCTTCAACATCTTTGTTAAAGAGTAGAGGGGAACCAGCTTTAACTTCGTCGCCTTCTTTGACGGCTAGTTTAAAGCGTACACCTTTAAAGTCAGAGGGTTTAATAGCTGCAGTTGAGATGGTATGCGATGCGCCTAACTCGGGAGAGCATTCTCCAACGAGATCAATATTCACGCCTCGCTTAATCGTTACTACGTTTGACATGTATGTACTTCTGATGGTCAGTTTAAACGCACAATCCCGTGATTAATGCGTAAATGATGGTCTGAATACCTATTAAGACCTAAAGATAATAATTTTCAACGGTGTTTTTTCAGTCTTTTATAACTTTTTATCGGAACACCTAGTGGCATTATCGGGATTTAGGTTTTTAGCTTAAATCTCTCTTGTCTCTAAATAAAAACACCTGAATAAGAACTTTCAAAAGCCCATTTATTTCAACAACATAGCATCGCCAAATGAGTAAAAACGATACTTTTCTGCAATGGCGTGCGCATATATTCTATGCATTTCTTCAAGTCCTACCCAAGCGGATACAAGCATCAACAAGGTGCTTTTTGGCAAGTGAAAGTTGGTGATTAGCGCGTCTATACCCGCATATGAATACCCCGGTGTTATAAATATATCGGTGCTTCCGGTACCCGCAGTAAACATTCTGGTACTTATTCGATCCTCTCCCCCTTCAATCCGTTGCACCACCGATTCTAGGACGCGAACACTTGTGGTGCCAACGGCGGTAATATGTTCTGCTTTGTTCAATCGACTTGCGACATCCGTAGGTAAATAATACTGTTCTTCATGCATGATGTGATCGGAAATCGACTCGGATTTTACGGGAGCAAAAGTTCCCATTCCAACATGCAAAGTTAGCTCTTCCAGTGAAACTCCTTGCTCTTTCAGACTATTTAGAAGCCCTGGAGTAAAATGTAGGCCTGCGGTGGGTGCAGCTTTGCTACCCTCCTCTTTGGCATATACCGTTTGATATTCCTCCGACAAGTCTTCGTTCTGTTCTATATAGGGAGGTAAGGGGGTGTATTTAAATTCATCCAGCTTTGGATCATCTATCGCATGCGATAGTTCTAAAATACGAAGTCCATCGGGTTGAACCGATTGTACCTTTGCCCTTATTCCGGCTTCTAACTCGACTTCTTTACCTACTTTAAACTTCTTTCCTGGTCGAACGAGAGCTTCCACTCGATAAGGATCAAGTGATTTTAGAACAAACAGTTCTTTGGCGCCATTTTGAAATAACAATCGGCACTTTTCAACCCGAGAATTATTCACAACCATGGTGGTATTTGAGGGGATATGGCTTCCTAGCTCATAAAAAAATCGGTCTTCAATAGTACCGGTTGCTCGGTCGTATACCAACAAACGAGCGTGGTCTCTAGGGCTGGCGGGGTGTTGGGCAATGAGTTCTTGCGGTAACTCGAAATCAAAATCCTGGATTCCTAAACTCATACCTCAATTATACAGGCTTCTGCATCAAATTTAGGATAGATGCTTAGTAATAGGCATTAGGCTTAGAATTTTTTCTTTCAAAGCCTTTGGCCCAATTCCCACTTCATCATGTAACTCGCGTTGGGTTCCATGCTCGATGATACGATCGGGTAAGCCCATCATATGCAATTTTGGAGCCTTATCTTGGGATGCAAAATACTCGGCAACCGCGCTACCAAAACCACCAATTACAGAAGCATCTTCCAGCGTAATAACTTCCTCATATTTTTCAATGATTTGATCTAATAGATCGGTGTCTAAAGGTTTGGCAAATCGCATATCGTAGTGCCCCACATTAAGCCCTTCGGTATTTAACTCTTCAGAAACTTCAATAACATATTTTCCAATAGGGCCAAAGCTTAGTACCGCCACCTGTTCGCCTTCCCTAATCATTTGTCCTTTTCCGACGGGTATGGTTTCAAAATGATCTCGTATGTTCATTCCTGTAGAAGCTCCCCGGGGGTATCGTATGGCCCATGCCGCTTGATCATATGTAGAGGCGGTAAACATCATGTCTCTTAATTCCTGCTCATTTAGTGGCGAAGAAATAACCACATGAGGAATGGATCGTAGATAACTCACATCATACACCCCATGATGAGTGGGGCCATCGGCGCCAACCACGCCTGCCCGGTCGATACAGAACACAACGGGTAATTTTTGGATGGCTACGTCATGCACTAACTGATCGAAACCTCTTTGTAAAAAGGTTGAATAAATTGCGCAAAAAGCTTTTTTCCCTTGAGCGGCTAAACCTGCCGCAAAGGTAACCGCATGCTGCTCGGCAATTCCTACATCAAACGCTCGCTCTGGAAAGGCCTCCATCATGGGCAGCAGACTAGATCCACTTGGCATGGCGGGGGTCATGCTAACAATTCGGTCGTCTTTCTCAGCAAGTTCTACTAAGGTATGGCCGAATACATCTTGATATTTAGGTGCTTTTGCACTTGTAGAAGGTTGGGCTAAGGACTTACCAGTAATTTTATCAAATGGACTACTTTGGGCGTGCCACTTGGTTTGTTCCCGTTCGGCAGGCGCAAAACCCTTCCCTTTTACGGTTACAATATGCAATAGCTTAGGGCCTTTAATTGTTTTTAAATCTTCCAAGATTTTACGAAGCCCATCTACGTCATGACCATCTACCGGGCCATAGTATTTGAAGCCCAGCGAACGAAATAATGAACCTGGAGTCAGCGCCGCTGTAATTGCAGCTTCAAGCCGAGAGGCCACTTTACGCATGGTGGTGCCTGCCGACTTAAAATGGCCTAGCAGATCATAGATTTCGTCTCTTACCCTATTGAAGGTTTTACTGCTGGTAACATCGGCTAAATATTCTTTCAACGCCCCAACATTAGGGTCGATAGACATGTTGTTATCGTTGAGAATGACCAACACATCTTTATTCATGAATCCGGCGTTGTTTAAAGCCTCAAAGGCCTGCCCTCCGGTCATGGCTCCATCTCCAATGACGGCCACTGCTTTATGACCGTTTCCATCTATTTCATTGGCTACCGCCATTCCTAATGCTGCCGAAATGGATGTTGAGGAGTGACCTACACCAAAAGCGTCATGTTCACTTTCTGATCGTTTTGGAAAACCTGAAATACCACCATACTTGCGATTTGTGTGAAAGTTGTCTCTTCTACCCGTTAAAATTTTGTGCCCATAGGCTTGATGTCCAACATCCCAAATAATTTTATCCAGGGGAGAATTGTATACGTAATGAAGTGCTACGGTTAATTCCACTACCCCTAATGACGCCCCAAAATGACCCCCATGTACCGATACTATATCGATGATGAACTGTCGTAATTCGTCCGACAACTCTCTCAATTGATTCGGGGAGAGCTTCTTCAAATCAGCCGGGCTATTAATGTGCTGCAGTAAAGGCCCTGCTTTGGGAGTTTTTTGTAATGTAGTCGAATTCGAAATGTCTTGATTCATGGATTAACCCAGAATTTGTTATGACCCGGACTGAACCTCTTTAATTTTTAACTCTGCTTTTTCTAATATAGCAGAGCATTTTTTAGAGAGCTCAACTCCTTTTTGGTACAGTTCAATCGAATCTTCTAATGTTACATCATCCTGCTCAAGTCGTTGAACGATACCTTCTAACTCTTTTAAAGCTTGTTCAAAGCTTGGGCGTTCCCTTTCGGACATGTTTTCTTGATTAATTTCTTCCATAACAAAAAATACCATCTATTTATATAAAGAAAAAACGAGGGATTCCTCCCTCGCTCATTCGTTAACTAACTAATCGGAAAATTCTTCTAAAGCCAAGCCTAAACCGGATTGGTGTGTATCAACGAATCAATTAGTGATATCGTATAGATACCGAACCACCCGAAGTCCTTGCACGAATAGGAATGCCGCCTCCATTCATGGAGCCTTCTACATAATCTCGGGTCGAACTACCCGTAAAGTTTTTGAGCTCTGTTCTTACTCGATTACCTCTAAGTTCTAAATCATACCCTAAGTCTTCGGGGATTTCAACAACCACACTTCCCCCAGAAGTAGCAACATCTACCGATTCTAGAGGCTGGGTCATTTCTAATTCAATACCACCACCCGATGTTCGGGCTTCAACCTTTCCCGAAATTTCAGTTAAGGTCAAAGATCCGCCGGAGGTCCTGGCCAACAACCCTCCGCTAACTTTTCTGGCTCGTATACTTCCGCCACTGGTACGAATATCCGCCGAGCCTTGAATATTTTCAACCCGAATAGACCCTCCCGATGTGCGCATATCAATGTCGCCCACAATATTTTCAGCCCGTAAAGAACCACCAGAGGTATAGGCCTTTTGTTCGCCCACTAAATCGCTAATTTCAATTCGCCCTCCGGAAGTTTTGGCCTCCGTCTTCGTATTGGTAGGCACCTCTACTTCAAAACCAATGCTAACATTGTTTGATCCTCTTAACCAGCCTTTATTGCTTTCCTTTTCTGCTTTGATAACGATTTTTCCGCCAATGTCTTCGGCCGTAATCTCCCAGTTATCTAAATCGGCACTAGAAACCACTTTGCCGTATGAATAAGCAAAGGCCTTAACCACTACTTTATCGCTCGTACCCCCTTTTACTTCAATACTCCCCCCGCTGGTGCTTACCGATATTTCAGCCGTATCACCCGCTCTAAACTCACGTTCAAATACAGCAGATTGTGCTTGAACATGGGTTTGTAGCATGATAATGGCAAAAATAAATGTTCCGCCAACTCGGAGGATTTTATTCATGTTATCTAAATTTTTCTTCATGGCTTAAAATTTTATTAAAGACTTAAAAACTCTACGGAATGTATTTAGAAAGGTTACAGTTAGAAGGATAATTTCAACGAAAGTCGTACCTTTGTCAGACTCATCGTTTTTGTTATCATTCATTTTCGGCTGTATATGTTTAACTGCTAATCGCAGGCTAGCGAAAGGCACAACCGTCTATTGATTTTATTCTATGAAGCTACCGTTCATTTTAGCAAAACGTTTTGTTGCTGGAGAGCAATTTGAAAGCAGTGTTCCTGCATCCAAAGCGCTAAATAAAGCAAATCACCAGCTAACACTGGATTTACTGGGAGAAAATGTCGCGACCAAATCGGAGGCCGACGCCAGTGTGGCCGCATATATCAAGGTTTTAGATGGCATCAAAGAGTATGAGCTGCTTAGCGGTATCTCCATCAAACTTACCATGCTTGGCTTGGACATTGATGTAGAGTATTGTGCCGATAATCTGTTTCAGTTATTAGAGCATGCAGAAAAACAAGAGCAGTTCGTTCGAATAGATATGGAAGGTAGTGCCTACACTTCCTTAACCCTAGATTTGTTTAAACGAGCTCATGAGCGTTTTGGTCCAAAACATGTTGGAACCGTTATTCAAGCCATGCTGCACCGCACCAAAGAAGACATTGCCGAATGCGCATCGATGGGTGCCGATATTCGTCTGGTAAAAGGTGCTTATAAAGAATCGCCAAAACGCGCCCTTCAAAAGATGTCGGACATTCGAGACGCCTATAATGCCTATGCCGAAACATTAATTCAGCATACGCCTTTTCCTCGCTTTGGAACACATGACGACGAACTTATACGATCGGTGCGAGAATATTTAGCGCATCATGAACTATCCTATAATCGGGTTGAATTTCAAATGTTATACGGCTTACGAGAACAGGGGTTAAGCGATCTAAACCGATTAGGTTACCCTACCCGGGTGTATGTTCCATTTGGAACCGACTGGTTTCCATATTTTTCTCGCCGATTGGCTGAACGAAAAGAAAATATTTGGTTTGTAATTAGTACTTTGTTTAAACGTTAGGGAAACAGGCCAGATGGGGCCTTTTACACAAGTACTAATACCGGTTATTATGATTAGAGTGCCCACTCTATTTATCACTTTTCTAGGTGGTTTATTATGGTCCTTTGTGCCTTTATTTGGCTCTTTTCATGTTGATTTTGCCTTTATTAGCGCCCTGGGTATTAGTTTTTTAGTAGCCGTTCGTGAAGCAGGCCTCAAACGCAGCCTCTTTACTCCACTTAAAAACACCTTCCTCTACCGCCTGTACAACTACTTCATTTGGCTGCTTGTCTTCTCAATCCCAATCGCCTTACACGACGTTTTTAGAGGAACCTATGTTTGGGATGGTTTTTGGTTTTGGTGCTCTGGACCAGTATTCTCACTTATTTTGAGCGCTACCATTGGGCGATATCTCTCTCTACAATCCTATAAATGGCCCCGTGTTGTTGCTATTTCAGCGATTCTCTTTTTAGCTATTGGTGGGTGGTTAGTGGTCTTTTTTAGTGTACCTCAACTTTTTTATTTCAATCATATTTGGGGGTTCTGGCCGGGCCCCATCTATGACACTACTGTGCGATTTACTCTAAATTACCTATGGTTTCGCCTAATCACCCTGGTTTTAATATTCAGTTTTTTAACCCTCTCTCAAACATCTTCTCGACGATTAGCTTCACCAGGAATTATATTTTCTCTGCTCTTTTTAGCCATACTACTTCCCTTCTTTAGCAATGGTGCATTAACTCGTAGTGAAAAAAGCCTCCAAAAAATTTTGCCCCAATCAGTAGAAACAGAACACTTTGAGCTTTTTGCTTCTGTTCATATTCCCCGAGAAGAACTTGAGGAGTGGGCACTTCGGCATGAATTTTATTTTCAATCACAAATCAAGCTTTTAGAAATTGAATGGCCTGAAAATCGAAAAATTCATGGTTACATCTACAGGGATGCTTGGCAAAAACAGCAACTGGTTGGAGCAAAGGAAACCAGTTTTGTTCCTATATGGCTTTCTCAAGATCAATTACATATAGCGCATGAACACCTGCCCCATGTCTTGGAGCATGAAATGGTTCATGTGGTTGCCAAGCGATTCGGAAACATATTATTCAATGGCTCATGGAATATGGTACTGGTTGAAGGATTAGCCGAAGCCATTACCCAAAACACTTCGGCACATAGCACCCTGGATCAACTGGTAGCCGTGAAAACCGAGTATCCTACCGTGGATCAAATGTCTTCCCTATTTCGGCTATTTGGCTTTTACACCCAGTCCTCTGGTCTTAGCTACACAGTAGCCGGATCTTTTGTGAGTTTTTTAATCGATAATTACCCTATCGATCTATTGAAGGAATCCTATGAAAAATCTCGCCTCTCGGGGGACTACCCCCCCATGGATCAGTTGGTAAATCAATGGCATGATCGTCTCGAATATGAAAAAATGCTCACCGATACCTTAGATAGGCGCAGGTCCGAGCAGTTGTTCGGCTATGAATCCATTTGGGAACAAGATGGACCTAGAAATCACAATCTGCCTGCTGCAATACTTGATCAATGGGCCTATCATTGGGCTCGGTCCGATACTTCAGCGGCATTGGATCTTTTAGCGAACACTTTTGAAACCTTACCAAAAGAACCTCGTTATCGAGTATCTTGGTTTGAGCATGCACTTGAACTACAAAAACCTGAATTGATTCTGAAACACCAACTATTCACCGATTCCTCGCTAGTGGCCAAAAGATTGATTCGGGACGCGTATGCCATGTCTGGTTTATGGGCGCAGGCTCGCGAGATTAATGAAGAACTTTTTGTTAGTTCTGACACCCCTACTTTTTTCCAAGACAGTGTTATGTGGAATACGTATATAGACCTTAGATATACGAATCAATTTCCAAGCAAAGAAGAATATCTTGGGTTTTCCAAGGAGCTGGTAAATGTTTTGGTCTTTGAATTTTGGGATAGTCCTCTAGCTTCGTCTCCCAAAGATGAGGAGGTGCTCACGAATGCTATTGTACAATGGTTAGGCCAACAACTTACGGGGCCCATTCCTTCGTCGGATCCTTTTACGTTTTCGAATGCGCTAATAATTTTTGAGCGTTCATTGCCCCGGTTATCAGAAGATCAGATTGATCGCTTCTTAAATGACATCGAAAATCACCCCTACCTTAGCAATGAATTGCCTCGCAAACAGTACATGATACGGGTTCAAAAACTGAAGGATTGGATTCAATTTCGCAAAACCTATCTAACTACTAAGGTTTGATGGCATTAGCCTTTAAATAGGTGTTCATATAAAGTTTGTATAGAATATTCATTAGCTTAGAATAATTTCTACTAACCTGATGATATACATGTCTAAAACTTCTGATTTTCGACCTTATCATGAATTTACTCGGTTTGAACCATCTGAAATGGTTCAACGCGCAGAGGATTTTTATACCTTACTGAGTAAGCGCCGTAGTGTGCGATCATTTTCCTCGGAGGAAATCCCCGATGAGGTGTTGGACTATGCTATAAAATGTGCTGGAACTGCTCCAAATGGTGCAAATAGGCAACCCTGGCACTTTGTAAGTGTAAAAGATCCCCAAAAAAAACGAGAAATAAGGATAGCGGCAGAAAAAGAAGAGCACCTCTTCTATAACGAGAGAGCTCCTGAAGATTGGCTAGCCGATTTAGAACAGTTCGATACCAACGAACACAAGCCTTTTATTGAAGAGGCCCCTGCACTTATTGCAATCTTTAGTCAATCTTATCATATCAAGGAGTCTGGAAAACAGGAAAAACATTATTATGTAAAAGAATCGGTTGGAATTGCCACGGGTATGCTAATTACCGCCCTGCATCAGGCTGGGCTAGCAACCTTGACGCACACGCCTAGTCCTATGGGTTTTTTGAATGAGCTATTAGGACGGCCGAAACATGAAAAAGCTTTTTTACTCCTTGTGTGTGGGTATCCTAAGGAAGGAGTGGAAGTGCCCAACATTCAAAAAAAACCGCTTAACCATATTCGCACTATTATTTGAGCGAACGGATACTATGTCTTCATCAAGGCCAGAAAAAAAAGTCATCAAAAATAAGATTTATAAAGAGCTAAAAGAGTGGGGTATTATTCTAGCTATTGGCGGTATCATCTATCTGGGAGGATGGCATACAGAAGTTATAGGTTTTGCTCAGCGGCTTTTATTGAGCACGTATATTATTCAGCCTTCTCTTTCTTCGACTCCTCTAACTGTCGATGAATTTCCGGTTGAAATTCCGGGGATAGATCCGAACAATTCGAATGAATGGGTTCGTGCCGACTATAATTTTTTACTTAGTGATTTACAGGGTAATTCTCTCTCAATGAGTTCATTGAAAGGTAAAACGCTTTTTATCAATTTTTGGGCCACCTGGTGCCCTCCTTGTATTGCCGAAATGCCCAATATTCAAGGTCTTTATAGCGATCTAAAAGAGGATGAAGACATTGTTTTTTTAATGATATCACTAGATCAAGACCCGCAAAAGGCTGCCGATTTTATGAAGCGCAAAGGCTACGATTTACCTGTTTATTTTCCAAGATCACCCAAACCCCGTGTTTACGATACATCGGTAGTACCTACAACTTATGTGGTAGATGGTAACGGATACATTGTTATGAAGAAAAGGGGCATGGCGCAATACAACACGAAGCGTTTTAAAGAGTTCTTACGGGCTGAACCAAACCAAAGTGTCGATGTGGATTTATGACCACCTAGGTAATAAGGCGAGATTTAGTTTGGGCTGGATTCCGCCGGAAAATCCAAGACCTTTTGTGTGCTTCGGAATAAATCCAAGCACCGCCTCACCTGAACAATTAGACCCAACGGTTGCGTCGGTGGCACGTTATTCGGAAGACCATGGGTACGGTGGGTGGCTCATGTTTAATGTGTATGCCCAAAGAGCTACCAATCCCGACCATATGCATCGGCGGATGGTGAAAGAGCTGCACAAACAAAACATCCATCATATCCAAAGATTGCTAGAACAATACAGTGAGCATGATGCCTTAGATGTTTGGTGTGCCTGGGGAACACTCATCGAGAAACGTAATTATTTATGGCGCTGCCTAGTGGAAATTGAGGCTTCATTGACAAATGCTCAGCTAAACTTTGTAACAAGAGGAGCCCGCTCAAAGAATGGACACCCCCATCACCCACTATATCTTAAAAAAACAGCCCCCCTTGTAAGCTTTGATTTAAAGGAGTATTTGGAAACCCATCAAACGTGATTAGTATGGTGGCAAAAGCAATAAGGCTTAATTCTTTTCTTTCATTCTGCTCAAAGAAAGAGCATGAAGCATCCATTTAGGCAGTGACTTTTCCGGATCTCTTTTGGTCATATCCACAAATA
>Ga0181591_10006209_pt1 | contig 10383 bp, 9 predicted proteins | sample 071ome_33_FD_133757 | JGI IMG/M metagenome (GOLD analysis project Ga0181591, IMG submission 133757) | Coastal salt marsh microbial communities from the Groves Creek Marsh, Skidaway Island, Georgia - 071412AT metaG (megahit assembly) | ecosystem: Environmental > Aquatic > Marine > Intertidal zone...
CACCACCGTCGAGGCCGACCTCGAACTCGATCCGCTGCCAAGCGGTCCCTTCGACGCCGTGACGGTGGCCAACTATCTCCAACGCGACCTGTTCCCCGTCATGGTCGACCGGCTGACCGCGAACGGTGTGCTTGGTGTGGTCATCGCCACCGAATCCAACCTTGAGCGCCACGAGCACCCTCGACGGGAGTTCCTCCTCGCTCCCGGCGAACTCCCCAGCCTCGTGCCCGAACTTGAGCTCCTGCATCACAGCGAGGCGTGGCGCAGCAACGGTCGCCACGAAGCTCACGTCGTGGCCCGCCGCCGCTGAGTTCGCTACGCGAGCGGATCCTGATCCCAAAGGTGAGTGACCGGAGGGTCGCCGTAGAGCAACTCTGCTGGCGACTTCTTGTCGATATTGCCGATGAGTCCTCGGTAGACGCCGAGGCCACACATCTCCCGCAGTTCAGGGGTAAACGACGCCATGCGCTCCGGCGGAATGCCGAGCTGCTGGTTCTCCTGCTGCCGGATGAACCCTGCGCAGTAGTTCATGGCGATACCAGTTCGCCAGGTCTCCGTGGTGTTGGCGCCGCCGCCGTGCCAGAGACTGCCGGTCCAGATCAACACGCTGCCCTTGGCCATCTCGGCGGGGATCGAGTCGAGCCCTTCGACCTCCCGATACTTCGGTGTGCGCAGATGGTGACTCCCCGGCACCAACCGGGTGGCGCCGTTGGCCTCGGTGAAGTCGGTCAGCGCCCACATCGTGTTGCACACCGTCGGCGAATGGGGCTTGTCGAGCCGCATCATCTGATCGTCAGCATGGATCGGTTGGGCCGACTCGCCGGGGCCGATCGACACCGAGGCGATCGAAGAGACGAGGAAACCCTCCCCGAGCACGCCCTGCACGATCGGGGCAATGGCGGCATGGGTTGGCACCTGAGGCCAGGGACCTTCGTGGGCGAGCAGGTTGAAGACCCGCATGGTGTTCGCCCCCTCGAAGGTGTTGGGAGCCGGCCGGATCCCGAGGGTGTCCTCAAGACGTGCGAGCGCATCGGCGAGTTCATCGATCAACCCGGGATCGATCGCGTCCTCGACGATCGTGTACCCATCCTCGTCGAGTCGGGCGACGTGCTCTTCCACACTCATCGTCATGAGCGAACCGTAGCGAAGGCTGGCGATTCCCGGAACTCCAAGTCCGATGGATCACCAACACCAACCGGGAGTTCGCCACGGCGTGGGGCGGAAGCCTCGACGTGCCAGACTGCGCCGGTGATCGATCTCCGTTCTGACACCGTCACCCAGCCCACCGCCGCGATGAAGCAAGCCATGGTCGACGCCCCGTTGGGCGACGACGTATTCGGCGATGACCCCACCGTTCAGAAACTCGAGGCGATGGTGGCCGAGCGACTCGGGAAAGAAGCTGCGCTGTTCGTCACGAGCGGAACCCAGTCGAACCTGGTCGGCCTGCTGGCCCATTGCGGCCGAGGCGACGAATACATCGTCGGTGACTCAGCCCACTGCTACCGCTGGGAGGCGGGCGGGGCTGCAGTTCTCGGCAGCATTCAGCCCCAACCGGTGCCGATGTTGCCCGACGGACTCCCCGACCCGACGGCGATCGCAGCCGCGATCAAGCCGAACGATCCCCATTTCGCCCGAACCAAACTCGTCTGTGTGGAGAACACCAAGGACGGCATGGTCCAGACGGTTGAGCGCATGGAGGAGGCCACCTCGGTCGCCCGCACCCACGGCCTGGCCACCCACCTCGATGGTGCCCGAATGATGAACGCCGTCGTTGCGCTCGGGGTCGATCCGGCCGACTTCACTGCGCCGTTCGACACCGTCTCACTCTGTCTCTCCAAGGGCCTGGGCACACCGATGGGTTCGGTGCTCAGCGGTCCCGCCGATCTGATCACCGAGGCGCATAAGTGGCGAAAGATGGTCGGGGGTGCGCTTCGGCAGGTGGGCATGGTCGCCGCTGCCGGCATCCACGCACTCCAGCACCATGTCGACCGGCTTGCTGACGACCACGCCAACGCAACCGCGCTCGCCGAGGCGCTCGGCAACATCGACGGGATCGAGATCACCAGCTGCAACACCAACATGGTCTTCTGCACCGCTGGTCGAACCGATCCGGCCGTTCTGACCGAGGCGATGCATGCCGACGGGATCCTCGGGCGCTGGTACGCAGAAGCAGATGGCACGACCGCCAGCCGCATGGTCACCCACCTCGACTTCTCGGCCGACGACGTGACGACCGTCGCCGCCTCGGTGGAGCGGGCGCTGCACCAATAGGTGTCACACCCCATCTCTAGGTTCGGACTATGAGCTCGTTGGCGGACGTGCATGAGGCGTTGAAGGAGATTGATCCCTCTCTACTGTTGCGCCCAGAACTGTGCGGGCTGATCTCCGACATTGAGCGGCTGCGCTGCCGAGTAGACGACCGCCTCATGGCGGCGAAGGCTGCGCTCGATTCACTAGCGGACGATGGCGCCGACTCGGCGATGACCGGGCGTTCACTCGGACGACGTTCGGAGCGCCAGGCCCAACGAGACCGCATCACCGCTCGAGGACTGGCGGACATGCCGGCCTTGGCCGGGTCCTTGGCGGAGGGGCGGGTGAATGTCGAACATGCGGCGATCCTCGCCGCGGCGGCCGAGGAGATCACCCCGGAGATCGCAGTCGAGTTGGTGAGCGTGGCGGAGGCGATGCCCGCCGACCTTTTCGCACGCCGGGCCCGGGAGTTCGTCGGTCGCCACACAACCATCGAGGAGGCCGAGCAACGGCACGCGGTGCAGCGGGCCCGCCGGGCCGGCTGGCACAAAATTCATGGTGATGGATCGGTGGAAATCTACGCCCGATTCGACAAGGCGATGGGAGAGAGCGTGCTCGCGGCCTGGCGTCGCCGGACCGATCGACTCTGGCACGACGACGGAGGCCGCGACGGCACGCCGGACGAGATGCGCAGCCACGCCCAGCGACGCGCCGATTCTCTGGCCGGCCTGATCATCGAAGCGACCAGCACGTCCCGACCGGCACATCCCAAGCATCAGGTTCACCTCGTGTGGAAGCCCGATGAACCCCACGCAACATGGCTTGACGGTTCACCTGTTCCCGACTCGGTCCTTGTCGAGATCGGGACCGCAGCCGACGTCATCGGCCATGTCTTCTCCGGCGCTGGGCAGCCGCTCTGGCAGGCCCGAACACGGCGTCTGGCAACCGAAGCCCAGTGGCGTTCACTGATCGCTACCGTCCGCAGCTGCGAGCGATGTGGGGCCTCGGTCGACCGGTGCCAGGTTCACCACCGGATCGAATGGCGGGCCGGTGGCAACACCGATCCACCAAACCTCGAACTGCTCTGTTCCCGCTGCCACGGCATCGAACATCGGGGGAGCTGACAACCCCGGGCCGCCTGAGCGCGGCCTGCGACTACCCGAGCCCGGCGACCCGGTAGGCGCCTTCCAGATCCTCGTGGTTGGTGTAGCAGCCGTTGAAGTGGCGTTCGCCGGTGTAGGCGGTTCGGCCGTGGAAACAACGCCAGTTGTCGACCAGCAGTACCCGGCCCGGCTTCCACGGATGGAACAGTGCCCGATCGGCATCGTTGAAGACGCGCCGGAAATCGGCGTAGGCATCCAGCACATCGTCGAGGACGTCGGCGGCGGGAAGCACGGGTGAGCGATCGTAGTTGTTGAACGACACCTGCAGAAGGCGTCCGTCACCGTCGACTCGGAGCGGTGGCCGCTCAGCAACCAGATGGACGCCCGGCTCCAGGTAGTGAGCCGTCACCGAATACCGGGTCAACAGATCGGCGGCCTCAGGATCGGCCGCTTGGAAGTCCCGGGCCGCAGCGAACCCGTCGACAAGCACGCTGTCCCCGCCCTCACCCGTCTTCAACTGCTGAGCGAAAATGATGGTGCCCGGACCGTCATGGCTATACGTGCCGTCGGTGTGCACATCGAGCGCAAACGACTCGTAGGCGGAATCCATGTGCTCGAAGTTGCCCGAGTTCATCTGCCACAGCGCGCCGAAGATCGAGTTCCGCGGGTAGCCGATCCGAGCGGCCAGCTGTTCGGAGGCCGCAGTGCCCAGTTCGGCACCCTCGAACGCAACCCAGCCGAAACGCTGGAGGTGAGCAAGCGCCTCGGGCCACGCATCGTCGTCACCGACCACGGAGAAGTCGAACCATGCGACCGACGGGGAGGTTGTCCATGGCTCGATCCCGGCGGGAAGGGTGAAGCCCTGACCAGCTCGTGGCGCCGGTGAACGCCGGTTTGCCACCAAGCGGCGGAGACGGTCGAGTCCGTGCCCGGTGCGACCTCCATCGCTCCATTCGACCTCGAGCCACGAGCCATCAACGCGGACCGACTGAGCCGCAACGTCGCGATCGAGCGAAAAAGTGTCGACCAGTCGCTGTTTCGAGTCGGGGTTGAGGCTGGCGGCATCCTCACCGTGATCCCGCAGCCAACGGCTTGGGAGATGGTGTTCGCCGTCGAGAACGACGGCACGGTCGATGATCGTGACAGCGGCTTCGCTCATACCGGTCAGTCTGCCCGGGAGGTGCGGAGGATCCTGACCTTGCCGTACATGGTGCCGTAGACGATTCGGCCGTCGTCGTCGACGGTGATGCCCGCTCCCACCGAGTTGAACTGCGACCCGCCCAGCACGTAGTGGAACGCTGACTCGCCGCTGGTCCAGTCGACAGCCTCTACGGTCCACTTCCCATCCCGAACACCGCAGGTGTACACGAGGTCGGAGGCCTGAGCGACGAACGGCACCGAGTTTGGGGAGGAGACATCACGGTTGACCCACGCCTCCTCCAGGCGCCGCTCGATCGGATTCCACTCGTACTTATGCAGACCGTGCGGCGTGTACTCAGGCTTGTGACCCAGCATGAAGCAAAGCAGACGCTTCCCTCGCAGTGGGATGCCGTCGGGGATTGAGGCCGGTTCGTTGTTGACCGTCATTGCGCCGTAGCCGGAGACGGTGATCGACTGTTCGGTCTGGATCGCAGCGAGGTCAGGGTCGCCCATGTTCGCGGGGCCGAGGCCGGCAATCCGCCGATCCGGGGCACCGGGAAGTGAGTCCCAGTCGTCGGGGATCTCATCCCGCCAGGCGTAGGTGATATTGACGACTTCATCACCGTCGCCGAACACGACGAACCGGTCCTCGTCCGGCCCGAATCCCATAAGCGACGGGGTCGTACCGCTCCCATTGGCCGCACCGTTGCGATACGGCATGACCCACGCACCGTCGGCGGAATCAAGGCTGAGGTCAGTACCGGTCCAGATCACCTTGTGATGCCGGTCGCACGACGAGAGATAGATGCCACCGTCCTCGTCAACACACGTGCTCGTGCGGACCCAGCCAAAGCCGGTGTGGCCATAGTCCTCGGCCTTGTGGGCACAGTAGGTGGCTGCATCCTCTGCCCCTCCGGTGATCTGAACAGCCCGGTACTCGCTGAAATCCCGCTTCAACACGACGACCCAACCATGATCGGTGGTCATGACCAGCCAGCCGTCGAAGGTGAGGTTGATCCCGACGAAACACCCTTCGATGTGATCGGGCTTGTTCCATCGGTCACGTTCGACGATCGCACTTGCCGGCTCGTCAGGGTCGGCGCTGACGTACGCAACCGCGTGGTCCTTGCGGCCGAGAAAGAACGTGTGATCGCAGTCGAGGAGCGAGTACACACCGTCGAGGCCGGTCATGTACCGCAAGGAAAGGTCGATCCCGTGCTCGATTGCCTCCCACCCGTCCTTTTCGTCCAGGCCAGCGAGGTTGGCCTGCAGTACCTCACGGGGCGTGACTCCCGAGCCGCCGACGATCTCATGTTCAGCGAGCACCTCGAGCGTTTCGTAATCAAGTTTCGCAATGGTCTCGCGGCCATTGCTCCAGATCACCCGCCGTCCATCGGCGTACGGACCCGAAATGTTGCCGCCGAAGTGGCATGGTCCGAGCCACGTGTACTGGATGTCGTCAGCCCCGAGGACGTCGGTCGGCCCCTCCGGCCCTCGCCAGGGCACATTGTCCTGCTGATCGCTGCGGCCATGGGCCATGGCATTGCCGGAGCGGGCGAGGAACGGATTGACCGGGGCGGCACGCATCGTCGGCACCGTAGCCAACCACGCTCTGACCGTCCCAGCTCTCGAGGCGCTCCGGTGCATCCGCTGGTGGAGACGGCGCCGTACTCGACACATGGCTCGTTACGCCACCACCATTCGCACCGACCTCTCCCCCTCCGAGGCCTTCGCGTTCGTCGCCGACCTCGCCAACCTTCCCCAGTGGGATCCCGGCGTGAAGGCGGCCAAGCAGGTGCGCGGCGACGGGCCAGGGCCGGATGCGACGTACAAGGTGACCCTTGCGAATCCCCCATTGATGACGCTCACCTACACCACCACGAGCGTCGACCGTGAAGCACTCACCACCACGCTTGTCGCCACCCAGCCATGGTTTCGGTCCGTCGACACCATCACCGTTTCCCCCGCCGGTGATGGTGCCGACGTGACCTACGACGCCCATCTCGAACTCCGCGGCCCCCTCGCCTTGGGCGACGCATGCCTCGGTCGGGTCTTCAAACGCATCGGTGACCGAGCCACCGCCGGCCTCACCCGTGCCCTCGACGGCGCAACGGTCGCCTGAGCCGCCCATGGGGATCATCGACTCGGCGCTTGAGTTGCCGATCGCTCCGAGCTTCACTCGGATCGGCCCGCTGGTTCGTTCGCGGACTGAGCGCTGGCAGGACCTCGACACCTACGACCTGACAGGCCGCCGCATCATCGTCACCGGCGCGACCTCCGGGCTCGGGCTTGCCGCCGCCCATCAACTGGCGGGAATGGGCGCCTCACTGGTGGCGATCGGTCGGGACGCAGCAAAGACCGATGCCGTCGTCGCCTCGCTCCCGTCTCCGACCGGCGCTGGCCACGCAGCCGCCTACGCCGACCTCGGCGATCTCACTGCGGTGCGAACTGTCGGGGAGCACCTGCTCGCCGAACACCCCGAAAGCGACACACTGATCCACAACGCAGGGGCATTGCTCGACGAACGCCAAACCACGGCCGACGGCTTCGAGGTCACGGTCGCCTCTCAGGTGCTCGGGCCGTTCCTGCTCACCTCGCTGCTGCTTCCCGCCTTGACGGCGAAGCAAGAAGCACGGGTGCTCACCATGTCGTCGGGCGGTATGTACACGGCACCACTCACCGTCAGCTGTCTGCAGATGAGCGACTCGGGGAGCGACGACCCGTACCGAGGTGCCGAGCAGTACGCCCGTGCCAAGCGAGCACAGGTCACGCTCACCGAGATGTGGGCCGAAAAGTTTGCGGGATCCGGCGTGCGGTTTCACTCGCTCCATCCCGGGTGGGCCGATACGCCTGGGGTTGAGGAGGCGTTGCCGACGTTTCGAAAGATCGTCGGGCCCCTGCTCCGCACACCGCAGGAAGGGGCCGACACCCTGGTCTGGCTGACGGCGGACGACGCATCACTCACGTCCAACGGCCGGTTCTGGCACGACCGGGCACCACGCCCGATCCATCGACTCCCGCAAACCCGCCGCAGCGACACGCCCGAACGCCGAGCGAAGCTCTGGTCTTGGTGCGTCGACCGCGCCGGGGTCGACCCTCGATAGGCATCAGAGGTACGCGTCGACTGCGGGCACGGATCGCCAAACGGGATCCGTGTCGCCGTCAGTCGATGATCGCTCGCAGCCTCCGCATGCGCGGTCGCACGACCTCGTCGAGGACCCTCGACCGCTCGTCAGCGGGGGCAAGCGCCGCTTCGCCCCAGAGGGCCCGCCCCACCATGAACCCAGAGCCTCCAGCCCGCACCGCCACCTCCACCTGCTGCAGGTAGGTCTCAAAGGAACCACCGCCCGAAAGCAGAACCCACGGCATGGGGGCGATCTCCGAGATCGTGCGGCAGGCCGCGAACCAGTGATCCTCATCAGGGTCCGACGGATCAACCGGGAACGGCAGCTTCAGCAGGTCGGGGCCGAGCGCAGCGAACCGTCGAGCCGTTTCAAGCACGAGCTTGGGACGCAGCGAGGGATCGTCGAGTTGGTAGAAGAGCGGTTCGAGCACGACGGGGATCCCGACGCGGTTGCACTCAGCAACGATGTCACGGCCAACCTGTTCTTGGGCTTCGGCGAGGGGCCGGTCCGGTCGGTACGGCAGCAGCAACTTCGCGCATGACGCGCCGCTGGCCTTGGCCTGTCCAACCGACCAGCCATCCAGCAGTTCGGTGGGACCCTTCTCCGGATCACCGAGATATCCCTGGGCTTCGAGGGCCGCAGTGAAACCGATGCCCTCCGGCTTCGCTCCCGACTCGATGAGCTGAGGAATGGAGTACTCGGGTTCCAGCATCACCCCGGTGGCATCGGGGGCGATCGCTCGAACCATCTGATCCTTGAGATCGGTGATCTCCTGGCCAGTCAGACTGTCGGGATCATCGGGACGAACGAACGCTCGCAGCGAGTCACGATGATCGATAGCAAAGACACCGAAACGTCGCTTGTCGTTGGTGAGATCGTCGAGCATCGAGGTGATCTCCATCATGGTCGGACCTTCGGAAGATCCCAGCCAAACCGGTCCCAGTCCTCTTCGATCCAGGTGTAGGCCTCGTGGAAGCAGGGCGGGGTGACCCGCTCCCCGTCGACGAGTTCGCCGGCCAGATAGTTGAGGAAAAACATGTGACTGCCGGGCGCCGCAGCGGTCGAATGAAAACCCTTGGTGACGATCGCACAGTCGCCGTCGCTGGCGGTGAGAACCTCATCGAAGTCCTCGTCGGTTCGCCAGTTGCGATGCATGCAGAACCCATCGGCTGGGTCGAGCCGGAAGTAGTAGGTCTCCTCGAGGTACGGCGAACCGTTGAACCCATCGTGGCAGTGGGGCGGCCATCCCGACCACGAGCCGCGCGGAACGTAGACCTCATAGAGGATCAGACGCTCGGCGTCGATCGGCGGCGCAAGCACATTGTTGACCTGCCGGTACGCAGCACCACCGCCCCGCAACTCGCTGGTCATCGTGGCCGGCTCGATGATGCGGGCCGGGTAGCGCCCTTCGGCCGGGGCTGACCCGATGGCGAATTCGAACGCCTCGTCGGCGGCAAGGATTTCGATGGCGGTGCCGGGTGGCGCGTACGCAACGCGGGGCATCTCGTCGAACACGGAGGTGCGCGACAGCGTGGTCTCCATGTCGCCGACCTTGACTCTGGCCGACCCACTGAGCGGCACGACCGCTGTCTCCTGGTCAGTGAGGAGGTGATCGTGGCGCTCGCCAGGCTTCAGGCCGACGATAGCGAAACTGAGATAGGTCCACCCGGCCGACTCCGGTGTGATCTCCATCTGGATGGTCTTCGATCGGTCAGGGGTGAAGAGGTGTTCGTTCATCAGACGATCTCCGAGATCAGGACGGGGCGGCCTTCGTCCATCGAGCGCTTGGCTGCCATACCGATGACGAGGGGGGCCCGCCCATCAGCGCCACTGATGGGTGTGGGACCACCGTTCTCGACGGCGTCGACGAACGCCTCCCACTGATCGAGATAGCTGGCGGTGTACCGCTCGAGGAAGAAGTTCTGCAGCGGGGACTGCCGATACCCCTGGTCGGTGGCCAACACGGCGTTGACATCGTGATGGTTTGTCGACTGGGCCATGCCTGCGCTCCCGAACGCCTCGACCCGCTGGTCATAGCCGTACGCCGCCCTCCGGCTGATGTCGATCGTGGTGAGACAGCCGTTCTCGTGAGTGAGGACGATCACTGCAGTGTCGACGTCGCCCGCCACACCGATCTTGGGGTCGACGCGCACCCGGCCAACGGCGTACACCGACTCGACCTCGCTACCCGTGACATAGCGAGCCATGTCGAAATCGTGGATCGCCATATCGTTGAAGATCCCACCCGAGACCTCGATGTAGGCGATGGGTGGAGGGGCCGGGTCGCGACTGGTGATGGTGAGGACCTCAATGTCACCAATGGCGCCGTGGACCACTGCGTCTGCAACCGCTTTGTGCGATGGATCGAACCGTCGGTTGAATCCGATGTGGAGCGCCACTCCGGCCGCCTCCACCGCCGCCAACCCCCGGTCGACCTCGGCGATATCGAGGCTGATCGGTTTCTCGCAGAAGATCGTACGCCCGGCTTCGGCCGCCGCGACCATGCAGTCGACGTGGGTGTCGGTCGAAGTGCAGATGGCGACGGCGTCGGCGTCGATCGAGAGGGCCTCATCGAGTGTTCTGGCGGCCGGAACCCCAAGTTCGGCGGCAACCGCCTCTGCGGTCTCGGTGACCACGTCGAACACGCCGACGACCTCGGCACCGGCAACCCGACGGTGGAGGTAGTCGGCGTGCATCGAACCGATGCGGCCGCAGCCGAGTACAACAAAACGAACGGTCATCAGCGGGTCTCGCTTTCGCTGGTG
>Ga0181591_10006216_pt1 | contig 10379 bp, 7 predicted proteins | sample 071ome_33_FD_133757 | JGI IMG/M metagenome (GOLD analysis project Ga0181591, IMG submission 133757) | Coastal salt marsh microbial communities from the Groves Creek Marsh, Skidaway Island, Georgia - 071412AT metaG (megahit assembly) | ecosystem: Environmental > Aquatic > Marine > Intertidal zone...
GATGATGGATCACTATTCAAAGTCAAAAAGTAACTTGAGTAGAACTGAAAAAGATGCAGCTCTCTTTGTCAAGCAGAAAATGGATTCAGCTCGATGGTTTATCGATGCCATAAAACAAAGGCAGCAAACTTTGCTCATGACCATGAATGCTATTTTGGACTATCAACGAGATTACTTTTTGACTGGTGATGAAACTGAGCTGAGACCAATGATTCTAAAGGACATTGCTGACAGAATAGGCATGGATATTTCCACTATTTCTCGGGTTGCCAACAGCAAGTACATCCAAACACCATACGGTACATTCCTGCTAAAATCCTTCTTTTCTGAATCGCTTACCACTACAAGTGGTGAGGAGGTTTCGACAAGAGAGGTCAAAAAGATCCTCCAGGACCTGATCGATGCTGAAGACAAACGAAAGCCGCTTACGGATGAAAAGCTGGCACAACATCTTAAGGAAAAAGGCTATAATATTGCCCGTAGAACTGTGGCCAAGTACAGAGAGCAACTCAACCTTCCTGTCGCAAGGCTTCGAAAAGAGATCTAATGAGTGATCGCATTGCGTATGTGATATCCTTCCTATTTCATCCTATTCTGATGCCCACTTATGCGCTCCTGATCTTCTTCAATCTACGGAGCTATGTCAATTATGCACTAGAGCCCGAGCACTTATGGATGATATTGTCTCTTTGCTTTATTAATACCGCAGCAATGCCTGCGCTATTTTTATTTGTTCTCTATCGAATGAACAGAATAAGTGATCTTCATCTGCGCAATCAATACCAAAGGACCCTGCCTTTTCTCGTTGGCTGCTTGTTTTTCTTCTTCAATTACTATCTCTTCAGAAGCTCAGGATTACCACAAATAGTTATCTCAATGGCACTCGCTGGTGCACTTGTGGTTTTCCTATCCTTCCTCTTCAATTTCTGGATCAAGATCAGCATTCATGCTGTTGGGATTGCGAGTATTGCTGGAGTCTTTATGGGAGTTAGTCAGATCTTGAACACCAACATCAACATGACCATCATGTCATTGTTGTTGATCACAGGGTTGGTTGGGACCGCCAGATTAAAACTTAAAGCTCATGATCCTATGCAGGTTTACATGGGCAGCCTTCTTGGACTAATAATCGGATTTGGCGCTATCTACCTCAAATTAGGCTAGACGTATTTTGAGAGGCAGTCGATGCCGTATAAGAGCTTAGTGTCTTCGTGAAGTTTCGATTCATCCATCGTCACATTCGTAGCGAAAAGCACCTTGGAATCTGGAGTCAGTTCCTTGATCCTATTAAGTGAGGCGAGAATATTTTCTTCTACCTGCTTTCCTGTGAAGAAGGTCATCAGGTAATCAGGCTTAACAACAATTGAGATCTCCACAAGATCTTTGAGAGGTAAATTCTGCCCTAAGTAGAAAACTGCTTGTCCTGCTTTTTTAATGAGGTAGTTGGCAAGCAGAAGTCCCAATTCATGAAATTCTCCTTCACTCAGGAATAACACAAAGGTCTTCTCAGGCTTTTCAGGAATCGGAAGCATGTCTATTTCACAATGCATCTTTTGGCGAAGCAAAGCGCTAATAAAATGTTCTTGCGCAGGATTGATCTCATTCATTCCCCACATCACACCTACTTTGTGTAGAAAAGGATATATGACCTTGGTGAAGGCTTTCTCCATGCCGTAGTGATCAACTGCAGCTTTAAATAGCTTGTTGAAGGAACGCTCATTGTATTCGATCATCGAAACGATCAGAGACTTGATCATATCGTCATTGACCTCTACAGATTCTTCAACCTCGCGGTTATAGCACAGAAACAACTCTTTTTGCAGACTATCAGGGTCTAATTGAGAGATCTTGGAGATCTTGTATCCATTGCTAAGAAGGATTGAAACGTTGAGCAATTTTTTCAAGTGCTCATCATCATAGAACCTGATGTTTGTATCCGTTCGATGAGGATCAACTATCTGATAGCGCTGCTCCCATATCCTAATGGTATGCGCCTTAACACCAGTCAATTTCTCGAGTTCCTTGATTGAATACACTGCCATCGAACAAATTCCTTTTAAAAATTAACATTGAAGACGCATAAAGGTTTAGTTGTTGCAAAATCTTTTCCACTGCTATCTTTGACACGTGGCCGCACCAGATTTTCTAAAAGACAGCCTTAAGAACATTCCTCAGAAACCTGGAGTGTATCAGTATTTCGATGAAAATGACAAGCTAATCTACGTTGGCAAGGCCAAGAAACTCAAGAATCGCGTAAGTTCCTATTTCAACAAAGACAAATATGAAAGTGGGAAAACGAGGCTCATGGTGCGGAAGATTCGAAAGATCAAATACATCATTGTTGATAGTGAATACGAAGCTTTACTGCTCGAAAACACCTTGATCAAGGAACACAAACCGAAGTTCAATATCCAGTGGCGTGATGACAAGAGCTATCCGTACATTGTGATTAAGAACGAGCGATTCCCCAGAATTTTTGGGACGCGAAATCTTATCAAGGATGGTTCGCAATATTTTGGCCCTTATGCATCCGTCAAAATGATGCATTCCATTCTTAACCTCACCAAACAACTCTACCAGTTTAGAACCTGCAAGTACAACCTTTCAGAGGAGAATATCAAGGCTGATAAATTCAGATTATGTCTCGAATACCACATCGGAAACTGCAAGGGCCCTTGCACCGGAATTCAGTCACAAAGTGATTATGACGAAAGCGTTGAACAGATCAAACGGGTTCTGAAAGGTCATGTTGGCGACGTCATCAAAGATCTCAAAACACAAATGTCAAAAGCCGCTGAGGACCTTCAATTTGAAGAGGCAGGAAGAATGAAGAAACGCGTCGATCTACTTGAAAACTTCAAGGCCAGATCAACAGTTGTAAATCCTTCCATTGATAACGTGGATGTTTTTGCCATCGTAAACGATGATAAATACGCCTACGTGAACTACTTGAAAATGGTAAAAGGTGCTATTGTCCAATCCCATACATTGGAATTGAAAAGAGGAATGGACGAAAGTCTCTCAGAAATGCTCGCCATTGCCATTTTCGAGCTTCGCAAACGATTTAATTCCGAAAACCGTCTGGCTTATCTTCCATTTGATCCTGAGTTCGCCTTGCCCGACCTGGAAATCCACATACCACAAAGAGGCGATAAAAAGAAGCTCATTGCATTGTCTGAAAAGAATGCCCGACAATTCATGTTGGATCGGCATCGAATGCAAGAGAAACTTGATCCCGACCGCAGATCAGAACGAATATTGAGCACACTACAAAAGGACCTCAACCTAAAATCGCTACCAGTTCACATTGAGTGTTTCGATAACTCCAACTTCCAGGGGTCATTTCCTGTTGCTGCCTGTGTCGTCTTCAAAGATGCCAAGCCCTCTAAAAAAGACTATCGTCATTTCAACATCAAAACTGTCGAGGGACCTAACGATTTTGCATCTATGGAAGAAGTTGTGCAGCGTCGATATCGCAGATTACTCGAAGAAGGAGAATCTCTTCCTCAGTTGATCATCATTGATGGAGGCAAAGGCCAATTGAGTTCGGCGGTGAAGAGTTTAAAAAGACTTGGAATCTATGATCAGGTCATGATCATTGGAATTGCGAAAAAACTTGAAGAGATCTTTATCCCAAATGAGAGCATTCCGCTTTACATCGATAAAAGAAGTGAATCACTCAAACTCATACAGCATTTAAGAAATGAGGCTCACCGATTTGGAATCACACATCACCGAAGCAAACGTCAGAACGCAAACTTAAAGTCGCAGCTGTTAGACATTGAAGGCATTGGCGATGCTTCCGCTCAAGCTTTGTTGAGGAAGTTCAAATCACTGAAACGGGTAAAAGAAGCGGAGCCGCAAGAAATTGAAGAGGTTGTCGGAAAGGCGAAGGCTCAGAAAGTGATCGAATGGGCAACGAGCACGGCTTAACCAGCCCTCATAGCCTCAACAGGACTTAAGCGAGAAGCAGAATAAGCTGGCGCAATACCTGCAAGCAAACCGATGGCGCTTGAAAGCACCAGAGCAAAGATCACATTCCCTATGCTGAGAAAAATCTCTATCTCAAAAATTGCGCTGATCGCCTTTGTAGCAATGAATACCATACTCAATCCTACCAAACCTCCTATCAAACATAAAGTGATGGCTTCCGATAGGAATTGAAAAAGAATGAAGAAGTTCTTCGCCCCCAGGCTTTTTTGAATATCTATTTGTTTCGTTCGCTCTTTTACTGATACGAACATGATGTTTGCAATTCCAAAGCCTCCAACCAAAATGGAGAAAGAACCAATGATCAATCCTGCCAATCGAATCACACTCATCAAACCTTCAAATCCTTTTTGAAGTAAACTGGATTCGTTCAGTGCAAAATCATCCTCTGCTCGAGGCTTTAATCTTCTCTCGGCTCTCATCAATCCCTTTAATTCGTCTTTCAGTTGAACATTACTCACATTTTCCTTGGCCTTGATCATGATGGTCTGATTCAGCTGCATATTACGGATGTCAACATAATTCCGGAAATACTTAACTGGCAAAACGATCTGATTGTCGTGGGTGTTTCCAACCGCACTTTCGCCTTCTTTGTCAAATACCCCAATCACAGTTGCCGGCCATTTGTCACGGATCTTGATTCTCTTACCAATGGGATCCTGACCATCAAAAAGTAAAACGGCAATGTCGTAACCTAGAATACAGATTGGTTGACCACCTTGTGACTCACTTTCACTGAAGTATCGCCCAAGCACCAGATCAAAGTCACGCACTTTGTAGTAGTCATGAGAGACTCCAACGAAAGAGATGTTCTCGATACTGTTCTTTTTCCAGGAAGCGAAACTGCCTTTAGCAGCTGTATAACATACCGCTTCCGAAAGTTGTGAGCGCTTCTTGATCAGTTCTGCTTCTCTTATTGAAGGTTGAGGCCGATTCATGAATTTCCACCACTCGTAATCGGAACCAAATTCCCATGGCCATTTCTGAACGAAAACCACATCGTCGCCCATACTGGCAATACTATTTTTCACTTGATATTCCATCGAATCAACCATGGTAAATACAAGAATGATGGCGAAAATCCCAATAGTTACGCCTAGAAGAGATAGAAAGGTTCTGAGTCTGTTTACTACCAGCGCATTAATAGCAAAGAGCAAACTTTCTTTAAGAAGAATAATGTACAGCCTCACCTTTCAAAGGTAAGTGCAATGGCTTGAGATCGTCCTAATTTCTTATCAATGGTTGTGGAGCATGTTGAACGAACGATGTTTAATATGAACACTGCTTTAGATTTGCGACATGGCTGATCAGTCTTTTCTAGAATACTTGAGTCAATTCATATCGCAAGAGAGGCGCGAACTCTTTGATCGGGTCATCCAGAACAGGACTGATCACGTGGTGGTGGTGCTTGAAGACATCTTTCAACCTCATAATGCAAGCGCTGTGTTAAGAAGCTGCGACCTTCTGGGCATACAACAGGTTCATACGATTGAAAGTCGGAATGAATACAACCCCAACCCGGATGTTGCATTGGGCTCCAATCAGTGGCTCGACCTATCTAGTTATGATAACACGGAGTCTTGCATCCAACAGTTAAAGCAAAAAGGATTTAAGATCGTAGCCACCAGTCCTCACAGTGAAGCATATAGTCCAGACAATATTCCTATCGATGAACCCATGGCGCTTTTCTTTGGAACGGAAAAAGCTGGACTAACCGACGAAGTGCTGAATCAGGCCGACTTTCACTTGAAGATCCCGATGTATGGATTCACTGAGAGCTTTAATATTTCAGTTTCTGCTGCAATCTGTTTATACAACATCAGTCAGCGACTGCGTGCTTCTGATCTAAGCTGGCAATTGAGTCCAGAAAGAAAATTAGAGATCATGTTGAAATGGGCTAAACAGAGCGTAAAACACCCTGAAATACACGAAAGGGAATTCTATAAAAATCAAGAATCGTAGAAGTCCTTTAGGCGATTTCTATAGGCACTGAAAAGCTTGGATTTCGAAACGAAACCGACATACTTTCCATCGTCAAGAACCGGTAAGTTCCAGGCACCTGAACTCTCGAATTTTCCCATGACCGACTCCATTCCTTCTGAAATGGAAACATATTCAGGCGCCATGGTCATCAGTTCGTGGACGATCACCTTCTCATAGTTCTCCCGGTCGAACATGATGTCTCTAATGTCATTCAGGCTTACGATTCCAATAAAGACTCGCTGATCGTCAACGACTGGAAATAGATTCCTCTTTGATCTGGCCACTTTCTTAACAAGGTCACCCAAACTTTCGTAAGGTGAAAGCACTTCAAACTCCTTTTCTACCTCATCCTTCAGATTCATCAATGTAAGTACAGCCTGATCTTTATGATGCGTGATCAACTCCCCTCTTTTGGCGAGCTGCATGGTATACACAGAGTGTTTCACGAAGTACTTGACCGTAAGGAACGAAAAAGCAGCGGTCACCATTAGCGGAATAAAGAGGTCGTATCCACCTGTGATCTCCGCAATGAGGAAAATGGCTGTTAAAGGTGCCTGAAGGTTTCCCGCCATCAAGGCCGCCATACCTACTAGCGTAAATTGGCTTACCGACAGATTCCCGAGATAAGCACTATTGATACTCGTCGAAAAGACAAATCCCACAATGCAGCCCATGAACAAGGTTGGGGCGAAAATTCCTCCAACTCCTCCTGCGCCAAAAGTAATTGTCACCGCAACTGCTTTAAACATGATCACCGCGGTCAGGAAGAGGATCACTATCAGCAGATTATCCTTCAGAGAACTAAAAGGACTGTTCTCTAGCAGGGCACCCGGATCATTTAAGATCAAACTGTTTATAGCATCATAACCTTCGCCATAAAGCGGAGGGAGAACATATATGATCGCTCCTAGAATGGTGCCTCCAATTAATATCTTAAGGATCGCGTATTTGATCTTCTCAAAAAAGCTGGATATGAAGAAATATGCCCTTGTGAAGTAGAATGAAACTAATCCGCCAATGATTCCTAGTAGAATAAAATATGGGAGTTCGATATAGTCGAATACGTCTTTAACCGGAAAGTGAAAAAGACTCTCTTCTCCAAAGAAGAAACGGCTAAAGATCGTAGCCGTGACTGAAGAAATTAGCAATGGAATCATCGAAGCCATGGTCAGGTCGAGCATGATCACTTCAATGGCAAAGATGATGGCGGCAATAGGTGCTTTAAATATGGAAGCGAGTGCGCCAGCTGCGGCACATCCGATCAAAAGCGTTTTTGTTTTATAGTTGAGTTTAAAGGCCTGTCCTAGGTTCGAGCCAATGGCTGCTGTGGTTCCCACGGTAGGACCCTCAAGTCCGGTTGAGCCGCCAAAACCAACCGTAAATGCGCTGGTGATGATGCTAGAAAACATCTTCTTCCAGCCCATATTGGCATTTCCTTTCGAAATAGCATAGAGTGTATTGGGAATCCCGTGACCCACAGGATCGCGTAAAATGAACTTCACAATGATCACTGTAATTGCAATCCCAATGAGTGGAAGCGTAAAGTAGAGCACTGTATTTTGATCATCTGCAATAGAGGAAGTCAGGAAAGACTCTACCCAATGCACAGACTTCTTGAGGATCAACGCTGCTAATCCGGAAAGCATGCCGATCACAAAACTCAAGATCAGGATAAAATTGCGGTCACTCAGATTCCTCCTTCTCCACAGCAGGAAGCGCTTTATCTTAAAATTGATCTTGTTGATGCCGGGCTCGAACATTGTCGGCAAAATTATAGTTATTAATAGCAAGGAATTCAACAAATTTCCGTTGATAATACTGTGCCGCTGAGCTACGTCAGCCCTGCATTTTCAGACATTTTTGAAATTGATGCAAAATCTACACTCCTACATGAGAAATTATTTACTGCTTATTATTCTGTTTTTTGGACGCCATTCAGCTTCCCTTGCTTCAAACTCTGATAGTCTGAAAAGCAGCCCAAAACCTGCTGACCAGATCATTCTTCCCGATGACCCTATTCTGGCAAGTATCGATTCAATGATGGCCCTGAAGTACCTAGTTTCCTATGGTGAAGAGTACCGTTTCTTTGATAGCGCCGAAGTCTACTCCTGCTTTGAAACGAATTCAGAACTCGATGAAAGTCTTCTTCAAGAGCGCCTAAAGCAATTGGATGGTCAAACTCCTTTTGAGTTGATCTACAACGATCGCGTTCGCGCATTTATCAACCTCTACATCAATAAACGTCCTCAGGTAAGCGCGAAGGTGTTGGGCTTATCTAGTCTATATTTTCCCTTGTTCGAAGAGAGGCTCGACAAACACAATCTTCCAAAGGAATTCAAGTATCTCGCAGTGGTTGAATCCGCATTGAACCCAACTGCTCGTTCAAGTGCTGGTGCTCTCGGGTTATGGCAATTCATGTATGGTACAGGGAAGATCTATGGCCTTAAACAAAGCTCTTATATGGATGAGCGATTGGATCCACACAAGGCAACCGAAGCCGCTTGCGAATACTTCAAGTATTTGTACAAAATATATGGCAATTGGGATCTGGTGTTAGCTGCCTACAATTGCGGTCCAGGTAATGTGAACAAGGCGATCCGAAGATCAGGAGGTAGAAGAAATTATTGGGAGATATACCGTTACCTGCCAAGAGAAACGAGAGGATATGTTCCCGCTTTCATTGCCGTAAACTACATGATGAATTACGCCGAAACTCACAATATATTCCCATTGGAACCAGTTTGTACCTACTTCGAAACAGATACGCTACACATGCAAGGGAAAGTGTATTTGAAGCAGCTATCGCAACAAGTTCAGGCTGACTATGAATTGGTCAAATTTCTGAATCCGGCTTATCGTTTTGGGATCGTACCCGATGATGGACAAACTCATGTGATCCGTTTGCCACTCAAAGCAACCGGGGTGTATGTGAGCAATGAAACCCGATTGAAAGAAGATGTTTCGACGATCAATCCAGGAGAACAAGAACCGGTTTGGGTTTGGAAAGAGGTTAGAAAAACTCATTACGTAAGGTCAGGAGAATATTTAGGCTTGATCGCCCGAAAATATGGAACCAGTGTGCACAAGATCCAAACCTGGAATAATCTTTCTGGTTCGAACATTCGCGTAGGGCAACGATTACTTGTTTACAGTCGCGAAAGAGTAATGGTTGAGGGTGAACCGAAACCTGTTCCGTCGACCGAATCAACTGCTCAAAAAGAGAAAACAACAGCAAAGAACCCTGCCCCTAATTCGGATTTTATCTACTACACGATTCAAAATGGAGATACCCTTTGGGACATCTCAAAAAACAAAGGGATTCCGCTCAATAAACTAAAGGAACTTAATACGCACTTGAATACCCGACGATTGAAACCCGGTGACAAGATCATCGTAGGTTTACAAGGATGAGGCTCTCTGTTTTCCTGATATCCTTTCTTCTGCTTGTTTCATGTTCTGAGACAGAGAAAACCCTTACTGGTTATAGCGGAAATAGTGGAGAGGTTATCGTGGTTTGTTCTGCTGAAACCTGGGAGGGACCAGTAGGGCATGCTTTGAGAAATTCCTTTAATCCTGTCATTTATGGATTACCTCAAGATGAGGCCTCCTTCGACCTCATTCATTTCAGAAAAGAGAAGTTCAAATCCATCATTGAGAGCCACAGGAATGTCGTTTATGTCACCATCGCTTCTGATGAGAAAGAAACGAAATCCGAGTTCCAAAAAAATCGCTTTGCCCGGGGTCAACTGTTTCTGGGCCTCCGTTCAATGCATCAGGATTCTTTAGCAACACTGATTAAAAACAAGGGTGAAAAGTTGGCTCAACGCTTCAAAGATGTCGAGCTGAACAGACAATATCTTAGAAACAAAAAGTTTGGAGATGCCAACATCCAGAAACAGCTTAAGGAAAAGATGCGATTGAGCATTAGTCCTCAAAAAGACGTTTATATCGAAAAACTCGACTCAAACCTGGCATGGCTGCGATTGGAACGAGAGCGAACCAAAGGTGGCTACAAACATCAGATCAGTCAAGGGGTTTTACTTTTCACCAAAGAGTATAAGGCAAGGGAGAACTTTAGTGAATTAGCCTTGATCGAATTGGCCAATTCGGTGCTTCAAAAAGCAATTCCAGGTCCGAGCGAAGGGAGCTATATGCAGATAGCGCGTGAACCTGTTCCTCCTCTTTCAAGAGAAGTGAACTTTAAGTCAAGCTACGGTAGAGAAACTCGCGGATTATGGTACATGGAGAACTCTTTCATGGGTGGTGGGTTTATTTTTATAGCGAGTCTTGATGAAAAACGAGACCGAATCGTTGGAGCCTATGGTTATGTATATGCTCCAGGATTTGATAAACGCGAATACCTGCGAGAAGTGGAAGCTATGATCAAATCACTTGAAATAGAAGCA
>Ga0181591_10006219_pt1 | contig 10376 bp, 5 predicted proteins | sample 071ome_33_FD_133757 | JGI IMG/M metagenome (GOLD analysis project Ga0181591, IMG submission 133757) | Coastal salt marsh microbial communities from the Groves Creek Marsh, Skidaway Island, Georgia - 071412AT metaG (megahit assembly) | ecosystem: Environmental > Aquatic > Marine > Intertidal zone...
AGAATGCCTGTTCCTTACGAACCGTTAAGAAAGAATAGGTTTATTTTGAGATTCCCAGATGAATTGGGGATTCAAGAATGGTGGGTTTCTACTACATCTAGACCTAAATATACGAGTGATGAGGTGGAGATTCCATTTTTAAATACATCTACTTATGTGATTGGTAGATTTAGATGGGATTCTATTTCCGTAACATTTAGAGATCCTATCGGACCTTCCGCAACACAAGCGTTGATGGAATGGGTACGTTTACACTCAGAATCAGTAACAGGTAGACAAGGTTACGCTGCGGGATATAAGAAAGACGTAGAATTAGAAATGTTAGACCCAACTGGTGTTGTTGTTCAGAAGTGGATTTTACAAGGTACACAATTGAATGACGCAGATTTTGGTTCATTAGACTATTCATCTTCTGATTTGGCGGATATTACATGTACACTTCGTTTCGACAGAGCAATCAACGTATTCTAAGATATTAGAATATTTAATTTTATAAAAAAATCCTTATCATTAATTTGGTAGGGATTTTTTGTTATTTGGATATATTTATTAGTATATAATTGTATTAAAAAAAATGGTATGAGAAAAATTAATAATCTAAATGAAGAAATAAATAGAATTAAGTCTTTATTTACTGAAGAAAGAATGTTTGGTAATTTAGTAGAAGAAAAAGAGGTGTTATCTGAAAATAATATTAAAAAAGGTTCTGAGGGTGAAGAAGTGGTTGCGTTACAACAACTTTTAGGTATTAATCCTGCGGATGGTAAATTCGGACCACAAACAGACACAGAAGTTAAGAAATTCCAAAAAGAAAATGGACTCAGTGCGGATGGTATTGTTGGCCCTAAAACATTAGAAAAAATCGAAGCTATGTATGAAAAAAAAGGGGGTGATACAGAAGACGATGAATCTACAGAAGAATCTAAAAATAAAGAGGTAGAGGTTAATGAATGGAGAGTACTTTCAGATAAAGAATTGTTTAGTGAACAAACTGAAGTAAAGGGACTTACTTTAGCAAAGGCTAAGGGACTTTTACAAAAACTTAAAAGTAAAATAGGGGGTCAAAATACCCAACAACAAAGTAATTCTAATAATCAAAATACCCAACAACAAAGTAATTCTAATAATCAAAATACCCAACAACAAAGTAATTCTAATAATCAAAATACCCAACAACAAAGTAATTCTAATAATCAAAATACCCAACAAAACAATAGTGGTCCGAGAACTGAAAAAGGTGTAAGAGGTGTACCACAAAAAAGAGGGGGTACTGGGACAGAAACAAAAGGTAAGAGTATGGATCAGGATACTTTTTCTAAGTCTAAAATTGGTATAGATTCTAAAAGAGGTGGTATTGATGTTTTAGGTATGAAACTAGATAGGGTTGATATCATTAATAATAAAGCAACGTGTAAAGATCACATTAACAAAATGATGAAACTTTCTAAAAATGGTAAAAGTAGAGAGGAGATAGAATCGGAAACTGATGGTAAAGAATATATTGAAAGAATTGAGTGGTGTTTGAGTAATTTTTATAATGTATTCGAAAAGGATGGTGTCTTTAAAAGAGGTAGTAGGATATTAACTATGTTAGATTCTTGGAATATACCTGTACCTGAAAAAGTTTCTGGTGGGGTAGAAGGTGAAAGATATAAAGTTACATTAGATGATGGACAAAAAATAGCAATAATTAAAAAAACAAAACAAAATAAATATAGATTTAGAAGTGCTCTTAATGTACCATTAATAGATAAAAGTAGTGGTAGACCTAAGTTTAATAGCCCAAATTATGAACAAGCGTTCTATGACGCATTAAATATCGATAAAAATGATAAAGAAATAGTATTACAACGCGCCTTTGAAAAGAAAAAAATAGATATGGGTACTTTTGTATTGAAAACTCCAAATAAATAATATGGGTAAAAAAATAATCATATCGGAATCTCAGTATAAACGTGTTTTTTTAAGTGAACAAAACATTATAGAAAAAAAATCTACAAAAGAAATTCAAAAATTTCTTAATAATAAAGGATTTACTGATTATGATGGTAATAAACTTAAAGAGGATAATGGATGGGGCGATAAAACTGCCTCTGCATTTGCTAAATATTTTTTAGGTGATGATACACCAATAAAAAATAGTAAAGATTTATGGGTTGCGTTAAAATTACAGGGTTTAGATGTTGGTAGTAGTTATAAATCTACCACTAAGATGGTTAACGCTATTGTAGACGCAATAAACTATAAAGAGTCACCCACTACAGGTGTAAAAGATTTTTTTACTGATTTAATAGGGGGAGAAGATGGGGTTGGTATTAGTTGGGATAATATGCAGAAGTTTTGGGATAGAGCCAAAAAATATTCAATTAACGTTAATACTTTATCTACTAATTCTAGTTATGAAGAAAAAATAAAAACTAAAGATGACGGAGATAAGTTTCGTCAATGGTTACACACTAAACCAGATAGATTAAAAAAAGTTAATAAAACTTTAAATGATCTTGGTTTAGACAATTTAGATAAAACTGGTCCACATGACAATATAAATTTTTTAGTTGCTTGGAAATTAGAGGGTGATAGTTACTATATTATGACAAAACCACCAGAAAAAGTACTATCTAAATATGATAAATTTAAAATAGCGAATCCTGAGTATGAAAATGTGGATCTTAAAACTTTTGAGTCTCAAAAAGGTGATATAACAACTGAGTTAAAAGATAGGATTAGAAGGAGTCAAATGTACGAAACATATCTAAAAGCAAAAAATAAAAGAAGTACTTTATCCTCTAAGTTTGGGTGGTCAGGTCCAGTAGAAATAAGTAGTAAAAATTTAAATAGTATACTTACTGGTAAAGTATTAGCTAGTACTGCTATTAATCCTGAAAACATATTAGCTGAGTTTAAGTTACTTGAACTTTCTTTAATCAATGAGTTAAAAATTACAAAACAAACAGATTACAAAAATAGAAATTATTTATCTGACGATTCATATATTTTTAACATTTTAAAATCTGTTGAATCTCTTTCTTCCTATACTAATTTTGCTATGGAGGATCAAAATTTATCGAATTGGGGTAAAAAATTTGAGTCAGATCTGATTGAATATAAAAGAAAATGTCCTCTACCTCATTGGCCAATAGACCCATTAGAATTCGAAGATATGAAAAAAGGTTGGATAGATTACGAAAATTTTCCTGATCCTAATCGTAATATCCCAAAAGACCTTATTAATTATAATCTAAATAATCTAAATCTAAAGGAGAGTGAATCAGATAATCAAGATTGGAGAGGAATTCCTGCGAATTACAATGAAAAATCTTGGGAAGCCTGCTCAAAAAATGGTATTTATACTACTTACCAAAGTACGTTATCTAGTGGAGAAAAAGAACAACTGAAAAAATATAGAGAGTATGTGGAAGGTAGAAAACAATATGATAATGTTTTAAAAGATTTAAAAAGTAAAGGAATTGTACCCAAAACTTCCCAACAAGTTGTGGCTAGTGAAATTAGATTTTACAATTTATATTCTAAAATTTTAGAGGTAATTGAAGTACACAATGCAATGCTTGCTGGTCAAGATACTAAAAAATTAGAACAGTTGTGTGATGATGTTGAGTATGATAGGGAAGTTAGAATTGTTAAAAAACGAGATTACTCTGGAGGGGCGGCAGTAATGGTAGATACACCTGTAGAATATAGTAAATATTTTTCTTGGAGTAGTGTGTGTGATGATAAAGGTGGTATATTTACATATCCTGTGGCAGAAGATGGGGAAAATCCTAAGTCTTGGGATAGTAATAAAGGTATTTGTTGTTGTGTGACAGGACACGATCAAAAGTTGTATGGTAAAACTGTGGGTGAATGGTGTGGTAGAAGTGTTGGTGATACTAGATATTGGTATGAATTAGATAGAATTGGTGACGCTATAGTTGACTGTGTTACAGATTGGCATTGTGTTGCAGATGTAATATCTATTGTTGCATACGCATTTGGTCCTTGGGGTGCGGTTGTTAGTGGTATAGTAGACTTAATTAGTGCGGTTGGTTATGTTTTTGAGCAAGATTCAGGTTGGAAATTAAATGCGGGATTAACCGCGTTAGGTGTATTTGGTATTGGTGAAGGGTTTATGTTGGCGAAAAGAGGGGTTGCGTTCTCAAGTAAATTAGAAGAATTAGGTGCAATTGCGGCAAAATATACGGACGCTTCGGGTGTAGTTAAAAATTCTTTAAAAATGGAAAGAGAAATAGCTAATTGGGCGACTAAACTAAGTAAAGAAGAAAAGCAAATGTATGATGTCTTTATAGAGTTTTCTAAAAAATTAGAAGGAAAGGGTGGAAAAGAATTTCTGCAAAAAATATCAAAAGAAATGGAAGGATTAAGTGACCTTTATAGAGGTACATTTACGAATATATTAAAAAAAGAATCTCCTGAAACTATAGAAAAATTAATTAAAGAAGCTGGTGGAGATTTCAAAAAAATGATTAGGAATTATTTTAAAGGTGGTAAACAAGTTCTTATACAAGGTTCTCTATTCGTAACACTATATGGTTTTAGTGATAAAATGGGTAAAGGTCTATTAAATTGGTGTGAGTTTTACGGTTTTGACCCATTAGGGATTTTTGATGATGAATGTAAACCTACAGATACTAAAGGAAAATCTGAAGGAGAAACTACGCAGGAAATAAAAGATTTAGAAAATATAGATTTTGCCCCTATTTTAATAAAAGATCCTGAGTTTGTTGATTCGTTGGAGGAAAAATTAAAATCTTTAACTCCTGAAACTGAATATTCTTTTGATAAAGTAAACTTTGAGGGAGAGATGATTGGTTATAGAGATGCGTTAAACAACATTGAAAATGCTGGAGAAGAAGGTAAAAAATTAGAAGAAAGTGTATCTAAATTACATAAAAAATTAAGAGAAACTATAAATGGTTATGGGTCAGGAAATTCTGCAGATCCACTAAATCCAGAAAAAATAAATGAGAAAATAAATATAGTGTTAAAAGTATACGAAAAAATTATTAACACTGATTTTGAGCGGGTGGGTTTAATTGATAGTAGTTTCCAAAGACTAATAGATGACGCTTTAAATGATTTAGAAGATAAAAAAGGTAATAAAGTAACCGAAGAAGCAAAAAAGGTAATTCAACAGACAGGTAATCCAGATTCTGGAACGGAACAAATTTCTATGTTTAATGATATAATGGGTACTATAGAAGATATTGGAGGTGGTGAAGTAGATAATTCTGATAATGAAAAAACTGATCTTAAAGAAGAAATAAAAAGAATTAAATCCTTATTTGGGAATGATAGGGTTTATGGAAATTTAATAAAATAAATATATTATGAAAAATATTAATGAAGAAATAAAAAGAATTAAATCTTTGTTTACGGAAGAAAGATTATATGGTAATTTAATAAGTGAACAACCATACGCTACTGACTCTGATGGTGACGGAAATATCAATGAACCTGAGGCAAAGTCTTTTTTACAAAGTTTGGGTTACATAATTAAAGCAAAAAATGATGATGATGTTTGTTTAAGACCTGGATCAGACATTAAAAAATTATATGAAAAAGTTAAATCTCTCACTAATGTAGGGTTTATGTTAGAAACAACAAATATTGGGTGTGCATTAACTATTTATAGTAAAAATCCTGCGAAAAAAATAAGGCAACTTTCTTTTTTTGAGGGACCTACAGGTACTAGATTTAATATGATAGTTAAACCAACAAATACTAATTACTGTAAAAAAGATTTACATGACCATGTTCCTCCTATCCCTGCTGGTGTGGCGGATTTTGTTGCTAATACTAAAGGTTATATTTCTTCTACAACTCCCCCACAATTCGGATTAGATTTACAGTACATTAAAGTAGATGGTAAATGGTCAACTACAGGTAGTAACATAAATATTTTGGATGGTTTCGTTGAAAAGCTTTTGAATGAAAAGTTAAAACCTATAAAATCGAGAGTAAATTTTTCAATATACAATCAACCCATACCTGGATTTACTAATAGTGGTACAGAGAGAGGTGGTAATAAAGAATGGATGGATGATGGTAGTGGTACATGTATAACAATTAATGACTATTTAAAAGATATAGTATTAGGTAATGATGTTAACTCTACTTTTGATGTCATTAATTTAATAACAACTAAAATGTAATATTATGAAAAGAAAAAATTTATACTTAGATTCTAAAAAATTTAATTTGTTCTTAGAAAGAATGGAAAATAAAATGACTTTAAGTGAGTCAACAGAAAAAATATTGTTGGCTGAGGGTTGGTTAGATGATTTATTAAAAGCGACTAAAAACGTAGGGTCTGAAGCACTTACAGTTATGTCTAAAAATTTACCTTCAGAAATTAGTGTTACAATAAAAAACGCTTGGGATGAATTAATAGTGGCAGCAAAAAATATTGATGAGGGTATAACTAAAAGTTTAACTGATTTATCTTTGATTAGAAATAGTATCGGTATAGACGCAATATCTAATCTTAAAAATCAATATAGAAATTTAACTAGGACTATTATTAATAGTCTATCTTTTGAGGAAAATGTGTTAAAACAAATAAATGATTATGTTTTTGGTGAATTAACTGATTTACCTGCTAGTTTAGTAAAAACATTATCTAATTCAGAAATACAATTATTAGAGTCTTTAAGACTTTCCTTCAATAAAAATATGAATGAATTAGACATATTAGACGATTTAGTTAAAACTGCACAGTTATTGGGCGATAATCCTAATATATTAGATTTATTTAATACTAAATATACTTCAGGTACTGTTAAAACTATTGAAGAGTTTGTAAATGATTTTGACTTTTTAAATAATTTTACAAAAAATGATCCTGAAAGTAAAATAAGTCAGTTGTGGGAACAAATAAAATCGAGAGTAGATGGTAAACCTAAAAATGGTGTAGATGCGGGCGAATTATTAAAAAATACAATTAAAAATAGTGATACATATATTACTGTTCAGAGAAACTGGAGAAAAAGATTTATTGAATTCTTAGCGAGAAAAATTATGAATAAAGTTAATGATATTAATATTGAATTAAATAATAAACAAATTAATTGGGACTTGTCTGTAGTTTTTGTAGGAAAAAGTGGGGACTTAAATATTGTAACCGCAAGAAATAAAGCTGAGTTTGATAGGTTATATGCGTATTTACAAAAAAATGGTCTTAACCCTAGAAAATTAGATAGTAGTGGTGTAAAAGGTTCGGACATAGGTGGTTCACCAAATTCTGAGAAATGGGCTGGAAGACAAAATCGTAGATGGAAATGGACTATGATTACAATAGGTTTGGGTTTAGCAGGTGGTGGTATTTGGTTAGCTTATTGTGTTAATAATTCACAAGTATTTACTGATGAACAACTGGAATACATAGATATTGCAGATAAAGGAGAAGGGGACGAAGGAGAAGAATTTAATGTTGAGGAACCAGGACTTTTTGATAAAATAATACAATGCGTAGGGGGAAAAGCAATTGATTCAGCAAAGTTAGTTAAAGAACTTGGTGTAAAATTATTTAAATCTAATGTTGAGCCTAGACTAAAGATTCTAGAGGGTATGGTATTTGCACATTTAAATGAAAAATGTGGGAGAGGTAAAGATTCGAGAATGGTGAATGGTGAATGGGATAAACCATGTACTGAATGTCTAGATTGTACAAAGGATTTTGATTTGAAAACTATAGTCAATGATAAAGGAGTAAATTTAAAAGATAAACATGTAGAAATAATTAATGAATTAGATCCTACTTTCCTTTTTCCTGGTGCCGATGAGGCAGATAGTAAATTAAAAGCACTTATGCGAACCATAAAGAATGATGCAAGATTCGGAAAAATTAGTGGATATTTAACTGAAGATGGGACAGTGTTGGATTTGGAGACTATGGTGGAAATAATATGTTCTAGACACAGGTTAAATTGTATTGTAGATGAGTTAAATAAAAAGAAAATCGAATTTTATACTTATGCTATGGATAATCCTGATGCAAGTTGTGAAAATATAAAAAAGGAACAAGATGATATTATTACTGATATTATTCAATATAATGTTTCAGGATTATTAAATTGGGGGGAAATGGATGGTAAGATAGATCTTTCTGTTTGGGCAACAGATGACGAATTTACAGGTGCGGCAAGTATAGACGACATAATCCAACTTATGAAAGAACATAGAGATAATTTGTTTAGTATATGTAATAATAATGCAGCACGAAAGAGAAAAGAGAAAGAGGGGGATTTACAACAGAATTTATCTAATATAATGGATAAAATGTGGGAAGAAGGTACTTTAAAGTTAGATTGTGGTATTTACAAGTTTTCTTTGTTATCTAAAAATAAAATCGATATGCATGAGGCACTAATAGATATTATTTATAATTTAGAAACTGATAAACAAATGAAAGGATTCTTTAAGGGATTAGATGTAAATTCACCACAATGGGAAACCTCATTTAATAGTTGGTGGGATAAACAACGTGCATTATGTGGGATAACTGAATAAAAAATAAATTTTTAATATTTATTATTATAAAAGTTTTATTAATATAGTATTATGGAAAATTATCAACAGAACTTAGATCCTAATTTCGTACCAGAAGAATTTAGGACACCTTATGATGTAATAGAATTACCGTCACAAGGTTTGTTATATAAAAATAATAAAAAAAGTGTTAAAATAGAGTACTTAACCGCAATGGATGAAAGTATTTTAACATCACCTAACATATCTAATGGTAATAAAATCATTGATATTTTATTAAAAAGAAAAGTTAAAGATTTGGGTTTTGATGTTGAAGATTTACTTATTGGGGATAGGACTACATTAATGGTATTTTTAAGAGTTACTGCGTTTGGTAGTGATTACACCCAACTAGTTTTTGACGAAGAAGAAGGCGAGTTTGTCGAAGCGGTTATTGATCTTTCACAATTAAAACACAAAAAATTAACAGTTAAACCTAATGAAAACGGTGAGTTTGAGTATAAATTACCTAAAACTAATAAAATTGTCACATTTAAATTACTTACAGGAAAAGACGATGATATAATAGATGCTAGAGATTCTGAATTTATTAAAAGAGATCCTGATGGGATATCAAATAAAATAATATTTAGTTTAGAACAAACTATTACATCTATAGATGGTGAAAGAGATAAATTAAAAAACTCAAACACCATAAATAAATTACCCATTATAGACACCAGATCATTAAGAAAATATATTAATGAAATAACACCAGGAATAGAACTTAAAACAACTGCAAGGACCAATGGGGGGAGGTCCTTGGACACGTTTCTTAGATTCGGATCGAATTTTCTATGGCCTGAACTCTAATTATCTTTTATCACTACATAAAGAAATTAATTTTTTAGTTAGTAAGGGGTATAGTTACTCTGACGTAATGATAATGCCTACATATTCTAGAAGAATTTTTATAAAAGAATGGACTAAAAGTGATGATAGTTAACTTATTTATTTTTTTAGATATTTATTAATAAAAAGATAAAATGAGAAGAATAGAAGAATTTTTAGAAAATATAGAATTTATAAATAAATCTATTAAAAAACTTTTAAATGAGGAGGGTATTATAACACTACCAAATGGTAGTAATGCAGTAAAAGAAAAATATATTGTTATTGCAGATGGTCAAACACCTAACGATAAAGAGATTAATCTTAAAGACGCTAAAAAATATAAAACAGATGTTGAGGTGGGTGAAGAAATAGAAATAGAGGTTATAGATATGAATGATATGGACGATAGCCAAATAGAAGAGTGGATGAGGGAAAAGATGGAAAATGGTGAATTGTCTTGGGAGGATATCGAACAATTAGCTTTAGGTGCGTCCAGTGGTAAAGTTAGAAGAACTGCTGGAAGGGTATTTAAAGTGGGTCCAAAAGTGATTAAGGCTGCGGGTAGACTTTTATTGTTAAAAGGGTTAAAAAAAGAAATACGACACAGTCAGTGTTATTGTGTTAAATTATTTGACGCTAATATAGATTCAAGTGATGCAGACATAGATAAACATAAACCTAGTAGAGATGTATATGAAAGTAGGCTTGGTCAATATATCGACACTGTTAGAGATGAGTTTTTAAAGGGTTGGGATCAATGTCAGGAAGATTTTGATAAATTTGTAGATAGGCCTAATGCAAAAGACGCTAAAGTGGAAAGAAATAAAGCTTTAGATGCCTGCCCCGCAATTGACGATTGGGTTTCAAACGCTAAAGATGTTTTGAATAAAATATTAGGTGATTTAGGAAAATTTTATAATATTAAAGGTATAGAGGTTAAGAAAAAAACTTTGGCAGGTGGTGAACAGAGTATTGCAAAACAAATAGGTAAACATAGA
>Ga0181591_10006227_pt1 | contig 10365 bp, 11 predicted proteins | sample 071ome_33_FD_133757 | JGI IMG/M metagenome (GOLD analysis project Ga0181591, IMG submission 133757) | Coastal salt marsh microbial communities from the Groves Creek Marsh, Skidaway Island, Georgia - 071412AT metaG (megahit assembly) | ecosystem: Environmental > Aquatic > Marine > Intertidal...
CCTATCGACAGAAAATTGCAATTTAATCTAACAGTAGCACGCGGTAATTTTTCTGTTACGTAAGCTTTATTTACATGGTTATTAAGTTTTTTAAACTTGAAAGGCCGAAAAAGATTTGGAACTATTTTTAATGATGATAGCGGAACTGACAGCTGCCTATCGACCAGTGTTTGACTCGCTATCCGTTTAGACGAAGCTGATGTGTTGTGGTTGCCCCAAACGACCGCAGCAATATTGGTAGGGAGGAAAACATGAAACTACTCAGACTATTGGTAGCGCCGTTGTTCGCCGGATTGCTGTTTGCAGCTGGTTCGGCCAATGCGGCTAAAGTTACCATGAACATTGGTTACTCGGTAAACGAAGGGCACCCCTATGGGACATTTATGCATCTGTTCGCCGAGCGCTTTGAAACGCTGTCAGGGGGAACGGTGCGGGTGAAGGTGCATTGCTGCCACAAGATGGGCAGTGAACAAGAACAGTTCAAAAAACTACAACTTGGAACTCTTGACGGCACCATGATCGCCCAGAACAACGCTGGTCCCTTTTTTCCAAAAATCGACCTTCTTGTTCTTCCATACATGATCCAGAACTACGAGCATGCGGTGAAGATCGCCGATGGCCCGGTTGGTAAAGAGATCTGGGGTGATATGCCAAAAGAGGTTGGCGTGCATTTGTACTCCATCCCGCTTTTCTCATTCCGGCATATCTACAACACCAAAATGCCAATCAACAATCTTGCCGACTTTGCGAAAATGAAATATCGCGTCCCGAAAAACAAGGTAATGGTTGCAACCTACAAGGCATTTGGATCAGATCCCGTGCCAATTGCTTGGTCAGAAGCGCTAACCGCAACGCAAACCGGAACTGTTGATGGTGGCGACTTGCCGCTTGACGTGCAATATTCGCAAAAGTTCCATGACGTTGCCAAGCATGTGGCGATGACCGGACATTTCGTCTTAGCGCCTCCATTCTTTGTCAGCGACAAGTTCATGTCAAAGCTGGATGACAGCCAGAAAGAGGCGATGGATATGGCGGCAAGAATTGCAACCGCCGCATCACGTTTCCACACTAATTATGGCATGTCTATTGTGCAGAAAAAAATGGAAGCTGCCGGCGTTACATTCACCCAGCCCGACATTGGACCTTGGGTTGAAAAAGCCAAGCAGGTTCATGCTGATTTTGCCAAAGAGCGCGGCCCTGAATATGCCGCTATCATGGACAAGATCTATGCTGCTGCCAAATAAGGCATAATATATGTCCTGACCCCCGGTCCTATTCGGGGGTCAGGTTTACCATCTCGTGCAACGGGGAGCGGATGGATGTGGCCGTTTATCGAAAAACATTTTGAAGAAATTTTAGCCGGCATCTTGGTTATGTTCATGGCAAGCATGGTTTTTTTTCAAGTTATCATGCGCTATGTTTTTAGCCTGCCGACATCTTGGTCCGACGAACTCGCCATCTATGCGATGTTATGGTCGGTTTACATTTCTGTGGCGTGGGCGGTCCGCGAACGCGCACATATTAGAGTGATGAATTTTATCCAGCTGTTTCCGGCCAAAATAGCATTGGGATTAACCATTTTCAGCGATTTCATCTGGTTTGTGTTTGGCATATTTCTCACATACCAGAGTGTGCTTCTCGACCTCTCTTTCTGGAGAGATGAATATCGTTCACCAGCATTAGATATTGATCAGAAATGGCCTTACATGTGCCTGATTCTTGGTTTCGGGCTGATGACCTTGCGGATTGTTCAAATCTACTATCGTTGGATCAAATATGGCGAGCCGCTATTAACGCCGCGTGATGAGGAGGACCTACCTCATGCATGAATGGCTAATGGATATTATTTTTGACCTGAGCGAGGTTCAACAAGCGCTGATCATGTTCGGCTCGATGCTGCTGATGATCGTTTTGGCGGTTCCAATTCCTATTGCTGTAGCCATCGGTACGGCGATTGGCTACTTCATGATGGATTTGAATTTGGTTCAGGTTGCGCTGTCGATGTATACCGGCGTCGAACCATTCCCGCTGGTCACAGTGCCGCTTTTCGTTTTTGCCGGATCGCTGATGGAGCAAGGCGGCATGGCCAAGCGGATTGTCGATATGGCGCAATCGATGATAGGCAACTATACCGGCAGCCTTGGACTTGTCGCGGTATTGGGATGTGCTTTTTTTGCGGCCTTATCAGGATCTGGGCCAGCTACCACCGCCGCCATTGGCGCAGTCATGATCCCGTCAATGATCAAACAAAAATACGACCCGGCTATGGGCGGCGCCATCGCTGCAGCGGGTGGTGCGCTTGGCAGCCTAATCCCGCCAAGCAATCTGATGATCATCTATGGCATCGTTGCTGAACAGTCGATACCACGGTTGTTTTTGGCTGGCTTCATTCCTGGCTTCATTGCGACGGCAATGCTGATGTTTACAGTGTATTTGATCGCCAAGCGCCGTAATTACATCGGGGTTGGTGATGAATTTTCCTGGGCGCGGGTCCGTCAATCCATGCTAGATGGAAAATGGGCTATTCTTGCCCCCTTCATTATCCTTGGTGGTATTTATAGTGGCGCCTTCACGCCAACTGAGGCCGCATCAGTCGCAGTATTTTACGCGTTATTGATCGGTGGCGTTGTCTACCGCGAACTGACACTGAAGAAAATATTTGTGTGTTTGAAAGTCACTGCGATGATTTCCGGCGCTGTCCTGATCATCGTTGGCCCGGCCAAGGCATTTGGCGAGTTGATGAGCCTTCTGTCGGTGCCCGACATGATTGGTGAAGCCTTGTCAGATGTGACCGAAAGCCCGTTTTTGTTGCTGATGATCATTTCGGTGATTTTGATCATCACTGGCATGTTCTTGGAGTCGATTGCTCAGATTATTCTGCTGACCCCATTGCTTTTGCCGATTGTGCAAGCGCTTGGCATCGACCCGATTGTGTTTGGTATCGTAATGGTCATTTCTTGTGAGGTCGGGTTCCTGACGCCGCCTGTTGGCGCCAATCTTTTTGTCGCCGCGCGTATTACCAATCTTGGCATTGATAAAATTTCGGTTGCGGTTTTGCCGTTCCTGCTTGCTTATATCGCGGTTCTGGTTTTCGTCTCGGCATTTCCTAGCGTCGTCACATGGCTGCCTGATCTCATGTACAATACACCTCGATGACACCAGCCGATCGAGAACATAGCCAGAAAGCAGATGACTGAGCCAATGGAATTCGATTTTGTCGTTGTCGGTGCCGGCTCGGCAGGATGTGTGATTGCCAACCGCCTGTCAGCCAACCCCAACCATCAGGTCGCCCTGCTTGAGGCTGGCGGGCCAGACCGGTCGCCGTGGATTCATATTCCGGTTGGCTATTTCAAAACGATGGGCAATCCGGCAACCGACTGGTGCTATATGACCGCGCCGGATCCGGGGCTAAACGGCCGGTCCATCAAATGGCCCCGTGGCAAGACGCTTGGGGGCAGCAGTTCGATCAACGGGCTTTTATATGTGCGGGGCCAGCCACAAGATTTCAACCACTGGCGGCAATTGGGCAATGCTGGCTGGGCGTGGGACGATGTCCTCCCCTTGTTCAAGCGGGCGGAAAATTGGGAAGGCGGCGGCGATGACGTGCGCGGCGAGGATGGGCCGCTGAGCGTGTCGCGCAACAAGGTCAATCGCACCATCGTTACGGCATGGCTTGAGGCGGCGGTGGCAGCCGGCTATCGGTGGACCGACGACTATAATCAGGAAGACCAAGAAGGTGTTGGCTATTTTCAGATGACCATGCGCAATGGCGTGCGATGCAGCAGTGCGGCGGCCTATCTGAAACCGGTAATGGGCCGACAAAATCTGCACGTCTTTACCCGGGCCCATTCGCACAAGATCGATATCAAAGATGGCCGCGCGTTTGCGGTGCAGGCAATGATTGACGGCAGGCTGCAGACGGTGCGCGCCCGCCGCGAAATTATCCTATGTGCCGGGGCCATTGGCTCACCGCAATTATTGATGCTGTCCGGTGTCGGGGCGGGTGCCGAATTGCGTCAGCACGGTATCGAGGTGGTGCGCGCGCTACCGGGGGTGGGCAAGAATTTGCAAGACCATCTTCAGGCACGCCCGGTCTATAAATGTACCGCCAGCACCATCAACACCGAAAGCCGCAACCCGATCCGTCTTGTCGCGATGGCGTTGCAATATGCGGCGCGGCGATCAGGGCCGATGGCAATGGCGGCCAGTCTTGGCACCGGGTTTTTGAAAACAAGACCTGAATTGGAAACGCCGGACATCCAATATCATATCCAGCCCTTTAGTGCGGATAATCCTGCCGACGGCGCGCATCGCTTTTCCGCCTTTACCGCCTCGGTTCTTCAGTTACGCCCGGAAAGCACCGGCTATTTGACGCTGGCATCATCGAACCCCTATGACCATCCGGCCATTCACCCCAATTATCTGGCCACCCGAACCGACTGCGACACCCTTGTTGCTGGCCTGAAAATGACCCGTGCCATTTGTCGGCATGAACCGGTTGCATCGCTGATCACCGCCGAACATGCCCCCGGCCCGGCGGTGGCCGATGATGATGCGGCGCTGCTGGAATGGGCCCGCAATACCGCCACCACCATTTACCATCCAACCGGCACCTGCAAAATGGGGGATGACAAGATGGCCGTTGTCGATGCCAAATTGCGGGTTCATGGCGTGGCCGGCCTGCGGGTCGCCGATGCGTCAATCATGCCGACCATCACCTCGGGCAATACCAACGCACCAACCATTATGATTGGTGAGAAATTGTCGGATTTGGTCCGCGCCGAACATCGCTAGCCGGCATCACATGACCAGCCTATTTGGTGCCATACATACGGTCGCCAGCATCACCAAGACCTGGCAAAATATAGGCATGATCATTCAATTCGCGATCGACAGCCGCGGTATAGATCGGCACATCGGGATGGACGGCGGCAAAGGCTGACAGCCCTTCGGGTGCCGCTAGCAAGCAGACAAATTTTATTTTCTTGGCGCCAGCATCCTTGATGCGCTGCACCGCGGCCGCGGCCGAATTGCCCGTTGCCAGCATCGGATCAACCACCACACAAAGCCGCTCGTCCAAATGCTCAGGCAATTTGAGGTAATATTCAACCGGCGCCAACGTCGCCGGATCACGATACAGCCCGACATGGCCGACACGGGCCGATGGTACCAAATCAAGCATACCATCCAAAAGCCCGTTACCCGCCCGCAAGATAGAAATGAAACACAGCTTCTTGCCTTCCAATTTAGGCAGGGCGGCCACTTCCAGCGGTGTTGTGATATCGACTTGGTGCGTTTCAAGATCACGGCATACTTCATAGGCAAGAAGCAAGCTGATTTCGCGCAACAACTGACGGAACTTACTGGTCGGCGTGGCGACATCGCGCATCAGCGTCAGCTTGTGCTGTACCAGCGGGTGGTCGACAATCGTGATAGGGGGCGTGGTCATGAACAGGTCCTCATGCTTGAATTGTAAAATGCAGTTCGGTCGGCGCCGTATTATGGCCATTGATCGGGTTTTTGTCTTGCGGGCATGCCGACATCACCGCCACACAGTCAGCCAGCGCCCGCATCGCAAACCGGTCCCCCGATGCAGCGACCGTTGGCTCAAAACTGGTTTGACCGTCGCGCGTCACCGGAATATTCATCCATAGATTGAACGGGTCAGGCACCTGCGGCGGAACCAGCCCGATGGCGGCAAGGGCCATGCGCAGATTATCAGCGCAATTATCGTGATAGGCGGTGCATCCCAACAGCTGATAGCGCGGCCAATCGCAACAGGACATCAAGGTATCATGCACCCCTGGCGATGTATCCTCAACAATGGCAAGTAACGGCTGGCGCTGGTTGGTTACAAGACTGTCGCCGACTTTCGGCGTGATTGATTGCAGCCATGTCCGGCAATGCGCCATCGACAGAAACTGGCCCATATCACTGGCCAAAAAAGCCCAAAAATCACAAACCTGCGTCCCGTGGGTGTTTTCGATCGAGATGATTTGACCCGCCATTACCCGCACGGCAACGCCGCAGCGTGGCGGCACCCGATAGCGCACGCCAAGCCGTGGCATACCATCAGCTGATATCGCGCTTGTCAGGCTGGCATTGGTGCCGTCGTAACGGGCAGGATCATAAACCTGATCGGCCATCTGTTATTCCCCAGGGATGTCTTCAGCGATATCTTCAGCCCATAGTGCCGGCTTTTCGGTGATGAAACGTTCCATCAAGGCGATGCAGTCAGGGTCATCTGCGATGATCACCTCGACCCCATGTTGACGCAAAAATTCTTCATTGCCGCCAAAGGTCTTGTTCTCGCCAATAACGACACGCGGAATACCAAACTGGATAATCGTTCCGCTGCACATCATGCAGGGGCTAAGCGTTGTGTATAGCACCGTGTCACGATAGGTCTTTTGCCGGCCGGCTTTCCGCAACGCATCCATTTCGCCATGCGCGATCGGGTCACCTTGCTGCACCCGTTGATTATGGCCGCGTGAGACTTCCTGCCCGTCGCGGGCCAGCACCGAACCGATGGGGCAGCCCCCGGCATCAAAGCCGGTCTTGGCTTCATCATAGGCACGCCGTAGCATCTGTTTATCGGTTTCGCTAAGCATCATATCTCCTTTACTCTGAACGCCCCACCGGGGCTGTATAATAGGGTAATGTGTCACGGCGCGGCGTGTAGTCACCACGCGCCACCAGCTGATCAAGATGATCGGCGATCTGGTCAAGGCGGGCAAACCACACATCCTTGGTCGCCAGCGTTGTTTCCAGCCAGGTTTCAACCTGTTTCCACCGCGCCAGACGTCCAGTCAGGAACGGATGCACGATCAACATAAAGAACCCGCCAGCCGCATAGGCGGCGTCAAACTCTTCCCAGAATGCGGCCAGCCCTGACGAGGGTGATTTTACCGGCATCATATAACCGATTTCGGCGTAATGGGCGAATGGTGGCCAATCGTCAGTACCCCAATGCACCGGCATTTCCCACAAGCCCCCGTCTTTGGTTTGAAGCCGATAGGGAATATCATCGGCCATCATTGATGAATCATATCGAAAGCCATATTCGATCAGCAAATCGACAACCTGCTGGTTGATATTATAGACAGGCGCCCGATAACCTGCTGGCCTGCCGCCGCAAGTGCGCTGGTAAGATTCCAATGCTTTTTCAAACCAAGCACGTTGGTCGGGGGCATCAATTGGGTCTTCGTGAAGATAACCATGATGGCCAATCTCATGGCCGCCTTGCAAGATAGCCTCGACCGTTTCAGGATAGGTTTCAATACACCAGCCCGGAATAAAAAAAGATTGCTTGATGCCAAGCCGGCGATAGGTTTCAAGTATCCGCGGCACCGCCACCGTTGGACCATAGCGGCCCATGCTGATCGGATAGAGCCGGTCATATGAGTCATCGGGGCGGGCAATATGAATGAGACTGTCAGCATCCATGTCAAACGAGATCACACAAGCACAGCGCGCCCCGTTGGGCCAAGGAATGGGATTGCTGATCATCGCTTGCTCGTCTCCGTTCTATTCGGCGCTAATGTAATGCGCCCGTTCAGATGCCCAACTAACAAAAACTTTGCCCATATGTTTGATGTCGATATCGGCAAGCTCGCGTTCTTGGATTTGCACCTTAAATTCACTGCCATCGGGCGTTTCCAAGAACAGCGTCACAACCGAGCCGATAAATTCTTCAGAAATGACCGCGCATTCAATCACATTGACCGCCTTTGGTCGCGTCGTTGACAAATGCACTAAATCGGCCGCGATAACAAATCTTGCCAGATCACCAACCGCCGGTTTGGGCCGGTTACCAAGCTGGACCTTGAACCGCCCAAGGTCACTGTCAATGGTCACCGTCTTGCCGGTGGCCGATGCCACCTGACCACTGATGATATTGTTCCGCCCGACAAATTCGGCAACAAACCTGTTTTCCGGTGTGCGGTAAATATCGCGTGGCTTGCCGATCTGGGCGATATGGCCGCGCGACATGATCACCACCCTATCGGCCATCGCAAAAGCTTCAGATTGTGAATGCGTCACATAAACAAAGGTGATCCCAAGCTCACGTTGTAGCCGGGTCAACATCGACTGCATGCGAATGACAAGATTTGCATCCAACGCCGACAGCGGCTCGTCAAGCAGCAGAATTTTTGGTTCGGTGACCAGTGATCGTGCCAGCGCCACACGTTGTTTTTGACCGCCTGACAGGCTGGCAATGTCGCGCTCGGCAAATTCACCAATTTCCAGACGGTCAAGCCACTCAAGCGCTTTTTTCTTGCGCGTCGGCGCATCAACGCCGCGCATCTGCAGGCCGAATTCGACATTTTCTCTGGCATTCAAGAACGGGAACAGCGCCAGCGACTGCCACACCATCGGCGTATCGCGTTCATGCGGTGGCACATCATTCATCACCCGGCCCTGCATGCGAATCTCGCCCTCCGACGGGGCTTCTAGTCCTGCCAGCATACGCAAGGTGGTTGTCTTGCCGCATCCTGACGGCCCCATGAAGGCGATGAATTCACCCGCATCAATCGTGAAGTCCATCCGCTCCACCGCCGTGAAGTCACCAAATCGCTTGACGACAGACTTAAACTCTACCAGCGCATCAGCCATGATATGCCTTTTCCTTTTTTTGTCTGGTCATCAAAACAACTTGGGCAATCACCACCAAGGTGATCGATGTCAGGAACACAAAACTGCCAATCGCGTTAACCTGTGGGTCGATATTACCGGTCACAATTTCCAGAATGATCACTGGTATGGTCTTATTCAATCCGGAAATGAACCAGGCAATTGCAAATTCATCAAACGAAACCGCCGCCGTTAAACAGAATGACGAGATAATCGCCGGGCGGCAAAAGGGGATGATCACTTGCCGCAAGGCCCGCCATTGGTTGGCCCCCAGATTCCACGCCGCCCCTTCAAGGCTGGGGTCCATCTGGTTAAGACGAAGCCGAATAATCGCCATCGCAAAGGGTGCGGTCAGCACGGTATGGGCGATAATGATCGACGAGATTTGTCCGGCAATGCCAATTTTGGCGAACCAGGCCAGCATGGCCAACGCCATGATGATCAACGGAATGGTTGGCGGCAGCAAAATAAGGGCCAGATAAACCGGCTTGAATCTGAACCGATACCGATAGTCCGTATAGGCGGTGGCAAATCCCAAAAATGTCGCCAACACCGCCACCGAACAGGATACAATCACGCTGGTCCGCGCCGCGTCCCATACATCCGGGTCCTGCCAGACAGTCACATACCATTTCAGGGTAAAACTACCCAGCGGAATGGTTGGAAACCGGTCCGAATTAAACGAAAAGATAATGCTGAAAATAATCGGCGCAAAAATAAAGGCCAGCACCAGCAGCAAATACCCAAAAAGAAACAGCTGTAAACGGCGATCAGACGTCATGCGTGTCTCCGCCGGTATGCGGCCGCAATGCCACCGAACGCCACGATGAACAAGGTCACCATCATCACCACCGCAACCACCGCGGCACGCGGCCATTGCTGCCCTGATTTGACCGTATCGACAATCAGGATGGGCAAGGTTGGTGGTTTGGACCCGCCAAGATAATAAGGGCTGACAAAATCGCCAAAAGACAGAATAAAGCAGAACACCGCCGCAATGATAAATCCGGTTTTGGCAAGCGGCAGAACCACCCGATAAATCGTCCGCCACGGTCGACAGCCAAGATTATGCGCCGCCTCGACAAGTGATTTGTCAATATTGGCAAGCGAGAATGTTTGCAGAATGATCACCAGCGGCAGCGTCAGGGTCATATAGCCAACGATCGTGCCGAATTTGGTGTTCAGCATCACAAACGGGCCAAGCCCGATATAGCCAAGCATGGCGTTAATCACCCCACTTTCGGCCAAAATCACATACCAGGAAAAAATCCGCACAAGATAGCTGGTAAAGAACGGAATGATCAGCAAAAAGACAATCCAGCGGCGGGCGGTTTCTGACAGCCTGAAGGCCAGCATATAGGCCGCCGGGAAGGCCACCACCATCACCACCACGGTCGCCAAACTGGCCAGCCCGATCGTTAACAGATAGCTATCCCAAAAATAATCACGGCTCAGCATTTTGAGCCAGTTCTTCATCTCGAACGCTTCGGTCATCCGGTAGTTGCGAACGATGAAGAATGACATCGCCACCAAGAATGACAGCGGCGCGACAAAAAACAGCCCTTGCCACAAAATAATCGGCAGGCGCATGGTGTTTTTGAACAGATCCGGCCTGTCACGTTTTTGCGATTGTGGCAACGTCACCGGCGCGGGTGACGGTGGATTGGTTTGGACGGACATCTACCGCGATCCTTGCACAAGCATCTGACCAAGAGGGAACAGGACAGAAAG
>Ga0181591_10006230_pt1 | contig 10363 bp, 10 predicted proteins | sample 071ome_33_FD_133757 | JGI IMG/M metagenome (GOLD analysis project Ga0181591, IMG submission 133757) | Coastal salt marsh microbial communities from the Groves Creek Marsh, Skidaway Island, Georgia - 071412AT metaG (megahit assembly) | ecosystem: Environmental > Aquatic > Marine > Intertidal...
GAATCAGCAGGCATCAAATCTCTTGGAGCAATTACTTTGTTTGTCATAACTCAGTGTTAAATTGGCATCAATCTAACTACCTAACTAAAAAATGTCAACATCTTTTTTTTTATTTTCTTTAAATTCTAGCACACAAGAATTAATACAATATCTTTTAAAAGTAGGAGCCGGTCCATCTTCAAAAACATGTCCTAAATGAGCCTGACAATTTTTACATTTCACCTCTACTCTATGCATCCCATGACTCAAGTCTTCCTCCAACAATAATGCTTCAGAATCAATCACTTCACGAAAGTCAGAATCACTGCAATTGATTTTTGGCTAAAGATTTGTAAATTTTACAATTTTCTAGTAACCAATCATGAGTACCCACATTAACAACTCGACCTTTATCCATAACCACAATCCTATCTACAAAATGCAAAGTTGAAAGTCTATGTGCTATACAAATCATTGTATGATCTTTTGATAATTTTTCAAAAGCATCCGAAATCACCTTTTCAGATTTTGAATCAAGTGCCGACGTAGCCTCATCTAAAAGCACAAGTGGTACCTTGGAAATCATACTTCTAGCAATCGCAACTCTTTGCCTTTGTCCACCAGATAATTTAACCCCCCTTTCTCCAACTAAAGTATCCAAACCATCTGGAAGATTTTTAATAAACTCATTACAATGAGAGTCTTTCAAGACTTTATTTAGTATTTGATCAGATACTTTTCTACCTAGTAAAATATTTTCTTTTAAACTACGATTAAACATTTGATTATCCTGATCCACAACGGCCATATTATTTCTTATAGACTGTTTAGTGTAATTGTTAACATCTAAATCATTAAAGAAAATTTGCCCATCATCAAATTCAAATTGTCTTTGTAGTAGCTTCAACAATGTTGATTTACCACTTCCAGACCTTCCAACAATTCCAATTTTCTCACCGCTTTTTATTTCTAAATTAATAGAAGATAAATCCTTAGACTTACTCTTAGATTTTGGATATCTAAAATTTAAATTTTTTATAGAAATAGCCAAACTATCTAAAACCGGCATGTGTTTTGCATTTTCTTTATCTAAATTATCAATCTCAACTAATATATTTTGAGCAGCCATTGCAGAAATTTGATAATCAGAAACAATACCTTCTACTGAATTAATAAGCTCTTTTAAACTATCATCAATCCGATAAGCTAAAGTAAACAACATTGTTAAATCACCAAGTGTAATTAAATTTGCAAAATACATTTTTCCAAGAACCACTGCAAAAACCAAAATTAAAATCACATCACAAAAATCTAAAAAAATACCAAATATAGATTTTAATCTCCACTTTCTTAAAGCTACAAAACAATAATTTGAAGCTATTTTAGTTAGACGATTAAAAGTAATCTGTGAAACATTAAAAATTTTTAATAACTTAACATTCGAAATAAAGTCACCAAGAACTCCCATAAAATAGTTACTAACTATCTCTAACTCTTGAGTTCTTTTTGAAATTAATTTTATAAACTTAGTTGATACAAAAATTGTTGATATATTCCAAACTAAAATACCAATACCAACATATACATTCACAAAAAAAGCTAAAAATATAGAAACTAATAAAACAACTAACGATGGAATGACATTTTCAAGAGTTGTAAATAAAATTTTATTACAATCGTATAAATTATGATATTCGTTTGTAACCTTACCTGAAGGACGAGAATCAAAATAGTTCAAACTATGTAAATTTAAATAACTCAAAACATCTTTCCTAATTTGAGTTTGCATATAAGCATATAATCTAGAACTTATAATAAAATATGCATACTTAAAAACCTGACTAAAAACTAGTATCAAAATATATAAAAATAAAAACTTATAAATATTGGTAAAATTTAAAATTTCTAAAGCATCGAAAAAATATTTATTAAATACTGGAACTAAGTTATACGCAGAAATTTGAAAAATTAAAAGCAATAAAGACATCAAAGCCAAAAATTTATTTTTTCGCATAGATTGAATCGCAATCTTTAGTGGATTCTCACTTAACTTACCATTCTTTAATTCAAATATATTTTTAAACATTAAATAAAATTATTATTTTGATACTTCCATAAATCAGCATATTTTCCATTACATTTTAAAAGATCATCATGTTTTCCATGCTCTACGATCTCTCCTTTATCCATTACTAAAATTTCATCCATAATATTTAAGGTAGACAGCCGATGAGCTATACACAAGACGGTTTTATTTTTAATTAAATTTGCAATTGATTTTTGAATAAATCTTTCCGACTCAACATCCAAACTTGCAGTAGCTTCATCTAAAATTACAATTGGAGTATCAAACAAAATTGCTCTAGCAATTCCAATTCTTTGCCTTTGCCCACCAGAAAGCTTAACCCCTCTTTCTCCAACCAAAGTTTTTAAACCATCAGGTAAACTTTCTATAAACTTCAATAAATAAGCTTTTTCTAAAGCATTTTTGATAGCAGAATTTGTAAATTTCTTACCTAAGGTTAAATTCATTAAAATTGTATCATTTAAAAGCTGAGTATCTTGATCGACAATCGATATCGCAGATAACAGTGTTGAATGTTTTAAATCCACAATGTCAACACCACCCAAAAAAACTTGGTTCTTATCAGGATAAAACACTCTTAACAATGTTGAAACCAAAGTCGACTTACCTGCCCCAGATTTTCCAACCAACCCTAATTTTTTTCCAAAAGGAATTTTCAAATTTATATCTCTCAGCAAAACTTGATCATTCTTATTCAAATTTAAATTCCTAAACTCTATATTAAAATTATCAATTTTTTTAACTGGATTTACAGAATCCTGCTCTTTTAATGGTTCAAAGACTCTTTGAATCCCCTCAGAAATAGCAGCAACATCTCCATAAGTTTCCGGATAGTTTTTAGCAAAACTTAGAACCCTTGATTTAAAAGTAGCTAAATATAAATATAAAACCGAAATTTCACCCACCGACACCAAACCATTCTTCAAAAAATGTAGTAGAAATAGAAAAATTAAAACTTCCATAAAAATAAAAAACATATTTACAGCTAAGTGAAAACCTTCGTATAGTTTCCATTTTTCAATAGTAGATTTTTCATATTCAGCGAAGACTTTTTTAAACCGATTCATCTCATTTTTCTCTAAATTGAAATTTTTAACCAACTTTATATTTGCCAAATAATCAAATAAAAACCCAAAACTTTTTGACTTAATCCTTTGATTCACAACATTATTGTGTTTTATTTTAGGCATAAAATATTTATAAATAGCAAAAATAACAAAACCAAAAACAATAAATAAAATTCCAATATAAACAGAAACCCAAAATGCGATACCTATTATAATTACAAGTTCTAAAATTTTCATATATTGTTTAAACAGCCTTCCAAAAACTGAAAAACACCTCCTTAAAGACCGATAATCGCCTAACGTCTTACCAGATAATTTATCTTCAAAGTAACTAAATGGTTGCTTTAACAAATATTCAAAAGCAAAAACTCTCAATTTTAAACTAGGTTTATTTATGACAGAAACAAACAAAATATCCTCAATTGATCTAAGTAAATTTCCTAAAAAATAAACAAAAACCGTAATCCAAATTGCTTTAATAAAAAGCTCATTACTTCCAGCTAATAAAGCATCCACTAGAAATTTAAAGGTATAGGTTCTAAAAGTTAAAATTCCCATAGAAATAAAACCTAAAGTTACACTTAAATAAAACCATTTTAAATTTGAACCTAAAAAATATTTTGTAAAACTATAAAAATTTTTATCAAATGGTAAATTCATAGATATTTAATTTTCTTTAAATTCTAACACACACGAATTAATACAGTACCTTTTAAAAGTAGGAGCCGGTCCATCGTCAAAAACATGACCTAAATGAGCCTGACAATTTTTACATTTAACCTCTACCCTTTGCATACCATAACTCAAATCTTCTTCTAATAATAAAGCTTCCGAATCAATCACCTCACTAAAAGCAGGCCATCCGCAACCAGAATTAAATTTATGCTTTGAAGAAAAAAGCAAAGCCCCGCACATTGCACAACAATATTCCCCCTCTTCAAAAAAATCATCATACTGACCACTAAATGGTGGCTCAGTTGCTCCACTTAAGGCAACTTTTTCACGAAAATCTGAATCCATAATCATGCATTAAATACTATCAAAATAATATCACAGAAAAAGGAATACTAAAATTTATTAGGAAAAAATCGACGAAATAATCGTTGTGATCTGTAATCCAATCTGTCATATAAACTGTAATTCATTACAAGAGACTTTAAATTTTCAGGACAATTTGAAATTTGCTTCAATAAATAAGCATCATTGATATAAAAATTTTCGATAGAATCAGGTAAATTATTTATATAATTAAAACCAGTAGTTTGCAGTTTTAAAGTTATCAAACCACTAGGTAAATCATCTAATTTAGACATACTAAAAAAGTCATCTATATAAAGCTTCTTCAATCCAACCTTTAAAGAAGAAAAAGAATTAATAGACCTACAACTTATTAAACATAAAGAATGTATTATTCCCATTGAATAATCTAAATTATTTATATACGGACAATAACTTAAATACAAATCTAAAGATTTAGACTTTAAACCAACAGAGAGTGATGTTAAATCACATCTAATAAAACTTACCCTACTAACACTTAAATCTAAATTAGTATCAGATGAAAAGCCAGTGCAATTTTCAAAAATTACCTCGTCTATAAACTCAGGGATTTTTTCAAAAGAAGGAAAAGTATTTAAACCAAAAATTTTTAAAGCACTAACAAACTCAGGAATCCGTGAAAAATCAAAATCTTGGGTATCAACTATTAATCGATAAGTGTAATTACCATAATTTATAGAAAAATTAAAATCAGTATATTCATAAGTTAAAAATTTTAAAAATTTTTCATGAAAAGATGAATTATTTAATTCATTCAAATACTCAAATTGCTGTATCAAAGTATCTTTTCCAAGAAAAGACTCAAATAGATAATTAAAAATATCATCATCATTTTCATTAACAAAACCATCAGTTAATATAAGCTTACGACAATTTATACCTTCAGAAATAGTAAATACTTGCTTACTAAAAAATATCAAATTTATAAAAGGTAACCTAGATTCATTGGAACTACAAACAAGTTTAAATAAATCTAAAACTTCCATTAACGAAGATCTTTGATCAGACAAACACTTTAATAATTGCTTTGCAGCAGTTAATTCTTGATTCTCACGGAAGGTAAGTTCATTTAGACTACCCTCTACATTCTGATTCTGCAGACCAGTTGATAAATGACTATGACTCATTTTTTTTATTAAAAGATGTGATTATAATTAAAAAATGAAATAAGTCAAGTCAATTCAATTAAATTAATAAAATGATATTAAAAAATTTAATTTTCATTATCTTTATTTGAATCAAACATCCTTTTAACAAGAAAGTCACCGTATATTTTCAAAGGAGTAAAATTTGATCTAATCTCTTCAAATTCACTTTTTAATAAATCAGCCGACGGGTGACTATGTCCAACAAAGTCAAAAATCTGATAAGTATTATAAGCTAAAACTTCAATCATAGCCTTTGAATCAAGCTTAGACGTGTCGTATTTTTTAGCTAAGGTTTTAAAAGATGCAAAATGCGCTTGTCTAAGTACAGGAGATTCAATACGCTCTTCTAGAGCTCTAAATAAAAGAATTTGATTGAAATCATTTTCTAAAAAACTCATCAAAGAACTTTCCAAATCATCCCTTGAACCATTGGCTCCAAAATGACTAATCACAGGCTTAATTAAATCAAAATACATATTCCCAAAAACTGGTCTATACGACATATCAACTGCCCTGAGGTATTCCCAAACTAAAAAATTACTTACAAGCCATACAAACTTAAAAGCTTCTTCATCAAGAACAGTTAATGCATTTTCTTGATATAATTCTTGAATATTAGCAGCATCTGATCTTACTACAATCGCAGAAACCATAGGATTACAATTTTCAGCTTTTAAAATTTCTTTCTCATGCCAAATTAAATGTTTCATAACAAATATTAAATTTTTTAAAAAACATTAACACTTTAAGTAGATAAGTCAAACTTAATTGTTTTCCTCAACTACTAGCTGACCACAAGCTGCATTAATATCATCACCTCTGGTTTTTCTTTGTGTGATATCAACTCCTCTTTTAAGAACTTCTTCTTTAAAAATTTTAAGATTATTTTTTTTAACTTTTTGAAAACTTTTTCCGGTAACCTCATTAAGGGGAATCACATTGATCTTTGAAAAAGCGGTTTTAAGAACAAACTCAGCAAGATGCTTTGCATTTAATTTAGAATCATTAACACCGTCAATTAATGTATATTCAAAAGTAATATAGTGGCTTTTAGACGGAAATTTTTCTTTATAAGCAAATGACCAGTCGATTATATCTTGATGAAAAGTTGGACTAGATGTTGGTACAATTTCTTTTCTTTTAATAGGATCATAACTATGCAGTGAAATTGCAATTTTACACTCTGGCCAAGAATCATCTTTAAGTAATTTATTAAGATTAGGCACAATCCCAACAGTAGACACAGTGATTTTAGTTGGCCCTAGATCTGTGAATTTCAACCAGGTATTTATACACTCTTTTACATTTGCATAGTTTGCAAGTGGTTCACCCATACCCATAAATACAACATTTGAAATTCTTTTATCTTTAAATCCAAGTTCAAAAATAAAACGATTCCAGAATCGATACTGATCTATAATTTCTTCTGCTAACAAATTTCTTTTAAATCCCATTGTTCCAGTTGCACAAAAAGTACATCCCATAGCACAACCGATTTGACTTGAAACACATATGGTAAAATTTCCTTTAGAATTTTCCATCAAAACAGATTCAAATAGATTCCCCTCTAAGTCTTTAAATAAACCTTTAAAAGTACCATCTAATTTAGATTTAAAAATTTTAACATTTTCAATTGATAGAAAACCACAATTCTTTGAAAGTTTTTGAATCAAATCCTTAGGTAAATTGGTAGCTTGATCAAAAGCACTTTTAGAAGGGTCAAATAACAAATCGTTAACTTGCTTTATCCGAAAATTAGGAATTTTCTGGTCTAAATTTTCAAAGAATTCTTTTCTTGATATCATAGTTCACTTATTTTGATAGAAAATAGCATAAAAAAAGCAAAAATCAAAGCTATACAATTTTAATCAAAAATGATATAATCATAAGAAGTAATAAATATAAAAATGGTAAATCCAAATCCACAAGGAAATGAACAAGAAACAAGAAGTTCGACTCAAACAGAATCTCAACAATCGCATTCAAGAATTGGAACAAGTTTTTTTGAAATTGAAAATCATAGTCAAGAGTTAATAAGTAGCTTTGAATCTGAAATTTCAAACAACCAAAATTTAAGTCAAAAAGCACAAAGAGAACTACTTGAAGAAGTTAACACAAGCATGCTTACAACAATTACAAGAATTTCTCACGAGATAAATCAATCTGGTGAAATTTTAAATGAAAGACAAGAATTTATTTACATTTGTGAACAAATGCATAGAAGATACGATGGAATATCCACTCAAACGATTTCAATAGCGCTAGGACAATATATAGCCATAAATGAACCCTCTAGATACCAACAAGTATCAGAATATTTAGAGACTCAACAAATTGACACCTCAAGAATGCTAATATCTGCAATTAGATCTTCAAGAAGAAGAAATTTAGACAACATCGCAATTGACTTAATTTCACTAAATCACGAAATACCAGAACAATACATTCCGGAGATTCAAGAACAAACTCTTGAAATCATTCAAACAAACCCAGAAGCTTTAAGAAGAGATATCTCACACATCTTTGAAGGAAATGAAGATTTGTTAGTGGATAACCTTGATACTTCAGAGTTATTTTCAGTAAATTTAAATTTATTCTTAAATTTAAGAATAATTGAAACAATTATTGAAAAAAAATTAAAACAACTTCAAGAATCAACAGATCCAAAACATATAATCGAAGAAATAAATATTATAAACAATTGTAACAATGAACTTGCAAGTTTAGTTGCCGAGAGAATTACTGAAACAAAGAGTGACATTTTAGAACAGTACATATCAAGGCAATTTAGAAAGGCAAATCCAGAACATTCAGCAGAAATTCTTTATTTAGTATCAAGATTCTGTAACCATTTTCCAAAATTTATTTTTGATGAACTAGCATTTTTACTAAATGACAATATAGATATTAACCATGATTTACTAGATTATTTTCTTAAATATTTATTTCAAGAAAAGAATTTCGATAGCTGCAATTTCTTTATAGAAAACTTGCAAGCAATGGATGAAGAATCAGAAACCTTCGAGATATTTATTAAAAATATTTATATTGAAAACTTCCATTCTTTAGCACTGTTTCATAACTTATCAAGAAACCATAAGTTAATCAGCTTAAAAATACTTCTAAAAAGTTATAATAAAAGTCAGAAAAACATTTTTCTTTATCAAGTAAAACTGATTTTAGAGAGCTATGCAACTAGCACACCTTACAACCAACAAGAATCAAGAGAAATTATTGAATTGATTAGTGAATTTCCAGATCTTACATCTTTAATGAAAAATGAAATAAAAAATATTTTAGTAAAAGGATTTTATTTAATTCCACTAAATGTTATTTCTATAGAAAAATCTGCAGCAAGCAAGTATGCATTTCTAATAAATCAAATAAACATAAATTCTTTGAACGTTCCAGGATTAGTAGCAAGAAATAAATTACCAACAGATTACATAAAAGTTTGTATGGATAATTTAGGAAACTTTAAAAATAAATTTCAGTTATCTACAGAAAAAATGCTACAACTTGTAGAATATTTGAAAAAAATTCAAATTGAAATTGATCCAGATACAGACTTTAGTATTTATGAAGATGAAATTTCTCAAATCTACAACTAAAAAAAGCCCGTAAGGGCTTTTAAAATAAACGTATTATACTATTCGCTTACTACTAAGCTACCAAGCATTCCCATGTTTTTATGAGATCCAATTGAACAATAAAACTCAAAAGTTCCTGATTGACTAGGAGTAAATGTAAAAGTCGTTGACTCCCCCCCAGAGATAACACCTGAATTAACAGAAAGTGCATCGATTACAAAATTATGAGACCCAGTTCCTGTATTGTTTAAAGTAACAGTTACTTGTTGACCAACTTTAGCATTTAAAGTTGAAGATGAATAACCAAAATCAAAAGCATCAACTGAATAATTCACAGGCTCTACAACTACATCGTCTGCAGCAGGCTCTTGAGTGTCATCAGTTGTAGGTTCGTCTGCAGCAGGCTCTTGAGTGTCATCAGTTGTAGGTTCGTCTGGAGCAGGCTCTTGAGTGTCATCAGTTGTAGGTTCGTCTGCAGCTGGCTCTTGTGAGTCATCTGTTGTAGGTTCGTCTGCAGCTGGCTCTTGTGAGTCATCAGTTGTAGGTTCGTCTGCAGCTGGTTCTTGAGTGTCATCAGTTGCAGGTTCGTCTGCAGCTGGCTCTTGAGTATCATCAGTTACAGGTTCGTCTGCAGCTGGCTCTTGTGAATCATCTGATTGAGTATCATCAGAAGAAACATCTTCTTCTAACGCTGGTGCAGATTGGCTTTCATCTGAAACTGAGTCAGCAGAGGCCTCAGCTTGAGGGTTTTCCATAGAAGAATCATCTGAAGATAACTCTTGAGATTCTGGAGTTTGAGTATCTTGAACTTGCGTTTCTTGTGTTTGAGGAGCAACTTCCTGCAAATCAACTGGTTGAACCGCAGGAGCGGTAGATTCTTGATTTTCTTCTTGAGTTGTTAATTCCTCAGAAGCTTCCATTTCTGGTTCATTACTAAAAAATGAACATGCAGTCAATGAAAGTAAAAGTCCAATTAAAAGTACTTTTTTCATATTATTTATTAAATTACAAATCAATTATACACATCAAGTTAACAAAATTTAAATAAACTCAAAAGAATTACTTGACTAAGAAAGTACTACAGTTTAAACATAATTAAATTTATCAAAACAAAACTTTACAAAGATAACAAAAAGATGTAAATTACTATGCTTTATTTTTAACTACTAAATATGAAAATAGAAAACATAGTAACATTCATTACGATTCTGATATTTGGAATGACTCTTGGGGCAATAACTTCAAATAACATAAAAGATCAAAACAAGAACCAAATCGACAACTTAGAAAAAAAACTACTTGAGATTCAAGAAGCTAATTTGGATTTAATCAAAGAAAACTTTTTTTTACAAAAAACTAAATAACTTTTACAAGTTCAAATATTTCTGGATTAGAGTTTATATTGTAATCACAACAATCAAGGGCTATATCACA
>Ga0181591_10006244_pt1 | contig 10349 bp, 14 predicted proteins | sample 071ome_33_FD_133757 | JGI IMG/M metagenome (GOLD analysis project Ga0181591, IMG submission 133757) | Coastal salt marsh microbial communities from the Groves Creek Marsh, Skidaway Island, Georgia - 071412AT metaG (megahit assembly) | ecosystem: Environmental > Aquatic > Marine > Intertidal...
GAGACAATACCCATCGGGATTGGTATCAAGAAAATTCTTAACAACGGCGAGACTGAAGAAAGTCTTTCCAGTAGAAGACTCTCCAGCAATAGCAGTAATCTTATTCCCAGATACACCACCAAATACACTACCTGAAACCAGTGCATTAAAAATGTACGAACCCGTGTCCACATAAGTTTCTGTCTCGTCTATTTCTGATGCGAGTTGAGTGTAGTCATCACCAATCTCTTTTACAATGTCTTTAAGGAAATCCATAGTTATACAAAAAATGATTCTAAGGTTGAACGTTTTTCACAGTCCCATCCAATACAGTTCAAAATACTCTTTAGTGGATCCAGGAATGACTTCTCAAATTGTAGTGTATAGTCTACGTATTTGTCAAGTCCAGTCTCGTGAGGAAAATTTTGAATAAAAGAAATTACATTCTCATGAATTGGATTTGGTTTTTTCAAATAACAAAATTTAATTTTTTCACCGTTGTTAATTAGAGCATACTTCTTATCAAGATTCTGCTTTTTTACATAATGGTTATATAGAAGTGCTCCTCGAACATGAATTGGCGTTCCCTTTTCATAGATGTTACTAACACTTTTCCATTTAGCAACATCACTCACTGAACGTGGAAATGATATTTCTTCTGGAGAAAGATTTCTAAACTCTTCTCTACACTTAGAAACAAATTCAATAACATCATCCTCAGTGCCAACCATCATTAGATTAAGAGCATCCTTAATCATTTTACGACAAGGAGCAGGAGTAGAAGATTTAACTGCCTCGATACCCATCATTTTAAGTTTAGGTTCATTGTAACGAACACCTTCACTGTCCCAGACATTAAGAATGTATCGTTTCTTGGCAGTCCAGATTCCACGATCAGAAATACACTCTCGCTTCATCTGCATTTTTTGATCATAGGCGTTTAGGTAGTCCGCCAATTCTTGGTAAGAACTCTGAATATATTTTTCAAATTCCACCTTACAGATCTTATCAAGGAAGTTGACAATGCTTTCAGTAGTTTTTTCTCTTCCTGCGTATACCCTTTCAACCAAATCATCCAGACACAAATACACAGAGTCAGTATCAGAAGCAATAACATAATCCTTACCTTCAGTCTTCAAAATTTTGTTTAGATATTGGTTAAGTTTACTTTCAATCCATCGGATAGAAACTTGACCAGATGTAGTGATTGCTTCAGCATTTTCCAGTTTGTAGTATCGGAAGTATTGATTACCGACAGCACCATAAGCAGAGTTGAGTTGAATCTTTTTTGCTAATTGGAAAATCTTTGCCTTTGCAATCGTGTTTTTCAAACTTGGATCCTTAGTCTTTTCATACTCTTGCTCAGTTGCAAGTTGAAGTTTCTTCCAGTTTACTCGCTCATCATATTTTGACTGCATAAGTTGTGGGAGAAATCCATGAATATCCTTTCGATACATTGCACCATTTGGACATACAGCATAATCTTCTTCGATATCATATTGAAAAGTTTGTTTCAACACTTTATCAACACTAATATCGGGATTACTCCTACCAACAAGAGTTTCTGGAGAGATGTTGTATTGCATGATGAGGTGTGGATATAGACTGTTCAAGTCGAAACTAACAACCCAATTGTACAATCCAGGAACAGGTTCTTTTACATAAGCACCCTCATACTTATCATCCTTATTTGCATTTTCCTTTGGAGGAATAACAATGTTCCTTTTCTTCAAATAGTTGTAGATAATGGCATCCCAAGTTCTAACCTGATAAAAAACATCTGTGAAGTTGACCTTTGCGTCATACGCCATGGTAATAGCAAGTTCAATCAACTTCATCTTTTCTTCAAGACGATCAACAAGTTGCACGTCTTTAATGTTGTACTCTACAAACTTCTGCCAATCATTAGTGTAAAACTCCTTAAAAGTATCATACTCAGTGTGGTCAAGTTTCTTTTCACCAAGTTCAACACTTGCGATATGATCTAGCGAGTATCTTTCTTGATTAGTATAAGTAAATTTCTTATATAGATCAAGATAATCAAGAATAGTAATTCCAGCGATATCACACACCAAATGGGATTGCCCTTTAACATGCATCTCCTCCTGTGAAACAATCTTCCAAGGAGAAAGTCTTTTCATCTCCTTAGGACTAAGAACTTTTTCAAGTCTTCCAACAATGTATGGGATGTCATAAAGGGCACAGTTCCATCCAGTAATTACTTCTGGAGGATTTTCTTCCCACCAACTGAGAAATTTAGAAAGCAGTTCTTTCTCATCCCAACATTCAAAATATTGAACATCAGGGTTTGAATTATTAAATTGTCCGATACCCCAAGTATAAATTTTCTTGGTACTATAGTCTTGAATAGTAATCGCTAGTACCTTTTCAACACACTCCTTTACTGTCGGAAATCCATTCTCAGATGAAACCTCAATATCGATTGTTACCAGTTTAATCTTAGAGAGATCAAACTGGACTTCATCCTCAGGATACTTATCTGAAATGTATTGATAGATATAACGATTGTTGCCGTAGATAGTAAAATTATCTACTTCAGAATATTTTTTATAGAACTCTCTACAGTCACGAACTCCTCCTGGTCGAATTTCTTCGACGTAGTGACCTTCTAAAGTTTTGTATTTTGTTTTCTTGTTAGAAGGCACGAAGAGAGTGGGACAATATTTTTCCCGCTCAATAAAGTGCCTTCCATCTTCATATCCACGAACAAGAAAGTCGTCACCGACCATCTGAACATTAGTGTAGAATCGCAAGTTAATTACTCCGTTGCTTCAAGATACGCTTCCAGTAGTTCTGGTCTGGGTTCGACTATTGTAACAATGTAATCAGAGAAAATCAAGATCTCGTCATCATTGGTAAGATCCTTCCAAGGATAGATCTCGTGCTTGGTCCTGTACCCAGTTCTACCAATTTTTACTAGAGGTCTTTCTTCCCATTCAACTTTCCAATCTTCATCATAATCATAAACTTCATCAATTTGATACGGTTTAACTAACTTGCAGTTAGGAACATTAAGTTCGTAATCAACCCTCAGTTCCTGAATCTCCGATATCATCCAATGATGATTCTTCAGTAAGAAGCACTTCACCACTTTCTGAGGATTCTCCTCCAGTTGATCCATCATGTCGATCATCTCCTCTTCCATCTCTCTTCTCCAAATAAGAATTTACAATGTCTTCATGTGCTGCGTAATGGGTGACAATCCAATCGGTTCCAATAAAAAACTCTTTATCCGTAGACAGAGGTGCCCAGGGATAGTAAAGAACTGAAAGCGATGGTCTATCCTCCTCAAGCAGAACTGCAGGTTCTGTAAGTTTAACCACGTATGGTTTAACCAGTTTAATAGCAATAATTTGATCCCTAGTTTCACCATCAGGTTTTTCTGGATCTACAGGAACTTGCTGAACAACTTCCTGTACGTCTGCAATGATGTCTTCACCAGACTTCAGTGTAAGAATTCTAATTGACATAATGTTCTAATGATAAACTCCTATCTTGTATTTTGGTAATGTAGTTGGATAATTTTTCTAAGTATCCATTGTTTCGCAACTCTTTAAAGACTAAATTTTCAATAGAAAATTCGCCTCCTTTGCGAATTGCTGATGATCTCATATCACGAATCTTATCTTTTAATTTTTTAAATTCAGATACATCATCAGATTTGTGGCGGATTAGAAAGTCAATCTTATCCATCATAGCACGAGTCTTGCCTTTTAGCAATACCTCATCAATGACCAGAGACCCTCTTTCAGGAGTCGCTAACCACTTATTAAATTTGACCGAATAGACTCCCTGATTGGCAGGTCTCTCCTGACCTTCCTCCTCAGCATAAAGTTCTACGTCATGTCCGTAAATTTTAATATCGTGGGTCAAAGACCACAAACGTTTTTTATCTTTCAGATAATCATCAATCAAATCTGGACAATCTGGAAGTTTGTTTTTATCTACAACTAAATGTAAATCTATATCAGAATACTCTGTGTAATTATAGTTGGCATTACCACCAACAAATATAATATCTTTAATTGAATTTTCTGGAATATTTGCAAACTTAGACCACTCTTTGGCAATCTGAATTAACCTCATTCTAACTTTTGGATCTAACTTACTATCAGACCAAAATTTAGAATTAAGTTTGTCGTGGTATTTGAATGTGATTTTCTGATCAACAAACTCTTGTAAGTTCATTTTTATTTTTATTTAGATAAAATGGGAGGCATTGCTGGTTTTTGCCAGCACCTCCCATGGCATAGCGACGACGATATTCACCTATATTTATAGATAGTCTTTACGCTGATGGTGCTCTGGAATAACTCTACCGAGAGTTACAACTAGTAACCCATCCTCAAATACAACTGATCTAACTTCCGTTTCATCTGAGAGTGTCCAAGATCTGGAGAAAGATCTCTGAGCCAATCCTCTATGGAAGTATTCTCTTCCACTTTCACCACTTTCATCCCGATTTCCTTCGACAAAAAGTTTTCCGTCTTGCGTGTAGACATTTACCTCTTCCCTCTTGAATCCTGCAAGTGCTAGTTCAAGTTTTGATTCTGCGCTGCTTACTTGAACCAAGTTGTATGGTGGATAGTTAGATGCCGTCTCATGTAGAGTTTTCAGACGATCAAAATAACTATCTAAACCAATACTGTATTTATTTATACGATCCATGAGCGCAGGAAGATCCGACGCATTATAGCGGGTAATGCTTGTCATTATTGTAGCTCCTTAAAAGCGAGTTTGTGTTTTGTGGACCCCGAAGGCATCCAGTAATATTTAACCATAAAACGAAAAAAAGAGGTAGGGTGACAACCGTACCTCTTTATGGGGGTTTCCGACCAACGTAGAGACTGCACGAAAAGTCGCTACATCATTATTTATCAACCCTCTTCTTTTTTCTTTTTACCAATGTTGTATTTGGTTTCAAGAACCCATTCACCTTTGTCTTTAAACGACAGAACTTTAATTTGATTTAGAGGAGCAATATCCTGAATCTTCTCTACATCAACTACAGTAATCAATCCCCAGTCAGCAATGAGTTGCGTGATTCTATTTCTGCGTTGGACATCATTGATAGTCAGGTTAGCATGTTTACCATCAAGAGCAAACAACTCCTTGAAGTGAACGATATAATACTTACCTTGTTTGTGCAGAATATGACAAGACTGGTACAGTTTCTTTTCTTTGCGAGATGCTACACCAATACGAGTCAAAGTCTCACGAACCTTGAGAAAATCATCAGGTTCGTTTAAAACAACTTCTACCATTTGATCTTGAGACCAAGCAATTTCGGTTTCAGTCACAACACTCATTTTCTTCCTCCAATATCAAGTTTAGATTTAATAGATTCTATTTGTTCTTTATTTAGAATACTCAAAGCTTGCTTTGCTTTTTCATTACTATATCCATAGTAAGATTTGACTACTTCAAGATCTTTGATATTTTCTTTGCGTAACCAAGGAGAAAATCTTTTCTTGGTCCTAATACTATTTAGAAAAAAATCATATTGCATTTTCTTATCCAAATGTCCACAAAGATTCATTTCATTTGAATATAGAATTGTATCCAAAAATCCAGAGAGACACCTATTAATCACATATGGAGAATACTGTTTCTCAGTGTCAGGATCTTCATCAATAATATTAATTTTTGATTGATTGATAGTGTTCAACCAATCTTTAAGTTCAACATTCATAAAAGGCACCTTTCACACCATAGGACATTTGTGCGATCATCATCGCAGATTTAATTTTCTTGAGTTGATCTTTATCAACACAACACTCTTGCAGACATTGATAGATCAAATTCATTTGATCATAATCAAGATGAACAGAATATTTCATCGGATAATCTCCAAATCCTTTCCAGGTTTCCACAATTCAAGTTCATACCTAAGACGATCTTCACTCTTTAGTTTTTCATACCTCTTGGTTGCTTTCTTTTTCCACCATTCAATGACTTGATCTGGTTCATAACCAAACTCTGAAATATAATATCTCTTCTTTTCAGTCAGAGTTTTTGCATGTTCAATACAAGACTTGAACTCTTTCAACTTCTCTTCATCCTGTAGTGATTTAATAATGATTGAAATCATCTTGGTTTGAATCTTCAACTTCTTAGAAGACTTATCTGCGGAAATCAAACGTTCTCCACCATTAGCATTATTATTAAACCACCAAAACATTTCTCTGAAATAATCGTCATGAAACAGTGGTAAAAATTTACTTTCAGTATCTCCTATGTGTCGTATAAAAGGTTTAAGACCATCATACATGGATACTCCTTTTGTAGTACCGTATAGTGAAGTTGTTTCAAAGTAATGAAGATCAGTTCCATATTTCTGATCAAATCTTCGCTTGAGTTCATTAGATGATGCAAGAAGTGCTAAAAGTTTTCCGCCAAGATAATTATATCCAAATGGTTGAACGGGGACAATATTGAAACCCATTACAAACTCTTTGTTGATTACTGAGAGCGGTAGGACTTCTCCAAAGTAATCGTTTCGTGGTTTAGAATTGATTGTAGGAGATCCAAACCTAACGACACCAATAACTTTATTTGTAGTGTCTTCAGTAACAATCCACTTCAAGGTTCTACCAGGAATTGCTTCCTCAATAGCGTTTGATGCAGTATCGTTGAGAATTTCTGAATAGAGTTCTTGGTTGTACTTAGACTTTGGTTTAGCAGAAGTATCAACTTCATGGATACTAAACTGCATTTCATTAGGATGAAGATCAAAATCTGAAAAGATTTGCTCTTCAGGTCCAAACAATTTACCAGTTGAATTTGACATCCTACTGGTTTTTACATACCTAAGATAATCATCAATACGATTAAACTTAGAGTAATAATTTATAAATTCATTCGCTGCCCAGACAGCGTTCTCAGGTGATAACATAATTAAATCAAAAACCCCTTTTCATATTCTAGCAGATCCTCAGGCGTTTCTATGATGTTTGTATCAAGAGGAACTGCCTCGGACCATCTACCATTTTTTTGTGGTCTGAAGTAAAGATTGATTCCTAGATGATTGTATTTTTTATCAGTAGGAACATAAACTTTGTATTCAGACCCCCTGTTGTCAGTCAGTCCAGCAAGAGAAAAGTTTTCATCTTGAGTTACCATGACTGTTCTACAAGATTCCCAAAAGAGATTTTCAAAAGCAGAGTAGTTTGTAAGATACTTTTCATGGTTATCCATAATCATCCTCCCAATAAATTGAGGTGATAAGCAATGATCGTAAACAGTCTTTTTTCCAGACAGTTTATTATTCAAAGCATTTTCACTTATCAATCCAGTAAAGTTAGACAACCCACAGTCAAAGACGTTGATGTAAAAAATGCGAGTTATGGGACGATAAAATTCTGGAGTTCCCCAGTCTTCAATATTTCCCCTAAGTGCATTGAAAGATGTTTTACAATACGCTCTCCAATCTTTCTTAACTCTCTTCATAATTAGTAGGATGATACTTCAAAAACTCCCAGAAAGTCATTTTCATTTCTTTCTGAGTCATACCACAATGTTCTGCGGCAGCAGGCAAATTCATAGTTGCATGAAACAATGCATAATTTGCCTCTTCTACATTTTTAGGAGTTGTCTTATTTGTCATTTAAAATTACACTCCACCATAATTTCAGTTAGCGCCGCCAGAAGGTTGATCTCTTGATCGGCAACAAATGCGATTTGATACTGATACTTAGCAATAATGAGGACAGCAGCAGCAATGCTAGGACCGTCCAAGGTGCTATAAAGAGCATCATAAACACGGCGAAGAAGTACACTAGGATCGTTGTCCAGATTATTAACGACCCATTTACGAACTTCGGTAAAATTCTTTTCTTTAAGACGTTTAATGAGATCATTGGTTTCAATTTCTACAAATTCTACAAGGATACCCGAATCAATCTTACCGCTTGAAGAATACCTCTGGCACTCATTAAGAACCCTCCTCCAGTCTGGAAAATGAGTATTAATAAGTTGAACAAGAACTTTGGGATCATACTCAACAGATTCTTGAGTAAGAATATTTTTCAGTCTATTGAAAAATAAAGAAGCAATTATTGGTTTGTTTTTCCCCTTAATAGAGAAATCCAAACAGGAACAACGGGAATGAAGCGGTTTAATGATTTTGTTTTTGTAGTTGCAGGTGAGGATAAATCTGCAATTGTTACTAAATTCCTCAGTAAACGCCCTGAGTAAGAGTTGTACATCATGGGTTGTGTTATCTGCCTCATCAATGATGATGACTTTGTGTTTAGCAGTTGACGTAAGCGAGAGGGTCGAAGCGAAGTTCTTCGCATTGTTTCGGACAGTATCGAGGAATCTACCCTCGTCGGATCCATTAATGACATAATAGTCAACTCCCAATTCTAAGCATAGTGCTTTTGCAATAGTAGTTTTACCAATTCCAGGGGGACCAGAAAGAAGTAGATTAGGAACTTCCCCCTTTTCTAAGAAATCTTGAAACGTCGTTTTGATTGATTCTGGGAGAATACAATCTTCAATAGTTTTGGGTCGATACTTTTCAACCCAAAGAAATTCATCACGCATGTTAATCATACCAAAGGTCTTTCAAATTGATTGCTGACAATATCAGTAGCACACATCATATCATACATATACGTTACTGCTGCACGAGGGACTGTATGATCCCCACAAGTAAATACATCACATACTGCCATTCCGTTCTCAGGCCAAGTGTGAATACTGATATGACTTTCTGCAAGGAGAGCGATAGCAGTCACACCCTGAGGATTAAACTTATGAGAAGACACATCAAGTAAAGTGCTTTTACAAACATGTGCCGCGTGGACTAGCATGTTTCGGATGTGACCTTCATCATCGAGAAGAGATTCGGAACAACCTTTTAAAGTAAAAAGAATATGTTTCATTCATTATATCCAATCTGGTTTACGGGATTCGTCACGAAGATAATTAGATGCAACCCAAGGTTTGGATGCGATATACATCTTGTAAGCAGTAAAAGTGTCAATGCTTGTGTCAAGTTTGTACTCATCAGGCATTGCCCTCGCAAATGGTGTGGTTTCTTTTCCAGATCTCCCTTGAGGATCTGCATATGGAAAAAGTTCATTAGCATACTTGAGAGTATGATGACAAGAATGAACTTTATCATATCTATGGGTGTATTCATCACACAGTGCTAGTCCATGTGTGATCAACCACCTCCAATTCATTACAAATTCAGATGCCCATTTAGTGCATGGGTGATTGCGAAAGGCACCCTTCTCTGTAGCATAGGGAGTACCATCTGCTTTAGGAAGAGTGCCGAATCCATGACCCCATTTGTCTGACGCTACGATAGAAAGCATTTGACAGCATTCTAAAGGCATCTTGACAATGTGCTTATCAGGAAGAACCTTAGCACAAACAATGGGGTCTGGATCAGTCACAAAGATGTTCATTAGTCTTCTTCAAATGTAGAATCTGGTTCTAGGGCAATGAAGTAAACGATGTTGAGATCGGTGTTGGTAAACTTGGAGATGCCCTTCTTACAGATAATAACATCATACTTACCAGGAATGATCTTGATGTTAACAACCTTATAATTCATTGAAAAAACTTTATCTGTTTTTCCAACGGTAATAGCATACTCGTTTGAAGTGCTGTTCTCCTTGTCTCGAACAACCAAGCGAATCTCTTGACCGTCACCAACTGCACAAAGGTCAGGAACCTGATAAACAGAGGATGCCTTCAGCAACTGATTCAACTTAGAAGAATCCAACTGGAAACAAATGTCCTGACTGGGAAGTTCCATGTTTTTGTCAGGAGGACTCACAATCACACTAGGATTGGAATAGTAATATTTGGTTTTGTTATTGTGACTATCTTTAATGACCACATAGGAATCATTCGAGAAGTCAAGTTCTGCAGGTTGATGCAGAGAGAGACCATTCAAAAATTGGTTGAGTTCGTAAATACCAAATTCTTTTGGAAGTTCTTCATCAATTACTGCCTCTGCCAAAATGTTCTTCATCACAGACATTGTACGAATCACATTTCCCTCTCGAAACAGGAGTGATTGGTTAATGGAAGAAAAGTTCTTCAGAATAGCAATAGTATTGTCAGACAGTTTCATAGTTTTAGGTCTCAGTTTCATCGGTTAGGGTAATCCTCACGAACTGCATTCTTATCATTATAGTTCATAAGAAGAACAGCGTAGTGAAGGATCTTCATAATGTCACGACGAGCAGTGCCTTTCTTGTCGTAACGAGAAGCGTATTTAAGAATATTACTGCGACAGAATGCCTCACCATCGCCACACGCTTCAATCAAGTCAAGCGTTTGAATCTTTTGATCACCAGCAGAATAATGCTGGGTATAAGTACCACGGA
>Ga0181591_10006251_pt1 | contig 10343 bp, 7 predicted proteins | sample 071ome_33_FD_133757 | JGI IMG/M metagenome (GOLD analysis project Ga0181591, IMG submission 133757) | Coastal salt marsh microbial communities from the Groves Creek Marsh, Skidaway Island, Georgia - 071412AT metaG (megahit assembly) | ecosystem: Environmental > Aquatic > Marine > Intertidal zone...
CCTGCTTAATCATCGCTTTCGCATTGCGCACCGCTGCCGGTGGCTTGGCCGCCAGAGTCTCCGCCACTTTGGTGGCCGCAGGCAATACCTCGGAAACCGTAGACACAGCATTTACCAAACCCACTTTTTCTGCTTTTTCAGCACTAAAGAAGTCGCCAAGGATAAGCAGCTCTGAGGCAAGGCTATGACCCATAAAACGAGGGAACAACAGGCTGCTGCCCCCTTCAGGACACAGACCCAAATCAACAAAAGGCATTTTGAAGCGCACGTTATCGGCCGCCACAACATAGTCACAATGAGCCAGCATCGTCGTACCTATGCCAATGGCCAAACCTTCAACCGCGGCCACTACCGGCTTTGGATATGTGGCGAGGGCCAATAAAAACTTCAACACCGGTGGCTCGGATTCTTTGGACATGGACAAGAACGAGGCCATGTCATTTCCACTGGTGAAATTGCCCCCTTCCCCTTTGAACAGCACCACACGCACTTCTTTGTCCTCGGCACTGTTTAACAAAGCTTGTTCGGCCGCGGTGTACATTTCGTTGGTGATGGCGTTCTTCTTATCCGCACGATCAAAACAAATCGTCAGAACACGATTCTCGATGGAAGTGGTGATCATGGCTGTTCTCTTTATTGCTGATTAAGGTGAGTCGCCCCCAAAATAGGCTAGGGGAGTTTGATTTGTGGCAGGAGTTTAGCAGTTCACGTACGACACTTCAGAACATTCTTGGTATCATGGCGGAAATTTTTATCCCGAATTGTTTGTGCCTATGAAAACCCTGCGCATCGCCACCCGTAAAAGCAAGCTAGCCCTTTGGCAAGCCGAATACGTCAAAGCCGAACTCACAAAACATCACCCAGATTTAACGGTTGAGCTGGTGACCTTTACCACACAAGGGGACAAGATTCTGGATACGCCTCTGGCTAAAATTGGTGGCAAAGGGCTATTCGTAAAAGAATTGGAAGCTGCCATGCTCGATGGTCGCGCCGACATCGCCGTGCACAGCATGAAAGACGTTCCCATGGAATTCCCTGAAGGCCTAGGCCTTTCCGTTATCTGCCCACGAGAAAACCCAACGGATGCTTTCGTCTCAAATGATTACGCGCGCTTCGAAGATCTGCCGCAAGGGGCCAGAGTCGGTACCTCTAGCCTGCGCAGACAATGTCAGCTGCTTGCTGCTCGCCCCGACCTCAAAATTTCTAGCCTTCGTGGTAATGTCCAAACTCGCTTAGGCAAGTTGGATGCGGGCGAATTCGACGCCATTATCCTCGCGAGCGCTGGTCTCATTCGTTTGGAGTTGAAAGAGCGCATTGCACAATACATAGATGACACCGTTAGCTTACCCGCAGGTGGCCAGGGTGCGGTGGGTATTGAATGCCGCACCGATGACACTGACACTCAGGCCCTACTGGCCTGTTTGCATCACGAAGAAACCGCCACACGAGTATTGGCTGAGCGCGCACTAAATAAACGCCTACAAGGGGGCTGCCAAGTCCCGATCGCCTGTTACGCCACACTTGAAGATGGGCACGTTCACCTACGCGGACTGGTCGGCAGCGAAGACGGACAAGAAATCATTCGCACCGAAATCAGCGGTCCGGCTGATCAATGTGAAGCCTTAGGCGTGCAAGCCGCGGAAGATCTACTAGCTCAAGGGGCAGACCGCATTCTAAGACAGGTCTACGGTCACGAGGTTAAATAGTGACCCTGGCGAAAAACATATTAGTCACGCGCCCCGAAGGGCAGCAACACGATATGATCACCACCCTGCACAACGCGGGGTGGCATTGCCTACACCAGCCATTGCTCACCATTCAGCCCATTGAAGAAAGTCACCCTGGTTACCATCCGTTGCGGCACACGATGATGAATTTAGACCACTATGATGTGATCATTACCGTGAGCAGTAACGCGTCTTCGTTGGCAGCAGACTGGATTGATCGGTTTTGGCCACAACTTCCCATAGGCATTAAGTGGTTCGCCGTTGGCCACTCAAGTGCCACGCCGTTGCAGTCACTTGATGTTTCCGTTGTGGTTCCCACGGGCCACCATAGTGAAGGCTTACTTGCCTTACCCGAATTGCAAAGCATGAACGATAAGAAGGTGCTCATTTTTCGCGGTACCGGCGGCAGAGAGTTGATTGCCAACACCCTGAAGCAACGCGGAGCCCAAGTTGAATATGCCGAATTTTACGAACGCCAACCCGCAAAAATTGACGGGAATAGCTTCGCGGCGCTACTCACGCAACAACAAATCCACTATGCTCTTGTAACCAGTGGGGAAATGGCCGTACAGTTAACGGAACTCCTCACCATCGCGCAGTCCAAGCCCATACATTTAATTGTACCGAGCGCGCGCATTAAGAATCAGTTAAAACAATTACAACGTCACGATCATTTTGCTGACGTACATATATGTGAACATTTAAAGGGCGATGCCATGACAAGCGCCCTCGAAACCATTTATACGCACACTAACGGCGCCGAATAACATCGCTCGATGCCACGAAAGGATGAGATGGTGACAGAACAACAAACAAACACATCGGCCTTACCCGCACCGAAATCCAAAAAAGTAAATGCCTCAGCCGCCGGGCCTGCCCTATGGCTTGGCATTCTCGCTCTGGTTATTTCCTTGGCCAGCGCGGGATATTATCAATATCGGCTAGAGTACATGTTAGGTGATGTCAGTGGCCTAAAACAACAAAGCCAAGCCCTCAGTTCGACACAAAACGAACAGAGTCAGTTACACGGTCAGTGGCGCCAAAAGTTGGCAGATGACCAGCAAACACTGAAGGCCATACAAGGCCATGTTGCTTACCTCGATAACGCCCTCAAGCAAATTCCCGGTGCACGTCACGACGATTGGAAGCTAGCGGAAGTGGAATATTTGCTGCGCTTAGCCAACCAGCGCGTGATGCTGCAAAAAGAGCCAAAAGGCGCCGACTCATTAATGAAATCCGCCGATGCCATTTTGGCAGAATTAGATGACCCCGCACTGCTCGTGGTGAGAGAAACCATTGCCAAAGAGCGTATGCTATTGGCGAACGCATTGGATTTAGATCGCCAGGGTACTTATGCCAAGTTACAGGCTCTCAAAGGCTTTATTCACGACACCATTCAGCCGCCTAAAGACATGGCACTGCCTAATCTTGAACCCGCCACGGACAATGCCGAAACCAGCTTCTTGGATCAACTATCGCAGTTTGTGCGCGTGCGATATCGTGATGACGCCTTCGACGCGCCCATTGCTCAAGAGCAATACCAAATCATGGAGCACAGCTTAAGATTAATGCTTGAACAGGCTCAATGGGCACTCATCAAGGGAGACCAAACCCTTTACGAAGCGAGCCTAGATAACGCCACTCAATGGCTCGACGGTTTCATTCGTCACAGCAAAGCCATCGATTTCGTTTCACAATTATCAACGTTAAAAGCACTCAAGGTAGAATATATCTACCCTGATATTAGCCAATCCTTACGCCAGCTAAGAAACATTCTAGAACAACGAACATACGCTCCGGCGGACGCCCCTGAGACAGAAAAACAAAAGCCGATTCCTCAAGTCTCACCCGACAAAACAGAAGCAACTCAGCAGGAGCAAGCGTAATGAACTTGAGACTCCTGCTCATTGCCGCTTTTTTGCTGCTCGGCTCCTTACTGGGTTACTTCATACTGCAAGGCAGCGGGTATGTACTCATCAGCTACCAACACTGGGTGATGGAAACGAGTCTATGGGTCTTTGTTTTAATATTAGTAACGCTCGTTTTAATACTGTACGGCTTCTTTCAATTGCTTGGCTCTATGTTCGCTACGCCACAAGCGCTAAAACAGTGGAGCGATAAAAGAAACATTAACCAGGCGGTTGGTAAAACCGTTAAAGGCCTCATCTATCTTGCCGAAGGGGATTTTAAACAATCTGAAAAACTGCTGCTGTCCGGCGCCCATGGTAAAGGTAAAATCATTAACTATTTAGCAGCGGCAAGAGCCGCGCAAATGGCAGGCAATTATGAGCATTCCGATGACCTTATGGCTCAAGCCGCTAGCAGCACCAAGGGGGCTGAGCTGGCAGTTGGCCTACAGCAGGCTCAATTGCAACTAGAACGAGAACAGTTTGAGCAATGCCTTGCCACTTGCCTGCGCCTGAAGAAGCAATTTCCTAAGCATCAATACGTCAACAAAATGCTACTTAAAGCCCATATGGCGCTGAACGATTGGGAATCGGTTCTGACACTGCTACCCACGTTAAACAAGAACAAATTACTGGGCGGAAAACACACCACCCAATTGGAAATTAAAGCCTACGGAAAGCTCATCGAGCACGTGATTCGGTCTCGTGATACGCGTAGCAAAGATCCAAATCAACTCATGGAAATTTGGCGACGCATTCCAAAATCCACTCTCAAACACGACGATTTTATCCCCCTAGCCCACGGCTTTATCGAACACCTGATGCACCTAGGTGCCCACGAGCAGGCGGAACACGAACTAAGAAGCTTGCTTCATCATCACGTGACCCCGGAGCTAATCGAATTATTTGGCTGGGTCAAAGGCAAGGACATCAAGAAGCAATGGTTATTTGCCAAAGATTTGCAAAAGCAACGACCCAATGACGCAGGCTTATTATTAACACTCGGTCGCATTGCCATGTTAAATGAAGATTTCGAGCAAGCTCTGCAATATTTTGAAGCCAGTTTAAGCCTACAAAATCGCGCAGAAACACGCAGCGAACTCAGCCGGCTGTATTTAGCGAAACACGAAAATGATAAGGCGCTGGAAATGCTACGGCAGGGTCTGGGGTTAGAGCTGCCCGAGCTGCCCTTGCCAAAATAACCGCATCAAAAGGATTTCGCCTCGAAACAAAAAACGCCTCTATTGAGAGGCGTTTTTTTTATTTAAGCAGACGTGCCTGATTCACTCATCACTCGCACTTAGCCAGAGATACGCTTAACCACACATATAGGTACCGGTGCCGACCGCAATAAGTTCATCTTCCTCATTACGAAACTCCATTCGGGTAACTGCCACTTTAGAGCCAATTCTCAATATCGTGGCAGTAGCAAAAAATTCTTTCCCCTTGCCTGGCCTCAAATAATCCACTCGCATATCAATGGTGCCCAGTTTGGACAAACTTTTTGCACGCTCTTCTTGTGGTAAGTCTAAGCGTTGACGATATGCCCCCACCAAGGCAGCCGTTCCGCCCGCCACATCCAGCGCCGAAGCAATCACGCCGCCATGTAAAATGCCTTGCAACCAATTACCAACTAACTCAGGGCGCATGTTGATCTTAAACACCGCTTCTTCCGCACTGAAGCGATGTACTTCCAAACCAATATGATTATTAAACGGAATTTGCTTCATGAAATTCATGGCCAAATTCAGTTCTGTTTCATTGAAGAAATCCTTCATCGTCTTTCCTATTTTTGTATTAGCGGCGTCGCCAATCATGGTAGCGCTCCACTTTCGCCAAAAGGCCTTGCGGGGCGTGTTCGCGCTTCCATTTCCCAGCCACCGCCTTATTCGCTTCCATTAGAGTTGGGTATGCATGAATCGTTGACAGTAACTTGTTCAACCCCAAACCGTGCCTCATGGCCATCACAAACTCAGCAATCAGCTCACCCGCGATAGGGCCGACAATGGTAGCCCCTAAAATTTTGTCTTTTCCTGGAACCGTTAACACCTTGATAAAGCCCTTCGTCGCATGATCTACGATGGCACGATCCGCTTCTTCGAAATCATAGCGCGTTACTTCGTAAGGTACGTCTTGTTCTCGGGCATCAGATTCGCTCAAGCCGACACGGCCAATTTGCGGGTCGGTGTAGGTGGCCCATGGAATGACAGAATAATCCGCCTTGAATTTTTTTAAATGACCAAAAAGTGCATTAACGCTGGCATACCATGCCTCATGGGAAGAAACATGGGTAAATTGATAGCCACCAATCACATCCCCCACGGCATAGACACCGGGCAAGCTGGTCTCTAGATACTCATTGACCTGAATATTTCCCTGGGGCGTAAGCGCGACCCCGAGCTCTTCTAAGCCATATCCCTTAACGTTAGCTTCACGCCCCACTGCGAGCAACACAGCATCGAACGGTACCGTCTTGTCCCCTTCGCTGGAACGCACCACCATGGCAAAGTCACCGCCATTGTGTTCAACACGTACCGGCTCGTATCCCAGCAGCAGCTCTATTCCTTCCTGCACGAATTGGTTGGAAACCACTCCTGCCACATCGGCATCCTCTTTCGTCAAGAGAGAGGAGTGCTTATCCAGCAGCGACACCTCACTGCCCAATCGCTGAAAGCTTTGAGCTAATTCACAACCAATGGGGCCACCACCCAGCACCAATAATCGTTTCGGTTGCTGCTGGATATTCCAAATGGTGTCAGAGGTATAAAAGGGCGCTTCATCCAGTCCAGGAATGTCCGGCACTCTTGGTCGCCCACCTGCCGCAATCACCACGTTGCGCGCCGTTCGAGTGACCTCTCCTTGCTCAGTCTGAATAGACACGGTCCAAGGGTTGATGAGCCTGGCCTCGCCTTGAATGCAGTTGACGCCCAGCTCCGTGTAACGCTCAACACTGTCGTGGGGCTCAATCGCTTTGATGCTATCGTGAACCGTGCCCATAACTTTGGCGAAATCTACAGTGACGTGATGAGCATGAATACCCAGCTCGGCACCATGACGGCTATCGTATGCTCGCTGCGCCGCATGAATAAGGGCCTTCGAAGGCACGCAGCCAGTATTTAAACAATCACCGCCCATCTCATGCTTTTCGATAAGCGTCACCTTCGCTTTAGTGGCTGCAGCAATGTAGGCTGAAATCAAGCCGCCCGCCCCAGCACCAATGACCAACAAGTTGTCATCAAACGCTTTTGGGCGTTTAAACTCAGCTAATTTCTTGCGGCGATTCCAATATTCCAAGCCGGTACGAGCTAGCCATGGAAAGAGGGCCAACAACACGAAACTGCCCAAAATGCCTGGAGTTAAAACGCCACTGAGCGACAGCTGATCAATTTGTCCTAGTTGAGCCCCAGCATTCACATATACTGCCGTGCCCGCCAGCATCCCCAACTGACTGACCCAATAAAAGGTCCACGTTTTGATCGGCATGAGTCCCATGACAAGATTAATCACGAAGAACGGCACCACAGGAATAAGACGCAGGGAGAACAAATAAAACGCACCATCTTTTTCAACGCCCTGATTGAGTGTCTTGAGATACGATCCAAAGTGAGCTTGCACCCAATCCCTTAAAAAGAATCGCGTGATCAGGAACGCCAACGTCGCGCCAATGGTGCTGGCAAAGCTGATCAGCAACAGCCCCCAACCAAAACCAAAGATAGCGCCCCCGACCAAGGTCAATGCGGCCGCCCCTGGAATCGATAACGCGGTGACCAACACGTACACGGAGAAAAAAATCACCCCAGTCAGCAAGGGATTTTCAAAAAATAGGGTTTGGTAATACTCTGGGGTTAAGTACTGCTGGCCTCCGAATGCCACAAGGCTAGCGACGAGCGCTGCTAAACTGATCAGTAAGATCCACTTCTTCATATTGCTTAAGGCCTGCAAAGTCGAGAGTTAAAAAATGTGATTATGGGACAAGCTTAGGGACTCTCGAGTTCCACCACAAGCGCCATGATCGAAACAAAACGGTATTGGAATTGAACGGCTATACGTTCCGCTTAAAGATTCCGATGTCTTATAATGGTAAAAATGCTGACGTACATTAAGCATGTAACAAGCATGTTGTGGTTTCATGCAGTACAATGGACACAATGTCGTTTTGGAGTACCCCATGGCTTTTTCTGACGGACAACGCGTTTTCCCTTTAGCTAGAATGCGTCGTATGCGCGCCGACGATTTCTCTCGCCGAATGATGCGCGAAAACATTCTAACGCCCAATGATCTTATCTACCCCATGTTCATCTTAGATGGGAAAGGACAAAGAGAAGCGATTCCGTCCATGCCTGGCATCGAACGCCTATCTATCGATCTGGCCGTTGAAGAATGTAAATTACTCGCGTCTCTGGGCGTACCGGCGGTGGCACTGTTTCCGGTGACGCCTTTATCGGCCAAATCATTACTGGCAGAAGAGGCCTACAATCCCGATGGTATTGCTCAGCGAGCGGTGAAAGCCATCAAAGACGCCGTTCCCGAAATGGGGGTCATTACCGACGTGGCGCTTGACCCGTTCACCACCCACGGTCAAGACGGCATCATCGACGATCAGGGCTATGTTTTGAACGACATCACGGTCGAAACACTGGTTAAACAAGCCATCAGCCATGCGCAAGCCGGAGCCGATATCGTTGCGCCCTCCGACATGATGGACGGTCGTATTCTAGAAATCCGTGAAGGTCTCGAAGAACACAACCACGTGAATACTCGCATTCTCGCGTACAGTGCAAAATACGCCTCGGCGTATTACGGTCCATTCCGAGATGCGGTGGGCAGCGCCGGCAATTTAGGCAAGGGCAACAAGTTTACCTATCAGATGGACCCAGCCAATGGCGAAGAAGCGCTACACGAAGTCGGGCTCGATCTATCAGAAGGCGCCGATATGGTCATGGTGAAACCTGGCATGCCTTATTTGGATATCGTGCGTAAAGTAAAAGACACCTTCCAAGCGCCCACGTTCGTCTATCAAGTGAGCGGTGAATACGCCATGCACATGGCGGCCTTCGAAAAAGGCTGGCTCGACAAGGACAGTGTCATGATGGAAAGCCTCATGTGCTTTAAGCGCGCCGGGGCTGACGGCATCCTGACCTACTTCGCCAAAGACGCAGCGATTCTACTAAACAAATAATTTCATATGAACGAGCGGGCAAGCTAGTGCTCGCTCATATGTAAACAAAGGATAACAATGAGTCAGAATGTTGAATCATTAAGTGAGCACATCGACCTCAGCTCCCCTGAATTTTATTTCAATCGAGAGCTGAGTCATCTTCAATTCAACATTCGTGTGTTAGAGCAAGCACTGGACGAAACCCACCCGCTGCTCAACCGACTCATGTTCTTGTGCATCTTTTCCAGTAACCTCGATGAGTTTTTCGAAGTTCGAGTCGCGGATCTAAAGAAACAACTGGCGTTTAGCCGTGAGATCCCTGGCCCAGATGGCAGCCCCCCTGCCGATGTTTTGGAACAAATCCACCACTTGGCAAAAGACACCGTCGAGCGGCAATATGAAATTCTTAACGACAAATTGATTCCTGCTTTAGAGGCAGAAGACATTCGATTTATTCGTCGTGGTGACTGGACACACGAACAAAAAGCGTGGGTTAAACGCTATTTTCACGAGCAAATCCAACCAGTGATCAGTCCCATTGGTTTGGACCCAGCTCACCCCTTCCCTCGCTTAGTAAACAAATCCCTCAACTTTATCGTAGAACTACACGGTAAGGATGCATTTGGCCGTAATACGGGCTTGGCTGTGATACCCGCACCACGGTCGCTTCCTAGAATTAACCGATTGCCGGATGAAATTTGCGACGGTGGTAATAACTACGTGTTCTTATCGTCCATGATTCACCAATTTGCAGACGAACTATTTCCCGGCATGCAGGTAAAAGGGTGTTATCAATTTCGTTTAACTCGAAATGCCGACCTCACCTTTGACGGCGAAGACGTAGCGGATTTAGCCAGCGCCTTAGCGGGTGAATTGCATGCACGACATTACGGCGACGCTGTCCGCCTTGAAGTGGCTGACAACTGTCCGGAAAAGCTTTGGCAATTTTTGCTCGATAAATTCAATCTCAGTGAGCAAGACTTATATCGTGTGAACGGGCCTGTTAACGCGCACCGCCTGATGGCGGTGGCAGCTGGCTGTCCAAGACCTGACTTACAGTACCCTTCGTTCACACCGGGTATTCCAAAAGGCCTGAAAGGCAAAGCAGATGTATTTGCCGCCATTCGTCGCAGCGACCAACTTCTGCTGCATCCATTCCAAAGCTTTACTCCGGTCATTGATTTGGTGCGCAGTGCCGCACAAGATTCAGACGTGCTCGCCATTAAACAAACCCTATACCGTACCGGTGCCACATCCGAGATCGTGGATGCGCTCGTGGACGCCGCTCGAAAAGGCAAAGAAGTGACCGTGGTCATCGAATTACGCGCACGCTTCGATGAAGAGGAAAACCTGCATCTCGCCAACCGATTGCAAGAAGCCGGAGCCGTGGTCGTGTACGGCGTAGTGGGCTACAAAACCCACGCTAAGATGCTCATGATTGTGCGCCGTGAAGGCAAAAAACTGCGCCGCTATGTTCATTTAGGCACAGGAAACTACCACGCTGGTAATGCGCGCCTTTATACGGATTACAGCTTGATTACCTGCACGAAA
>Ga0181591_10006257_pt1 | contig 10341 bp, 9 predicted proteins | sample 071ome_33_FD_133757 | JGI IMG/M metagenome (GOLD analysis project Ga0181591, IMG submission 133757) | Coastal salt marsh microbial communities from the Groves Creek Marsh, Skidaway Island, Georgia - 071412AT metaG (megahit assembly) | ecosystem: Environmental > Aquatic > Marine > Intertidal zone...
AGCCATTCAAGTTCTCATTCAAAAAACAACTTGGGCCCGCTTCCCTCTTGGAATCCTCACTTGCAATGTCACCGGTTGCTTCTTGATTGGCTGTCTCTTCGGATTCTACACCTCTCGATCTGCCCCATCTTGGGTTTTCCCACTTATCGCCACTGGGTTTCTCGGAGGTTTTACGACCTTCTCAACCTTTGCCAAGGAAACTCACTCCTTATGGTCTGAAGGACTCCTCCCCTTCGCTCTCTTAAAAATCATTCTTTCCATCTCTCTGAGTATGGCTGCTGTGATCCTAGGTATTCGCCTGTCCCACGGGACACTCTAGGAAAAATATTTTCGCATGTTTTGATCCCCCTGTAGAACAAGTGCTTCCCTTGATCCTTCTCGTCACCCAAACCGATTCAGACTAAGATTCAGATCTTTGATCTCATGCCGCTAATTGCCAGTGTTCTTATCGATGGGCCTTCAGAGCTCGTTTTTGACTACGCCATTCCGGATGAGCTCAAAGTTCTCCCAGGTTGTCGAGTTCGCATTCCCCTTCGAAATCGTCATTCTACTGGAACAGTACTGCGTATTCAAGAAAGCTCAGAAGCCGACTTTTCTCTACGTTACCTAACAGAGCTCGTCATGAACGAGCCTTTGGTAACGCCCTCCCTACTGAAACTAGCTGAATGGATTTCCGGTTATTACGGTACGCCTCTTGAGCAAGTGATCCGTTCAGTAATTCCTGGATCCATCCGGGGAGAAAAAAGCAAAGACAAAACACGAAAAGCCGTTCTCATTTCCAAACTACCCGCTGACGAAGAACTACAACGCCTTGCCAAACGCGCAAAACGACAGCATCAAATCCTTTCCTTACTCCAAGTTGCTGCTTCTCCAATTCCAATTACTGAGCTCGGCGGATCGTCATCTTCTAGTGCTCTTAAAGCTCTCGCTCAAAAGGGCTGGATCCAATTCACTGAACTCAAGGTTCGAAGAGATCCCGATGCCAACGAAACCTTCATCGCCTCAACTGATTTACCCCTCAATGATGAGCAGGCTGAAGTGTTAGAGACAGTTTCAAAAAGTTTATCCTCACCCGGACCTAAGAAACCCATCTTACTTCATGGAATTACAGGATCCGGCAAAACAGAAGTTTACTTACAAGCAACCCGCGCTGCACTCAACTTGGGTAAAAATGTCATCATTTTGGTGCCTGAGATTTCTCTAGCACCCCAAACCGTCCAGCGTTTCAAGGCTCGCTTCTCTGACATATCAGAAGAAGTTGCCGTGCTTCATTCTCATCTCTCACAAGGCGAGAGATTTGATGAATGGCATCGCATTCGGTCAGGCAAAGCACGTATTGTCATTGGAGCGCGCTCAGCCATTTTCGCCCCCGTTGTCAACCTTGGCTTAATGATTGTCGATGAGGAGCATGAACCTGCTTACAAACAAGAAAACCCTCCAAAATACCACGCGAGAGATCTCGCAGTTGTCCGAGGACAGCTTGAAGAATGCTCGATTCTTCTTGGCTCAGCGACTCCATCTCTTGAGACCTATCAGAATACTCAACTCGGCAAGTATGATCTTGTCCAACTCACTCAAAGAGCAGACGGAGCGTCCTTACCCCTTACAAGAGTTGTTGATATGAGGCTCGAGGCAAGAAAGCAAAAGGGTCGCGAGGCAATCATTTCCGACATTCTGCGCACTTCGATTGACAAACGGTTGGAAGATAAAGAACAGGTCATCGTTTTTCTAAATCGAAGAGGTTTTGCGCGCTCCCTCCAATGCCCACCCTGTGGGCATGTGATCGAGTGCAACCATTGCGCAATTCCTTTGACCTACCATCGAGCAGATGAGCGTCTCGTCTGTCATATCTGTGGTCACCAAGCAATCGTTCCAAGACAATGCCCAAACTGTAAGGACCCCGCCATTCGCTTTCAGGGTTATGGCACCGAAAAGGCGGAAACGATTTTAAAAAAAGTGTTCCCAACCGCCAGAGTTGCTCGGCTTGATACCGACACGACACGTCGGAAAAACGCGCTACGAAACACCTTGCGGGACTTTCGAGCGAAAAAAATCGATATCCTTCTGGGCACTCAAATGATTGCCAAAGGGCTTGATTTCCCAAATGTCACTCTCGTTGGAGTTTTGAATGCTGATCTATCCCTCTACGCACCTGATTTTCGAGCAGGAGAGCGCACTTTCCAACTACTCACTCAAGTCGCAGGTCGAGCAGGTCGAGGGCAAATGGCCGGCGAAGTGATCATTCAAACCTCAACTCCTCATTCCCCCTCGATTCAATTTGCAAGACATCACGACTTCCAAGGATTTGTTGACCAAGAATGCGAACTGAGAAAGCAATTTCACTACCCCCCTTTCACTCATCTCGCACTTCTTTTGGCGAGATCGAGCCACGAGCGTCGTGCCGAATTCACCCTTCAAACTCTTCACCGAAAACTTGCTCAAAATCTCCCTAAGCAAATCATTTTAGGAGATCCGATTCCCTCCCCCCTCACAAAATCTCACTCTCAGTTTCGTTTCCAACTCTTAATGAGGGCCCCAAATGCACGAGTTCTTTCCCAGCACCTCAACGAGGTCTTACGCGCAACACCAACTCCCGAGGATGTCATCGTCACCGCGGATATTGACGCCTATGATCTCGGGTAGTCACCTCCTTCTTGCCTCACCTTTAAACCCTGATTCACTTTCATAACATGCCATCTATTCTGATCGTCGAAGATGAAACAGCAATCGCTGACACCTTAATCTACGCTCTTGAGAGCGAGAGGTTCACCGTGGCACATTTCACCACCGGATCTGAGGGGCTCAATTACCTGCAAGCAAGTGAACCCGATTTGGTGATTCTCGACATCGGGCTACCTGACATGACTGGGCTGGACCTTTGCCGAGAAATCCGTCGCTTCTCACAAATCCCTGTTCTCTTGTTGACTGCGCGAAGTTCAGAGGTCGATCAAGTTCTAGGGCTAGAACTGGGAGCAGATGATTATGTGACCAAGCCCTTTTCCCCTCGGGCAGTTGTTGCCCGCATCCGGGCAATTCTGCGGCGAGGGCGTTCCCAAAACGAATCTGACACGACATTACTCCAACATGATGAAGCAAAAATGATGATTCAATGTTGTGGCCAACCCCTCAGCCTTACTGCTCACGAATATCGCTTATTAGCCATTCTCTTGAGCCAACCTGGTCGTGTCTTTACGAGAGAGCAACTCCTCGAGCAAGCTTGGCATGATCCTGGATCTGCGATGGATCGCACCATTGATGCTCACATCAAATCACTGCGTTCAAAAATACGAAAATATTCCCAAGAGGCAGCAGACACCATCCAAACTCGCCGAGGCTTGGGATACACCCTTGTTTTTTAGATGCGCCTGACTCGAGTTACCCTCTTTTTTGTCTGCCTGATCCTTGGTCTCGGCTTCTACCGCCTCGGTGACTATCTTCTCGAAGGAGTTGAGGCGCAGACCCTACAAGCGACCGAAGAAGCCATGGTCGATATGGCCCATCTTCTTGCAAATTTTGCAGAACAAAATGGGCAGATCAAAAACGTTTTTGAAGGAATCGAAAATCGAAGCTTCGAAGCTCGCATCTTTACGATTCTTAAGAAGGAGGTCGGAGTGCATGCCTACGTTTTCGATGCCCAGGGATTGATTTTGTTTGATAGCGGCCAGCCCAATCACGTGGGCCAATCTTTTTTGCACTGGAATGACGTGAGTCAAACACTCAGGGGTGAATATGGTGCACGCTCTAGCCGAATAGATGAAGCGGACGCAAACTCTTCGGTCATGTATGTCGGAGCACCCATCCGTCGAGGAGACGAAATCATTGGAGGGGTCAGTGTTTATAAACGACAAAGTGATGTCCTCCAGTTTTCAGCAGAGAGACGAAGAGCAATTATTAAAGCCACTCTCCTGATCGGGACAGGTATTTTTGTTCTGATCATCTCGGTCTTTGTCTGGCTCTTTCGGCCCATTGGAAAGCTCACCCAATATGCTCGCTCGATTACTCGAGGTGACCGGCCTCCCTTACCCAAACTGGGATCTGGGCGAGAAGTCAATACTCTGGCAAAGTCCCTCTTTGAAATGCGCGAGGCACTGGAGGGACGAAAGCGTATTGATCACTACATTCAAACACTCACTCATGAACTAAAGTCGCCACTCGCTGCGATCCGGGGCGCTTCCGAACTCCTCAGCGAAGATTTACCCTCTGATGAGAAGGAGCGTTTTTTGAGAAACATCACAACCCAAACTAGCCGTTGTGATGACCTCATTCACAAGCTCCTTGAGTTATCCGCTCTCGAATCCAAAACGCACCTCGAACAATCGCATGTTTTTGATTTGGGCAGCTGCGCAAGAACAAGCCTTCAGGAAATGAAGCCTCTCGCTCAGTCGCATCACGTGCAGATAAAGGAAAGCATTTCGGCCGAGGTGAAGATCGCAGGAAGCGAAACGCTCATTGGCTCTGCGATCAAACATCTCGTTGAAAACGCGATTCAGTTTTCATCAAAGGAGGGGACGATCACCCTCGAAGTCAACGCCCAGGGATCGGTTGCTTTGGTTCAGGTCATCGATGATGGGGTAGGAATTAGCAAATTTGCAGCAGAGCGTGCTTTTGAGAGGTTTTACTCGTTTCGCCCAGAGCATCAGAGCAAAGGAAATGGCTTGGGTCTTTCGCTGGTTTGGGAAATCGCCAAGCTCCATCATGGAGAGGCGTTTATTTGCAGGAGAGACGAGGGAGGAACCATTGCAGGAATAAGAATTCCGCTCGCTCCGCTTTCTTAAGATTCCCAATCAGACAAGGGGCTCAGTAAAAATCGCGACCAAATGACCTTAGATTTTGCGGGATATAAAAACTCCCCCCATCGTTAAAAATGGGAGGAGCCTAGAGATAGCGTGGGTGTATGAGCGAACCCGACTATTGCTCTTCAAGCTTTGCCTTAACCTTCTCCTCAATTTCCAAATAAAGAGCCTCGTCCTCTTTGAGCGCGGTTTTGGTGGCGTCTCGACCTTGTGCAAGTTGATTGCCATCATAACTAAACCAACTTCCGCGCTTCTGAATAATATCAAATTCTTGAGCCACATCGATGAGCGATCCAACCGAAGAAATTCCTTCATTATACATGATGTCGAATTCGGCATCAGTAAACGGTGGGGCCACTTTATTTTTGACCACTTTGATTTTAGTCCGGCTACCGATCACCGAACCGTCGGTTGCTTTAATTTGACCAATTCTTCGAATATCGACTCGAACAGACGAAAAGAACTTCAGAGCACGGCCACCTGGTGTCGTTTCCGGACTGCCGAACATCACCCCAATTTTCTCTCTGATTTGGTTTGTAAAAATACAAGTGGTTCGAGCTCTCGAAATCAGCCCGGTTAATTTTCGCATCGCAGCACTCATTAGACGAGCTTGCGTGCCTACGGTTGAATCCCCGATTTCGCCAGCGAGCTCCTGCTTCGTGACTAAAGCTGCCACCGAATCAAGAACGATGACATCAATGGCGTTTGAACGAACTAAGGTCTCACAAATTTGAAGCGCCTCCTCACCAGAGGTCGGCTGAGAAACGAGAAGGTTATCCAAGTCAACGCCCAGACGACGGGCATATTGAGGATCAAGCGCGTGCTCAACGTCAATAAACGCGGCTAATCCCCCACCCTTTTGTGCCTGTGCAATCGCAGTGAGCGTGAGTGTCGTTTTACCCGAAGATTCAGGCCCGAAGATTTCTACAATCCGACCACGTGGAAACCCTCCGACACCCAAAGCTCGATCAATCAACAAGTTTCCGGTGGGGATTGCTTCAACATCCATTCGGTTATCATCTCCCAAGCGCATAATTGCCGCTTCTCCGAAATCTTTTTGAATCTGCGTAATCGCCAAATCGAGATTCTTCTTGCGAGCGGCAGCCAACTTATCATCCCCAGCAGCAGCTGCGGAAGCAGGGGGAGTGGTCTTCTTTTCGGACATGGGGGCAGTTTTAACGGTGTTGGTACTCATAGCAATATTTGGTGTTGTTATCTTTTACGAAGAGTAATCGCATGAACACCTTTTGAAAAGAAAAAAGTGTGTTCATTTGAATATTGTTCAAAATAACTCATTAGCGAAGGGCAACGGAACAATCCAACGCTAGGAAACCGGCCTCTGCCTTCAGCCTTTGGAGTCCTGACACTCTCACCCTCGTTAGCCCCCACACGATCATGATGTCACTCAGCAAGATTGACACTGAGGTAGGGAGCGTTTAGGTCCCTCTCCGACATGGCGATACAAACCACTCTTATTCTCTTTAAACCAGATGCCGTTCAAAAGAACCTCGTTGGCCAAGCGCTTCTTCGCTACGAAAAAGAAGGCTTCAAAATTCGCGGAATCAAAATGATGTCCCTTTCCGATGAGGTCCTTGCAGAGCATTACTCTCATATCGCTGAAATGCCTTTCTTCCCTTCGGTTCGCGGATTTATGCAGGAGAGCCCGATTATCGCTCTTGCTCTCTCCGGAGAGGACGTCATCTCGCGCGTGCGTGACTTGCTTGGACCGACTGATTCAAACGAGGCAGCTGCCGGAACAATCCGCGGTGACTTCGGGGAGAAGAATACCGATTCCAAAATGAGAAATGTCTGTCATGCCTCCGACAGCCCAGAGGCGGCCGAAGCAGAACTCAAACGCTTCTTCGGAGACGGCGAAATCTTCGATCGCTAATCTGACTGCACAAAAGCCCCCTTCAATTGAATCAGCCGCCTATCACGATAGGCGGTTTTTTCTTTTTAGTGTGCACGGACCAATGAGCCGAGGCCTCTTTTGCAAGGTTCTCGCTGGGAGGCTGAGTGATTTAACTCAACTCAAGAGAGCACGGGGAGTCTTTCTTGCTACTCGGACTCCTTCGTCTCTTCCTCCGTTGAGTCCGTTTGAGGGGCGCCCTGATTGATCGCTGCCAAAAGAGCGGGCGTCAAATCCGTCGCATCCTTTGAATAGGAAAGAATTGCCACGCCTGCTCCGCTCAATCCCGAACGATCAAAGATAAAATCGTAACCCTCAGCATCACCATACTCGCGCACCTTCTCGACAATCTCCAGACGGACTTTCCCGTAGTCGATCTTAGCTTTCTCATTCAGAGCAGCCTGCTTGCGCTGAAGCCAGGCAACTCTCTCACGATCGAGGCCCTGAACTTCTTGCTGTTTGCGACTCAACTGCTGAAAGATCTCATTCTTTTTCTCACGATCGAGTGCAGGCTCCTCTCCCTGCTTCTGGAGTTTTTTTGCCTCCTCAACCAGAGCTCTAATTCCTTCGAGCCGAACGTCATTCTGCTTCTTAATATCCTCCTCATATTTCCGGAAGATTTTCGACGTTTCAGCAGTTTTATAAAAGTCTTTGACCAATTTGTTCATGTCGATCGATCCGATCTTATCACTTCCTTCCTGAGCAAGAGCCGAGAGAGAAAGAGAAAAAAGACCAAGAGTCATCGTGATCAAGAATCTAGAAATATTCATCATGTGCAGGTTGTGAGTGTTTCAATTATTAATTGTCTCCGTTTTTCTCACCTTTCGGGTCTTTGGGAGCATCCTTATTGAGTAGTTTGAGAACATCAGCCGTGATGTCAACTCGGTTACGGACATAAACGATAAAAGGCACCTGAGTTGAAGTGAGACCTGATTCGTCAAAGACATAATCAACTTCGGCTCCTTCCGCATATTGATTGACGACATTGACGACATCGGACCGGATATCATTCATCAACCCCACCATTTTCTCATTGAGAGCACGACTGCTTCGATCAAGGAATTCCTGGAGCTCCACTTGCAGGTTTTTAAGATTCCCATTTTTTAGCTGAGCGGTCTCTAAAATCTCACGTTTCTTCGTGTCAGAAAGCTGAGGATCACGGAGATCTGTCTGGTGTTTCTTGAGTTCTTCGAGGAGAGCTTTGATTTCCGCTTCTCTTTTGTCTCGCCCTTTCCCAATCGCTTCCCGGTTTACTTTCTCTTCTTGTTCAGCTGCCTTACTCTTGTGGTAATTGTTAAGAAGGTGGGTCATGTCGACCATCGCCACTTTGAGTTCTGCAAAAACAGGGCTTAAGAGAAGTCCCATCGTAAAGAAGGAGACAAGAAAGGGTTTTATCATGCGCTTGGTTTGATCTTAGGTTGGGAGAGTTTTAGTAAAAAAAGATAGTCACTTGCCGGAAGAATCATTGCCATTAAGAGGAAGTCTCCTCCAGCTTCTTTTTCATTTGCCTCATTTCGCTGACGATTTTGGGCAAACGGCTCACCAAAGCCATTTTGCGCTGCTCTTCAGCAATTGGCCTTGCCGGGAGTCCAATATAAGCACCCGCCTTGGTCAGATTTTTAAAGACTCCACCACGCGCACCAATCACAACGTGGTCTGAAATCTCAAGGTGCCCTGCCACTCCGGCTTGAGCCGCAATGGTCACATAGTCACCAATTTTTGTGCTCCCCGCAATTCCAGCCTGAGAAACAATTAAGCAGTGCTTACCAATCGACACATTGTGGGCAATCTGCACAAGATTATCGATTTTGGTTCCCTGCCCGATCGATGTGCACCCAAATCTCGCCCGGTCGACTGTTGTATTTGCGCCAATCTCAACATCGTCTGCGATTTCCACCGTGCCCACTTGTGGCACTTTCTGGTGATGGCCGTTGACAAGCTCGTATCCGTATCCATCGGAACCAATGACGACTCCCGGCTGAAGGATCACCCGATTTCCTAGCACGCATCGCTCACGAATTGTCACATTGGCGTGCAAATAACAATCTTCGCCGATGTGAACCATCCGACCAATCACACACCCAGCACCAATCACAGACCCTCTTCCAATCGAGGCTCCCGCTTCGATGACTGCCCCAGACCCAATACGGACTTCTTGAGGATCGACTGAAACATCTTCAGCAAGATGAGCCGCAGGCGAGATCCCAGGTGTGAAGGAATTGAGAGCTGGTTGAAAAAAATCAACGATCTGAGCAAAGGCTGCAGATGGATTTTCAACCTCAAGGAGCAGACTATTCGTATTTGCCTCGCAGTGCCCCACAGGCACGAGGACAAGACCGGCATTCGTCGACTTCAGCTGACTCTGATAGCGGGAATTACCCAAAAAGCTAATCTGCGACTCGGTGGCAGCTTCGAGAGAAGACACACCAGTAAACTCAACGTCTCGATCTCGCGCACATGGCAGGTCGATCAGACTATGAAGTTGTTGCCAACTGAGCGTCACCTGAGAATTCGATGATGAGCGATTACTCAGAAACTTTGTTGAGCTCATCGAGAAGGGAATCGGTGAGATCAGTTGTTTCACGAGCATGAATGACAAAGGGAATGCCCTGTTTGCTATTCCCAGATGCGTCGAAGATATAATCGTAATTGCCGGACTTGGCGCGCTCCTCAACAGCTCTTTTAATTGTCTCGAGAATCCCACGCATCTGGCGCTTCATCTTTTCATTGAGAGAATTATTGAGACGCTCGAGGTATTCTGTGCGCTCACGCTCCTTGTGAATACCGTCTTGGGACAGCTCACTCATTTCCTTCATCAACTCCGCCTTTTTCTTTTCTCCAAGGTCCAGTTCTTCATTGTCGAGCTGCTCCCGAATCTCCTGCAACTGCTTGTCGATCGAACGGATATCGGCAAGCTTCTGATTATTCTCTTTCTGAATGCGAGCTCGCTCGATATTGATTTCTCTTTGGATTTCAGCAGTCAAATCATAGTCATTGAATAGGCGCTCCATGCTCACCGTCGCAATTTTAAGGTTTTGAGCAAAAAGCGAGCCCGAGAGCAGGACAAAAAGACTAAGCAAGATTGGAGTATGACGTTTCATGAATCAGAATAGGTCGTTGATTCGGAAATTATGAGCAATTCCGCTCATCCGTCAACCTCGCGATCACAAATCAGCCCCCCTGCCCTCCGGAGCACTCAAAATGAACTTGTTGTCATTGCTCCTAATCCCCATGAATCCTGTAGGCTCACTTCTAGCAAATTTCTCATTTTTATGTCTAAACCGACAACATTCACATCCGTGGGAGAAATACGAGCGGCTCTCAAGAACCTCCCACGGCCGCTAGCCCTTGTCCCAACAATGGGTGCGCTCCACGATGGCCATCTCCAACTCCTACGAGCGGCACGCCAGCAGGTCGGCCCCGAGGGGACAGTTGCCATCTCGATCTTTGTTAATCCCATTCAATTCGATCGCTCTGAGGATCTGCAAAACTATCCACGCCCTCTAGATCAGGATCTTGAGCGTTGCTGCGAAGAAGGAGTTGATCTTGTGTTTCTTCCCGAGAGTTCAAGTCTCTACCAGCCAGATCATTCCACGATCGTCACTGAGTCCCTTCTGACGAAGTCTCTGTGCGGGGCGA
>Ga0181591_10006259_pt1 | contig 10338 bp, 10 predicted proteins | sample 071ome_33_FD_133757 | JGI IMG/M metagenome (GOLD analysis project Ga0181591, IMG submission 133757) | Coastal salt marsh microbial communities from the Groves Creek Marsh, Skidaway Island, Georgia - 071412AT metaG (megahit assembly) | ecosystem: Environmental > Aquatic > Marine > Intertidal...
ACTAACAGACAATTCCTGTTTCTCAGAAAGGGTTCAATCTGTTGGCAGGCGGCCTTCATGACCTGCGGTTTGACGGCGAGTACTATCACGTCTGCGACTTCCGCGATCTCCCCGGAACTGGCTATCTGGATACCGCAGTCTTCCTTAAGCTTCTGCAGCTTGTCCGCATCGATATCCGCTGCTAACAATTGCCGACTGCCAGCACCCTGCACCAATAATCCCCGTATCAGGGCGTTGGCCATATTTCCGGCGCCGATAAAGCCAATATTGCTGTTTTCCAGATTCATAACACCATCAGAAGTCATTAATAATTCTTACCAGGGAAGAAATACCTCGGGATTATTCTAACTTAAATACGTAATCCTTGAAGTGCCGTCTGACTAGTCTCGGGGGCCAAAAAGCGCAGAACCGATCCGGACCATCGTCGACCCCTCGGCGATAGCCGCTTCATAATCGCCGCTCATGCCCATGGACAGGGTATCGAAGCGGGGAAACAGGGCCTGTAGTTCATGGAAAAGTGTGGCCAGTTCATGGAAGGTTCGGCATTGATCCTGGAAATCCTCTTGTGGAGCTGGTATTGCCATCAATCCCCGAAGACAAAGGTTTTCCATGTTATTGATTTGCCCGCAGAGTTTTTTTGCTTCAATCAGTCCAACGCCGGATTTGCTGAATTCACCCGAAAGGTTTACCTGCACGCAGACGTTTAACGGCTGTTCTGAAGGATTACGCTGTTCGCTTAGGCGGCGGGCAATTTTTACCCTATCGACACTGTGCACCCAGCTAAATAGACCAGCAATTGCTCGTGTTTTATTGGATTGAACAGGTCCGATAAAATGCCAGCAGATTTCGAGGCTGCTCAATTGTTGAATCTTGGGTTCCGCTTCCTGAACGTAATTCTCGCCAAAATTGCGGATTCCGGCCTCATAAGCCTCCCGAATAGCTGCTGTTGACTGTTTTTTGCTTACCCCGAGCAGTGTTACAGCTCCGCGGACTCGATCATATCGTTGCTCAAAAGCGTGGATTTGTTCAATAATTTTGGAAATATTATCTGGTATGCTACTCATCTACGGGGATCCACTGATGTTTCGAACTACCCCGCGACAGTCGCTGGTTGAGTCAATAGGCCAACTCGCGCAACAACCGACTCCGACATAACGGGTTATGGCTATGGATATTACCGAATTATTGGGTTTTAGTGTTAAACAGGGAGCTTCCGACTTGCACCTCACAGCGGGCATGCCTCCCCTCATTCGCGTGGACGGCGATATTCGCCGCATTAATGTGCCAGAGATGGATCACAAGACTGTTTACAGCATGGTCTACGAGATCATGAACGATAAGCAGCGTAAGGATTATGAAGAGTTTATGGAAACTGACTTTTCATTTGAAATCCCCAACCTGGCTCGTTTCAGGGTCAACGCCTTTAATCAGAATCGTGGTGCTGCAGCTGTGTTCCGTACTATTCCCTCCAAGGTTCTGAATATGGAACAACTTGGCATGGGTCAAGTGTTCCGCGATGTGTCGAACAAGGCTCGTGGTATGGTGCTGGTAACCGGGCCTACCGGTTCAGGTAAAAGTACTACGCTGGCGGCGATGGTGGACTACATTAATTCAGAAAAATATGAGCATATACTCACCATTGAAGACCCGATCGAATTCGTCCATGTCAGTAAAAAATCATTGGTGAATCAGCGGGAAGTGCATCGCGATACACTCGGCTTCAATGAAGCCTTGCGTTCTGCGCTGCGTGAAGATCCGGATATCATTCTGGTCGGCGAATTAAGGGACCTGGAAACGATCCGGCTGGCGCTGACCGCCGCCGAAACGGGTCACCTTGTGTTTGGTACCCTGCACACCACTTCGGCCGCCAAGACCATCGACCGTATTATTGACGTGTTCCCGGCCGCTGAGAAAGACATGGTGCGCTCCATGCTGTCGGAATCTCTGCAGGCGGTTATCTCTCAGACTCTGCTTAAACGGCCGGGCGGAGGTCGGGTAGCAGCCCATGAGATCATGATCGGAACCTCAGCGATCAGAAATCTGATTCGCGAAGACAAGATCGCACAGATGTATTCTGCAATCCAGACTGGCTCAAATGTAGGCATGCAGACTCTGGATCAGTGTTTGCACAATCTCTTGGTCAAGGGATTGGTCACTCGCGAAGATTGTCGGGCCAAGGCCAAGGTTCCTGACGACTTTTAGCAAGCGTTGATTGCTACGGGACGTTTCGCGCAGAGCGGCGCCGCGTCCCGTACCAATTCCTTCAAGATCAAACGATATCGACTGGCTTTAATTGCCCTCGGCAAGGTTTTTCATGTTTTGCAGGGCGTTTTCGAATGCGCCACGGCGACGCGCAACATCGGCATCCTTGGCAGCCTGGTCGGCGAGGTTGGAGACATCGTAAACCAGCGTGTAAATCATGCGCGTTCGATTGCCCCCAATGGGCCGAGCTTCCATGAATCCGTGGTAAAGATTGTAAAACTGTCCTTCAACTGCCGGTTGGGTATAGCCATAGGACAATTCCGTCTGAGCCACCAGGATTTCAAGAATCCGTCCTCCAGCCAGGGCCCGTACTGTTCCTATGCCACCGTCTCCGGAGGTGATTTCGCAATCCAGCCCAAACCATTCGCTGATCGCACAATAATCCCCAACCGCAGCCCATACTTCAGTAGCCGGTCGGTCAATCTCAATTTCCATCTCGATGCGGGTGTATTCCTGGGCGCTGACATGGTTGGCAAGCGCAAAAAAAGTGATCAGTGCTGTGAGTAGCTGTTTCATATCATTCTCCGGGCTATAGGCTTCCTAATTAATGTGCGGTCCTCTGACGAAGGATGAGAGTAATCACTTGTGAGAGTCAGGTCAAAAGCTATTCTGGAATCTGGCTTCGGCTTTTTAACTCTGCCAGCCAGCTCTCCAGTATGAGTTGCGCGGCGATGCTGTCTAATGGGGCATCGTTGCCCTCGACCAGTTCTTCAGCGGCGTGGGAGGAAAGGTGCTCGTCGATGCCGTAGCAGGGCAGATGAAAGCGGCCGTGTAGTCTATTGGCAAATTTACGCGCACGTCTCGCCAGTTCACCCTCGCCACCATCCAGTTGGTATGGCATGCCTATTACCAGCGCGTCCGGTTGCCAGGTGCGTATCAGCTTCGCTACCTGATTCCAGTCAGGTATGCCATCAACGGCCGGCAGGATTTCCAGTGGCCGTGCGGTGCCACTGACAGACTGTCCAAACGCGACACCAATTCGGCGGGTGCCAAAATCGAAGCCCAGCGCGGTCAATTCCGACTTTAGCACGGTAGGAAAAATTTCCAGCGTCATAACCTACTCAACATTGCATTTGAGCTGGCGCTTCCAGCAATGGAAAAGCTTGTCTGCTGAATACGTGAAACCATAGGCTCAGGAGTGTCCGGCAGTTGGAGACAGAGGGGAAAATTCGACGCCAAGCTGGGCGACGGCCTGCACAGCCTTGTGTTCGAAATTTTCAGAAAAAATTAACTCTGCCGACGCGGGCGCGGTGAGCCATGCGTTCTCGCTGATCTCCTTTTCCAATTGCCCGGCGTCCCAACCGGCACAGCCGAGGGCAATCAGGTATCTGTCCGGACCATTGCCGCTAGCAATGTCCGTCAGAAGTTCTTTGGACGTAGAAAGTTTCAATCTGTCGCCAATGCGAATAAAGGACCTACCATCATTCTCCGCATCATGAATGACAAACCCCTTGTCCCGCTCGACCGGTCCGCCCGCCAGTACCAGTTTGTTTTTGAACGGATTATCATCAACGGAGCACACAATATCGAGATCTTCAAATATGTCAGCCACGCTGATTGACAGGGGTTTGTTGACAACGATTCCCAGAGCGCCTTCTCTGGTATGTCTACACAAATAGGTAACAGTATTGGCGAAGTAGGGATCTGCCAGTTGGGGCATGGCAATGAGAAGCTGATCTTCCAGCGAATTTTCCAGTTCAATTTCAGACATGGCAGACCCTGATTGAGTGCTCTCATATAAGGAGAGTTCGAATGTTGGTACTCAAGAAATAACTGATAAGCTTAACGGTCACTCGGTGGAAAAAGCCGCGCCCTCCTGGAATCGCCAGGTTCGAATTATTTCCAGAATATCATACTGGCCAAGTAATTCTTCCGGGAAAGGCTCAAACGGTGCTGCCAGGTTGACGATCTCTATTGCAGCCTGGTCCAGAATGGCACTGCTGGAAGATTGCAGAATCAGAACTTCGTTTAGAGACCCGTCCGGTTTCAGTGCCACTAGCAATCTCAGGTCGCCATAGATCTCCCGTTGCCGGGCAGCCTGCGGATAATTGAGATTTCCCACGGATTCAATGCGCTTGCGCCAGCTGTCCAGATAAAGGGCGTCCTGGCTTTTCCGAGTTGACGCGGAGGCAATGGTGTACTTGCGCGGTCTTCTTGCATATGCCTCGCGTTGCAAGTCAAGCTGCGCCTGCAGGCTGGCGATCGACAGACTCAATTCTTCCTGAGTGTATTCGTCGCCCTCCGGATTCTCGGCTTCAGTGGATTCCTGATCTGTTCTCTGTTCCAGAAGTTGATCCGACCGAGATGAAGTCAGGACCGAAATATCTGCTACGACATCGTTGCTCGCGGCAGCCATAGTCTGACTGAGCGGAGAAACTTCCTGAATTACGTCGGCGTTGAATTCTGATGTAAATGGTGTACTCGGGGCTACGACTTCCTGCAATGTTCCACTACCGGATTGGTTTTCCTGGGCCAGAAAATCAGCCTGTTCCGATGGCACCTCGCTGCGGTACTGGGCGAGGGTAATCTCCATCGTCGGGGCGCTTATTGATTCATCCAGATAGGAGAAGCCCACCCCAAGGATAACCATGGCGTGAACGCAGGCTGACAGAAATACTGTAAACCCGAAGCGTTCTGTCTGATGGTCGGTGTCCGATACAGCCATTTTCCGTACCTAACTAATCGGTCTTTAACGGTTCAGTTTGGAGCTGATGCACTCCATCAAATCTCCTGCAATATCAATCCCATAGGCGTTGTTCAACTCTCTCACGCAGGTTGGACTCGTGACGTTGATCTCGGTAAGGTATTCGCCGATTACGTCCAGGCCCACAAAGAGTAACCCTTTTTCCCTGACGATCGGGCCGACCTGTTCACAAATCCAGCGATCTCTATCGCTAAGCTCCTGAGCTACACCACTGCCACCGGCCGCCAGATTGCCGCGGGTTTCTCCAACGGCCGGGACTCGGGCCAGGGCATAGCGAACAGGTTGACCGTCTATCAGCAGAATTCTCTTGTCGCCCTTGACGATCTCGGGAATGAATTTTTGCGCCATGATCTGGTTGTTGCCGCCCTGGGTGATAATCTCAATAATGACGCTTACGTTAGGGTCTCCTTGTTTTAGTCTGAAAACTGCCGTACCACCCATGCCATCGAGAGGCTTGAAAATGACATCCTGATTTTCCTGATGGAACTCTCTGAGTTTGTCGGCGTTGCAGGTTACAAGGAAGGGTGGACAACATTGAGGAAACTGGGTTGCGAACAGTTTTTCATTGCAATCGCGCAGCGCCTGAGGATTGTTGACCACCAGTGTTCCTGCCTTTTGTGCTTCTTCCAGCAGGTAGGTCGAGTAGATATAGTGGTTATCAAAGGGCGGATCTTTGCGCATGAGAATAACGTCTAACTCTCCCAGCGGCATATCGACCGTAGCGCCAAAGGCAAACCAGTCCTCGGGATTCTCCCTGACTGTCAATTCGCGCATAACGGCCTTGCTGACGCTGCTCTGCATATACAAGTCTGTCTGCAGCATGTAATAAATTTTCCAACCCCTCGACTGGGCCGCCAGCAGCATGGCGAGGCTGGTATCTTTCTTGAAGTTAATGGACTGAATTGGGTCCATTACAATGCCGAGTTTGATGCTCATTTCAGATCCTGAGTGAACCCTTGTATGAAGATTTTGGAAGCTAGCACCGCAGCGTGCATGATAGCCCAGATTCTTCCTGTTCGCGATTTAGTATGCGATCGAATTACTATTCTTTATCGATTGACTCCGCGTTTTTAGTATGACCGGTTAACGAGATATAATAGCGGCGCATTCAGAGCGAGGTAGTTAGAATTGGGATTAGTGGGTTTCAGCTGGGGAATTGGCGGCGTGCTGGCAATGCTGTTATTCGCGGTTTATCGCCTTGCACCGATGGCAATAGAGCTGTCCGCGCTAACCCTCAGCTCTTTGCAGTGGATTGCCTTGTTGTTCAGTATCGGATACATGGCATACGCAGAGGGTTACAGGGGTTTTCACTTGAGTTTTGCTCCGCGCCTTATTGTGCGAGCTCGTTATTTGAAAACCCATGTCAGCCCTCTCACGACTGTCCTGGCACCTTTGTTTTGCATGGGCTTTATCCATGCGACACGTGAGCGGATGATTCTGTCTATTTCCCTTACCCTGATGATAGTCTGCTTTGTTTTTGCAGTTCGTATGTTGCCCCAGCCCTGGCGTGGCATTGTGGATGCAGGCGTCGTTACCGGACTTTTACTTGGTGTCGGGTCGATTTTCTACTATTTTGTTCAATCGCTGGTCAGGCCTGATTTGCTCAAGGCGCCATCAGACGTTCCAGGTATCACTTCAATTGAATCTTGAAAGAGACTGAGAGCGTCAGAATGTTACCGGTAAGCCAACGCAAGAATACAAGTACAACCTGTTGTGCAATAGTCGTCACGTTTCATCCTGAAATGGCTGCGCTCTTAAAGCTGTTAGGTCAGCTCAACAGGGAGACTGATTTCCTTGTGATCGACAACGGTTCTCCGGAGGCCTCCAGATTTCATGAGTCGATCCTGGCTTATGAACGATGCCTCGAATACCGGCAGCTGCCGGAAAACGTTGGCCTGGCTCAGGCCCTGAACTATGGCCTCGAAGAGGCGCAACGAAGGAATTACCAATTTGCCTTGCTGTTTGACCAGGACAGCAGTCTCTGTGATATATATGTTGAAAGTCTGCTGGCGTCGTACCAGGAGGCCAGTACGCTGAGTGTCTCCAGGGTTGCCGCTGCGGGACCACGAGTAATCAACCCGCAGACTCGCCGTCAGACTCCGTTCAAACTTTTCAGCAAACTGTTTTTTCGTACCGACTGCCCTTTTTACGGGAGCAGGCATCTTTTTCAGGCCGATTTTTTGATTACTTCGGGCACGCTATTGAGTTTGCAGTATCTCGACGAGATCGGATCTATGCGGGCTAGTTATTTTATCGATAACGTCGACATGGAATGGTGTTTCAGGGCCAAGTCCCTCGGTTTTGAACTGGTGGGAACGGAACGCGCCATTCTGTATCACGCCATCGGCGAGCGTAGTGACGACCCGCTGGTTCGCAAGGGAATCCTTGCGCGGCACAATCCTGACCGTACCTATTATTCCAGTCGTAATCGGGTGCACCTGTACGGTCTCAGCTATACTCCTATGGGGTGGAAACTGCGCGATCGGGTGCGATTCCTTATTAAATTCTGCTGGCTGATGCTGACTTCACCGCAGCGTAAACATTACTGGCACAACATTTCCTCGGGGATTAGAGATTCCCGAAATCTGAGCTAATGGGAACTTCCAATCCAACAAAAGTTGCAGTGCTATTACCAACATTCAATGGTTCGAATTTTCTTGCACAGCAATTGGATTCGCTGTTTGCTCAGAGTCATCGTAACTTTGTCATTGTTACCAGGGACGATGAATCCAGCGACGAAACACCGAACATTGTGCACTCTTATCGGGATAGGTTCCCAGCCCAAATTATTTCGGTGCAGGATAATATGGGAAACCTGGGTGCCAGCGGAAATGTATCATTGTTGATGCAGCATATAATTGACCATGCAGCTGAACTGGAGCTGCAGGATGCCCTGCTGATGCTTTGCGACCAGGATGATATTTGGGAGTCGGACAAGATCGATATGGAACTTGCAGCCATGCAAAAGCTGGAAAGCCAATACCCGAATCTGCCCTTGCTCGTGCACAGCGACTTGACGGTGGTCGGTGAAGATGGGTCATTGATTGCCCCATCTTTTCTGGCCTATCAGGGCCTCGACGCATCGAGAAACGATCTCAGGAACATTATTTTCAGTAATACGGTGACCGGTTGTACTGCGCTATTTAACCAACAGCTGGCGAAAAAAGCGCTACCGATACCCTCGCAAGCCATGATGCATGATTGGTGGCTGGCGCTGGTTGCAGCCGGATTCGGCCATGTCGAGTTTATTCCCCGAAGTCTGGTGAGATACCGCCAACACAGTCGGAACACTCTCGGTGCCAGCGAATTCATACCGCGCAAGGTCTTCAGTCGAACAACTCTAAAGCAGCTTTTTCGCCAAAATACGGACGAGCTGTTGCAAGCGGTAGCTGGTCAGGCGGAAGAATTTTCCCGGCGCTATGGCACCCAAATACCATTAATGGATCGAGTACGTCTCAAGCTTGCTGGCTGGTTATGTACCGATAGTTTTCTTATTCAGCGAGTTTTGTTCAGGCTGCTCAAGTATTGAAATTGAAATTGCCGAGTGGCGCAACACTCATTCGAATAGCCGTAACAGTGCTGATTTGAATGCCTCTGTCGAGCATTCAGCACTTACCGATTCCAGCGCCGAATCTCTAATCTTATTCCAGAGATTAATATCCCGATAAAGCAACAGGCAGTTGTCGGCAAACTCCCGGGGGGAATCACCGGCAAGCAATTGGCAATGATGCTGCCAGTCTAGCTGCTCCGCCAATAGCTCTGTTGCGACGCATGGCAAACCCCTCGCTGCTGCTTCGTGAATCTTGTGGGGAATCCCGGCGGCAAACCTTGTGGGGGCAATGAACACCCGTGCCGAATTGTAAATGTCATCAAGATTGTCGATGCGCCCATGGTATTGAATTCTGTCTGAATTGAGTTGCTGCAGCGAAACAGCACTATTATCGCCAACCACATGCAGCACGATATCGGGGTCGTCACCTTTTAGCAACGGCCAAACCGCATTAATAAACCAGTGCAGCGAATCGACGTTTGGTGACTCTTCGTCTCTCAACGCACCGACAAAGAGCAGGCCGTTCCGCTCGCCGAACGAGCCAGGCGTTGGATTTACCTTCAGGCTGTGGCCGAGAACCACGGTATTATTGTAACCATATTGATCATAAACAGCAGATTCCGATGCCGATACGGTTACGATGATGTCGGCTGTTCGCGATGCATGAATCTCTCTCTCAATAAGTTCCTGCTTTTCATCTTCCTTCAACATTTGGCCATGCAACTCGCTCTTTCTGATATCCCTCATCGCGGTGATAGCCTCGGCATCATAGATAAGCCTGACACCGTCGAGCAATTTCGGTTGTTGGGACAGCAGTTCATTGACGACCAACATATTGTGGATTCGACTTACTATGACAGTGTCAAAAAATCCCCGTCGCTGATGTAAAAAATCGACCAGGCCGTGGACTCCAAGACCCAGCAGTACTTCGACATTCGCTGGCAATGAGCCGTAGGTGTCAAGCCAGGTCTCTTCCGGGAATTGCAAGGGATATAGCGACACATTCAGCTCTGCCTGAGAGAGGAGGGAGACAATCTCGCGACAGCGCGGGTAACCGGACCCCATGCTGGTGTATGGCACCCGGTCATCAATAATCAGTACATTTCTGAAGTCGTTGGCAGTGCGGGTAAAAAGGGTCCTACCAGAGTCAGCCGGATGTTGTTTCTCCAGGTATGCAGAGTGTTTTTCCAGGAGGATTCGCCGATGTGTATTTTGCAGTTCCTCTGCTTTCACTTGGCTGCCGGAGCTGGCAAATTCATAGTGCGTAATGACCGCGTTCGGGTCATAGATCACTTTCAAGCCCCGTTCCTGCAGCCGCACACAGAAGTCTGAGTCCTCGTAGTAAGCAGGTGCATAATCGGTATCGAATCCGCCCATTTCTCGGAACAGTCCGGTTTCGCATAGGAGGAAAGCTGCTGAGCAGTAATCGACCGGCCGCTGGAACATGTACTCGGGAGCTTCAGGATCGCCGTGTCGGCCATATCCCAGGCAACTGCCATCATTAAAAATGATACTGCCGGCTTCCTGCAGGCTTCCGTCCAATAGCACAATACGCCCACCTACAGCTCCGGCATCGGGCGTGTTTTCCAGTGTGCGAATTGCGGATTCGACAGAATAAAGATGCAGCATGGCATCGTTATTCAGAAGTAACAGATACTTCCCGCGGCAATGTTCCAGTCCTTTGTTAATAGCTGTTACAAAACCTTCATTTGAAGAATTTCTAACGAGAGTTACATTAGAGACTCGCGTCAGCAATTCTTCGGTAAGGTCCCGGGAATTGTTGTCGACGATCACCAGTTCATAGGTAACCGGTGCGAACTTA
>Ga0181591_10006275_pt1 | contig 10319 bp, 10 predicted proteins | sample 071ome_33_FD_133757 | JGI IMG/M metagenome (GOLD analysis project Ga0181591, IMG submission 133757) | Coastal salt marsh microbial communities from the Groves Creek Marsh, Skidaway Island, Georgia - 071412AT metaG (megahit assembly) | ecosystem: Environmental > Aquatic > Marine > Intertidal...
AGGTGGATCAGCTGGAACATCAAACACTGGTGGTGACGGTGGCGGTGCTGGTCCAGATAATACAGTAGGTTTTGATGGGGGATCTGGTGTGATTATATTAAGATATTCAAGCGCAAGAGAAATTATAGTGGGTTCTGGTATTACAGAGGCAAGCGGATCACCATTTACAGAAGGATCTGATAAGGTATCAGTATTTACAGGAGGAACAGGAACAATATCATTTAGTTAATAAATAAAATAAATAATGGCTCATTACACTTTTTTAAACATGCAAAATATTGTCACCGAGGTGATAGTTGGTAAAGACGAAACAGATGGACTAACAAACTGGGAAATGCATTATGGTAATTTCAGAGAACAAGTTTGTAAGCGTACATCTTATAATACAAGAGGAGGGGTTTATTATGATCCTACAACAGGACAACCTGCAGAAGATCAGTCTAAGGCTTTTAGAAAAAACTACGCAGGAATTGGATATACATACGATGAAACTCGTGATGCATTCATCCCGCCAAAACCATTTGATAGCTGGATACTAAATGAAGATAGCTGTTTATGGGAAGCTCCTGTAGCTATGCCAGACGATGGACAGAAATACTCTTGGAATGAAGAAACAACAAGTTGGGATTTAATAACAGAATAATATGGCACTAACTAAAGTAACAGCAGCGGTACTAGAACCAACAGCTGTAGCAGATAACATTTCAAACGAATCCATTGATTCAGCTAAAATTGCTGATGATGCTGTAACCTCGGCTAAACTTGAAGCAAGATATAAGGAGCAAGCTGAAATTTCAACATTAACTGGAACAGTTTCTTTTGATTGCTCAACTGCAAGTAGTTTTAAATTAAGCGGTGATTTAACGGGCGCATATACAATTGACTTGTCAAATTATAAGAAGGGTCAAGTAATTACAATATATCCATTGAAAGGACAATCAATTACGCTTGATGCACAAGGTTCTTCGACAAATACATTCAACAAAATTGGTGCGGTTGATTACGACAATACAATATCAAGCATTCTCCAAATCGAATGTGTAGACGATTCGTCAACTGACCCAGTTTTCTTTTACTCAATCGCAACATTTGCAAGTGATTCAACATTATAATTTATGAGTTTAGGAAGAAGATTTTTAACAACAGGAGGGCTTCCACTAGTTGAATTTGATTTACAATTTTTAGTTCAAGCCGGCGGAGCTGGCGGGGGACAAACAGGTGGCGCTGGAGCATATTCAGGAGGTGGTGGTGCAGGTGGCTTTAGATCTTCTGTAGGCAATTCAGGTGGTGGCACGGCTGCAGAACCCGCAATAACTGCGCTAAGTGGTGATGTTTTAACTATAATAGTAGGTTCTGGTGGGACTGTAAATTCTAATGGTAGCAATTCTTCTATAACTTCTGCTAATTCTAACTTTACTACGGTAACCTCTATCGGAGGAGGTAAAGGCGGTGGAGGTGGAAGTGGGGCTCCAGGAAATGGAGGTTGCGGTGGTGGTTATCATACATCTTCTGTTGGATTAGGAACAGCAGGTCAAGGACGCAATGGGGGACCGGGAGATAACACAGGCAACTCAAGCTATCATATGGGTGGTGGTGGAGGTGGAACCGCTTTTGCTGGTAATTCATCAGGACCCGGTAATGGTGGTAATGGTACTATATCTTCTATTATATCTACATCAATTGCAAATGCTCAAAGTGTTGGAGAAGTAAGCGGATCTAATGTTTATTACGGCGGCGGTGGTGGTGGATACGATCAAATTAGCAATAGTTCTGTATATATTGGTTTGGGAGGAGGAGCATCTTTACACGGAAGTGGTATAGCGAGAAATTCTTTAATAAATTCAGGAGGAGCGGGCGCAGCTTGCGATCAATTAACTACTCGAACTCAGACCTATGGTTCAAGTGGGGTGGTAATACTTAAAATGCCTACCTCATCTTATACAGGAATAACAACAGGAAGTCCTGTAGTTTTAACTGACGGCGCTGACACAATTTTAATTTTTAAATCTTCAGGAACATTAACAACTTAAAATGGAGATAATAGCATTAGCAATAAAATGGAACAATTTATGTAATATAATATAATAATAACTTAAATTTTAAAAAATGGAAATTAAATTAAATGAATCACAAGTACAAAGAATAAATCAAGTATTAAATGAACTACCTATTAAAGAGCTTACTAAAGTACAAGCTATATTAAGTATTTTTAATGAATCTAATGAAAATAAAAATGAATCTAATAAGAAAAATTAGCATTGGTCGCGATTACAAAAACGATGCAATGCATTATAGCGTTGGACAAGAAGTATTTGGTGGACACAAAATAACAGAAATATTAGAAGAAGAAAACTGCTATAAAATATATATAAATAAAGGCGATGAAGTTTTGCCTTGGAAAGAATTTAATAAAAATATGGCAGTAAGTATAGAATTTAATTTAGAATATTAATGCAACACACGCATTGTTATATTGTTGAACCAATTGAAGGTAGATACAATAACAAAAAAAACAATTTAATTTTAAATACATCTATTGAAGATCATAAGTTTGTAAATAGAAATGGGAAAGTGCTTGCACTACCTATTATTAATGAAAATGAATATTTACAAATAAATGACGAAGTAATAGTGCATCATAATATATTTAGAAGATATTATGATATGCGTGGTAATGAAAAAAACAGCAGCAGTTATTTTGAAGAAAATAAATATTTCTGTTATCATGACCAAATATTTCTTTATAAAAGAAATGGTAAATGGCATACACCACCGGGTTATTGCTTTGTAAAACCAATTCATAGCTTAAATAATCTAACAGAAGATAAAGAAGAACCTCTTACGGGCGTTTTAAAGCACATAGGAAACGATTTAAGAAGCTTTGGATTAGAAGATAATGATTTAATAGGTTTTACACCAAATAGTGAATATGAATTCGTTATAGACAACGAAAGATTATATAGAGTACCAATAAATTCAATTTCAATTAAATATGGACGCAAAGGATCTGAAGTCGAATATAATCCAAGCTGGGTATAAAGCAGTACACGAGCTTATAAGAGTAGCGGAAGAAGAAATAATTGTGGATGGCGGCGAGGATGAACTTGCTGCGGATAGATTAAAGAACGCTGCTGCCACTAAAAAGCTAGCAATTTTTGATGCTTTTGAAATACTTACGCGTATTGAAGCTGAAAAAAACTTAATGGAAAATAAACCTATTGAAACTAAAGAAAGCTTCAGTGGATTTGCAGAACGAAGATCTAAATAATGTACGAGCAAACTTTAGTAAAAACCGTTACGCCAATAAAGCCTAATGTTATTAAAAGAGCAAATAGGTATAAAAAATGGGAATATGGTTATAATAAAGAATACGATATTATAGTTATCAGTAAAGACGGTACAATAGGTGAGATACTCGAAATACAAAACTTGTGTATAGCATTACCTTCAGTACCAAAAGAAGTGGTTAATACTGATAATAAATGGATTGCTAAGGAGTATCCTAAGGAGCTTAAAAATATTAAAAGTATATTTGATTGGGAAAGTTATCCAGAGTCATTTAAATCTGAATGGTATGCATATATTGATAAAGAATTTACCAAACGTGAAGAAGGTTATTGGTTCTATAATAAAAATAAACCTGCTTATATTACTGGCGCTCATTATATGTACCTGCAGTGGACCAAAATTGATGTTGGGCAACCAGATTATAGGGAAGCAAACAGATTATTCTTTATATTCTGGGAAGCATGCAAGGCAGATAAAAGATGTTATGGCATGTGCTACCTCAAAAATAGACGGTCTGGATTTAGCTTTATGTCATCAGCAGAAACTGTTAACCAAGCTACAATTACATCAGATGCTAGATTTGGAATATTATCAAAGTCAGGGGCTGATGCTAAAAAAATGTTTACCGACAAAGTTGTACCCATATCAGTTAACTATCCGTTCTTTTTCAAACCGATACAAGACGGGATGGACCGTCCAAAATCAGAATTGGCATACAGGGTACCAGCATCTAAACTCACAAAAAAGTCAATTACGGAAAAAAGTGAAAGACAAATACTTGAGGGGCTTGATACAACAATAGACTGGAAGAATACTGGGGATAACAGTTATGATGGTGAGAAGCTTAAGTTATTAGTACATGATGAATCAGGTAAATGGGAAAGACCTGATAACATATTAAATAACTGGAGGGTAACAAAAACAACGCTGCGTCTAGGTAGTAGGATTATAGGAAAGTGTATGATGGGATCAACATCCAATGCATTAGAAAAAGGAGGAGGGAACTTTAAAAAGCTTTACCATGACTCAGATGTTACAAGAAGAAATCGCAATGGACAGACTAGCTCGGGATTATATAGTTTGTTCATACCTATGGAGTGGAACTACGAAGGATACATTGATTCTTTTGGATACCCTGTCTTTGATACTCCAACAGAACCCATCTTTGGCGTCGATGGAGAACTTATCGATACGGGTGTCATAGATTTTTGGGAGAACGAAGTCGAAGGGTTAAAGCATGACAGTGATGGATTAAATGAATATTACCGTCAATTTCCTCGTACTGAAGAACATGCATTTAGAGACGAAGCTAAAAATAGTATATTTAATTTAGCTAAAATATACGAGCAGATAGATTATAATGAAGACGCAGTTAGAAGCGGGCTTGTTACTAAAGGGTCTTTTGCTTGGGAAAACGGTATTAAAGATTCAAAAGTAATGTTTACACCAAACCCGCAAGGTAGGTTTTTAGTTTCATGGATACCTCCTAAAAATCTGCAAAACAATGTAATAGTAAAGAATGGAATAAAACATCCTGGTAATGAACACATAGGAGCATTTGGTTGTGACTCTTATGATATATCAGGAACAACAGATGGACAAGGATCAAAAGGGTCGTTACATGGGCTGACAACGTTTAGTATGGAAGATGCTCCTCCAAATACATTTTTTCTTGAATATGTTGCTAGGCCACAAACAGCTGAAATATTTTTTGAAGATATGTTAATGGCAATTATATTTTATGGAATGCCAATACTTGCAGAAAATAATAAACCAAGATTGCTATATCATTTAAAACGAAGAGGTTATAGAGGATTTTCAATGAACCGTCCTGATAAAGTTTGGAATAAACTTTCAATAACAGAGCGTGAAATTGGAGGTATACCTAATACATCTGAAGATATAAAACAAGCTCATGCCGCAGCTATTGAATCCTATATAGATAAATATGTTGGATATAATGAAAATGGCTCTGGTAATATATATTTTAATAGAACATTAAACGACTGGGCAAAATTTGATATAAATAAAAGAACAAAATATGATGCAACTATTAGTTCTGGGCTCGCTATTATGGCTTGCAATAGGCATTTATATCATCCAAAACCAAAATACGAAAGACAAAACTTAGGTATAAAAATAAAAAGATTTAATAATAAAGGAATGCACTCGCAAATAATCAAATAGCATGGCTGAAACAATATTAAAAAGTTCATTTCCAAGTCAAATAGCAAGTGATGCTGAAAAGGCTAGCTCTGAATACGGACTAAAAGTAGCTCGTGCTATTGAACATGAATGGTTTAAAAGAGATTCTGGGTCTACTAGATTTTATTCTAATAGAGATGAATATCATAGATTACGCTTATATGCAAGGGGCGAACAATCTGTAAAAAAATATAAAGACGAGTTATCTATTAATGGTGATTTATCTTATTTAAATTTAGATTGGAAACCGGTACCTATTATACCAAAGTTTGTTGATATTGTAGTTAATGGTATGTCAGATAGGCTTTATGACATCAAAGCATTTTCGCAAGATCCATCATCTATTAAAGAAAGAACTAGTTATGTTAATTCTATATTAGAAGATATGCAAGCTAAAGAAATTAATGACCAAATAATGCAACAGCTTGGCATTAATCTTTATAATAATGATGTTAATAAATTACCAGAATCAGAAGAAGAACTTTCTTTGCATATGCAGCTTGAATATAAACAAGCTATTGAAATTGCTGAAGAGCAGGCTATCAATTCTGTATTTAATAGTAATAATTATGAACTAATACAAAAACGTATTAATTATGATTTAGTTACTATAGGAATAGGCGCTTGTAAAAACGAATTTAATATATCTGAAGGAATTAAAATTAAATATGTAGATCCTGCTGATGTTGTTTATTCTTATACTCATTCTCCTTATTTTGATGATATATATTATGTAGGCGAGGTAAGAAGCGTAACTATTAATGAATTAAAACAACAATTTCCTGAATTAACAGATGAAGATTTAAATGAGATTACAAAACAGGGAGTACAAACTCCCGCTTCTCATAATAGATTTATAAACGAGGATAGCGTTTTAGATGCAAATACTATTCAAGTATTATACTTTAATTATAAAACATATAATAATGAAGTATTTAAAATAAAGAAAACTGCGTCTGGTGCTGATAAAGCTATTGCTAAAAATGATCAATTTAATCCACCTAAAGATGATAGATCAAGATTTACAAAAGAATCACGGTCTATTGAAGTAGTATATGATGGGGCGTTTATTTTAGGCACAAAAAAATTATTAAAATGGGGTATTGCTAAAAATATGGTAAGACCAAAAAGTGATACAACAAAGGTAATGATGAATTATAGTGTTGTAGCACCCCGTATTTATAAAGGCCGCATTGAATCTTTGGTTAGTCGTATTACTGGTTTTGCCGATATGATTCAATTAACTCATTTAAAATTACAGCAAGTAATGTCAAGAATGATTCCAGATGGAGTTTATCTTGACGCTGATGGCTTGGCCGAAATTGATTTAGGTAATGGAACTAATTATAACCCGCAAGAAGCATTGAATATGTTTTTTCAAACAGGTTCTGTAATTGGTAGATCATTAACTCAGGATGGAGATATGAATCCTGGTAAAATGCCTATTCAAGAATTAACATCAAATGGTGGTAATAATAAAATAAGCTCATTAATAAGTACTTATAATTATTATTTACAAATGATTCGTGACGTAACTGGATTAAATGAAGCACGAGACGGATCTATGCCTGATAAAAACGCTTTAGTAGGTGTGCAAAAACTTGCTGCTGCAAATTCAAATACAGCAACTCGTCACATATTACAGTCTAGTTTATATTTGACTGCTAAAACAGCCGAAGCAATTAGTTTGCGTATATCTGATGTGTTAGAGTTTTCACCAACTAGAGATTCGTTTATATCTAGCATTGGAAGGTTTAATGTAGGCACTTTAGACGATATTAAAAATATGCACCTGCATGATTTTGGTATTTTTATTGAATTATCTCCGGATGAAGAAGAAAAACAAATGCTTGAAAATAATATTCAACAAGCATTAGCAAAAGATCAAGTATATCTTGAAGATGCAATTGATATTAGAGAAATTAAAAATATTAAACTTGCTAATCAGTTATTAAAAGTACGTAGGCGTAAAAAGCTACAACAAGATCAAGAGGCTCAACAGCGTAATATTCAAGCGCAAGCAAACGCTAATTCACAAAATACTCAAGTTGCTGCACAAATGGAAATTCAAAAGAATGAAGCTATAACAAGTCAAAAGGCTCAGCTTATTCAAATGGAGAGTGAACTTGAAATGCAAAAAATGCAGCAAGAAAAAGACCTTAAGAAAGAACTTATGAAATATGAGTTTGATCTTAATATGGCAATGAAAGATAAAGAATCTTCAATGCTTACTGACAAAGAAAAGTACAAAGAAGATCGCAAAGACGAAAGAACAAGAATACAAGCATCTCAACAATCTAAACTTATTGAACAACGTAAGGATAAAAAAGGTGAACAAGAATTTGAATCTGCAGGTAATGATACCATGGGTAGCGGATTTAATTTAGAAATGTTTGAACCAAGATAATACCCAATTTTTTTAATTTTATAATATTTTATTATGACAGAAGAAGCAACAAATGTTGAAGAAACTGTGCAAGAAGAAGCGCAACAAAACGCACAAGAAGCAGTAGAACAACAAGTACAAGAACAACAAGTGGAAGAGCCCGCTATAGTTGAAACACAAAATGACGATACTAACATTACAGTTGATGAAGATGGTATGGTCAAAATTGATTTAAGAAAACAACCAAACCAAACAGAAGCACAAGATGCCGTTCAAGAGCAAGAAACAACAAGCGTGGATGTGGGCGAACGAACCACAGATAGCCAAGAAGTGGACCAAGAAGTACGGGCCAATAACGATGAAAGTTCAGTCATCGAGCTCGTGCAAGATGAAAAAACGGTAGAACCTGAACCTAGCTTAGCGGATAAAATAAAAGATATACCAAATAAGCTTAAAGAACAGGAGGAAAGTGTAAATAATAATCAAGAAGCCAGCGAGTTACCTGAAAATGTAAATAAACTGATTGAGTTTATGCAAGAAACAGGCGGGTCACTTGAAGATTATGTAAATCTTAATAAAGATTATGATAGCATGGAGGATATGGATATTCTTCGTGAACATTATCGACAAACAAAACCTCATTTATCAGAAGATGAAATAAGTTTTCTCATGGAAGATTCATTTTCATATGATGAAGAGGTGGATGAAGAAAGAGATATTAAACGCAAAAAATTAGCGTTAAAAGAAAGCATTGCTGAAGCAAAATCAAATCTAACTAGTTTAAAGAGTAAATATTACGATGACCTTAAGTTAAGTTCAAAGTTAACTCCAGAACAGAAAGAAGCGGTTGAGTTTTACAATACATATAAACAAGAACAAGATCAATCACAACAATTAGCTAAAGAGCAAAGATCTATATTTGAAAATAAAACAAATGAATTGTTTTCCGACTCATTCAAAGGTTTTGAATATAAAGTTGGTAATAACAAATATAGATTTAAAGTGAATGATGTTAATAATGTAAAAAGCAAACAATCAGATATTAATTCGTTAGTCAGCAAGTTTGTTGATGAAAACAATAATATGGCTGATGCTGCTGGTTATCATAAAGCATTATTTACAGCTATGAATGCAGATTCTATTGCTAATCATTTTTATGAGCAAGGAAAAGCAGATGCTATTAAAGAGCAAATGTCTAAATCTAAAAATGTGGATATGAATCCACGTGGCACTCATGAAGCAGTTACAACAGATTCTGGAATCAAAATTAGAGCAATTAGTGGTGAGGATAGTTCAAAACTTAGAATTAAACTTAGAAAATAACACTTAAAAATAATTTAAAATGGGATTATTTGCAACTGGTGGATCATTTCCTGCGGGATTAACTCCATCACCAACTAAAACACTTTTTGCTGGTAACTACCTTACTTTTGACTCTGGTTCAGGAGGTGGTACTTTTGCACAACAATTTTTACCTGACGTATACGAAAAGGAAGTTGAGCGCTATGGAAATCGCTCTGTAGCTTCTTTCTTACGTATGGTTGGGGCTGAAATTCCTTCTGCTTCAGATCAAGTTATTTGGTCAGAACAAGGAAGATTACATATTGCTTATGATGATGCTACTGCAGTTGCTGCTACTAGCGTTATTACTAAAGCGGGACACGCTGTACGTGTTGGCCAAACAGTAGCTATTTCACAGAGCTTAACTACTGTTAAAGCTATTGTTACTACAGTTACTACTAATACATTTACTGCTGTACCTTATACAGGAGGTGATCATTTAACTGATGCTGGTATTTCTGATGGTACTGTTAGTGTATTTGTTTATGGTTCTGAATTTGCTAAAGGTTCTGCTGGAATGTCTGGATCAGTTGATGCTGGTTTCCAACAGTTTAGCAACTCACCTATCATTATTAAAGACAAGTATTCTATCTCCGGATCAGATGCTGCTCAAATTGGATGGGTTGAAGTTACTACTGAAAATGGAGCTTCTGGTTACTTATGGTACTTAAAATCAGAACACGAAACAAGACTACGTTTTGAAGACTATCTTGAAATGTCAATGGTTGAAGGCGAACTTGCTGAAGCTGGGGCTGGAGCTGCTGATGCTGGATATAAAGGTACTGAAGGTCTTTTTGCTGCTATTGAAAGCCGCGGAAATATTTATCAAAACTTTAATTCAGGCGAAGCTACGTTGGCTAATGCTGGCGCTGATAGAACTGCATTACAAGACTTTGATGAGATTCTTAAAAATCTTGACAAGCAAGGTGCTATTGAAGAAAACATGCTTTTCTTAAACAGATCTACTGCGCTTGCTTTTGATGATATGCTAGGAGCTGTAAATGCTCACTATAATGGCGGTACTTCTTATGGAGTATTTAATAATAGTGAAGATATGGCACTTAACCTAGGATTCAGCGGTTTCCGCAGAGGATCTTAC
>Ga0181591_10006286_pt1 | contig 10309 bp, 12 predicted proteins | sample 071ome_33_FD_133757 | JGI IMG/M metagenome (GOLD analysis project Ga0181591, IMG submission 133757) | Coastal salt marsh microbial communities from the Groves Creek Marsh, Skidaway Island, Georgia - 071412AT metaG (megahit assembly) | ecosystem: Environmental > Aquatic > Marine > Intertidal...
CTAACATTTTGACTGATTGCGCGGCTCTTGTGGCGCCGGCCGGGGAGCTCGCGTATGCGACGTGTTCGGTGCTAGAAGACGAAAACCGGTTTCAGATCAATAGCTTTTTAGAAACGAATTTAGACTGGCGCTTGGTTGAGGATCGTCAGTTCCTGCCCCTAGATGGCGGAGATGGATTTTACATAGCAAGATTGACTCGCGTATAGGTTGCATTATTATGGTCCGCGTTTAGGAATGTCTTAACCGTTTTTATCCAAACAGTCAGGAGCCAAACTAAAAGCAGAGTACTATGGAGCGATTTTCCGCCCCCGTTTTCAAAATTTCGGTGATATCGGCAGTGATAGGACTGGCGCTTTTAGTTGCTCACGTAGGTGGGAAGCGGGGGCTGTCTTTTGAATTGGGGCTGTTTGTGAGTGGAACCATCATTCTGTTGATAGTCGCGCATGAGATGTGGATGCGACGGTCCGATGAGACAGATCGTTACCGCCTTCAAAAGGCAGAGGCTTTAAACCCCGAGCCGGTCGTGGTTTCGGACTTAGATGGTGCCATAGTCTTTGCCAACAATGCTGCAAAAGACTTGTTTGAAGATCGCGTACCTTTAACGATCGAAAACGCGCTTGGTGCCTTTCTGATATCTGCTAAAACTAAAGTGCTTCTGTTGTCTCGGCGGCTTGCCGAAGAGCATTGGATTAAAGAATCTCACTCCAATCGCTTGTATGAAGTTGATATAGTCGCACGTTCCTTGAGGAACGGGTTCATCTACTGGCGCATTAGCGTTCGCCAAACTTCGTTGGATCAACTGACAGTTTCGACTGAAGGAGCGATAAAAGTTTCTATAGGTAGAAATGGGGCGATTTTGTCCGCACCATATGATTTTTACGATTTGTTTGGGGAACGTCCCATCCGGCTCTCTGCTGTTCTGTCACCTCCAGACATTACAAAAACAGGATTTTATACTCTAAAAACGGCGAGCGGCGAGTTGTCATGTTTTTTACTTGTGGGCACAGCCCGTGCTGGAAGGCGCGATATTAATTTGTTTTTGGGACCTTTTGATCCCAAGCAGGGCGGAAATCTCCTGGGATCAGTTCCACTAGCTATGCTTCGCCTTTCATCTGCGGGGGTGGTACTTGAGGCGACTGACGCTGCTGAAGAAATGCTGGTTCGTTCAGACCTGATTGGAGAGACCGTAGATAAAATATTTAGCGATGTTGGGCAACCAATTGAGACTTGGTTTGCTCAAACTCTAGACAATCCAGAAGCAAAGCGATCAGAGTTCGCTCGGCTCGCGGCCTCTGCTGATGAGAAGTATGTCCAGTTGGCTATACAGCAGGTTGAAACCTCTGAGGGTACTCAGATACTGGTGTATCTGACCGATGCGACGGAACTAAAATCGCTCGAGGCCCAGTTTGTGCAAAGCCAAAAAATGCAAGCGATTGGACAACTGGCGGGCGGTGTAGCACATGATTTCAATAACTTGCTGACAGCGATATCTGGGCATTGTGATTTGCTTATCCTGCGTCATGGAGAGAGCGATCTCGACTACAGAGACTTGGATCAAATCCGACAGAATTCAAACCGCGCGGCAGCATTGGTTGGTCAGCTTCTGGCATTTTCGCGCAAACAAACATTGCAGGCTCAATCGTTGGATCTTGAACAAGTCCTTTCAGAGCATACACATCTTCTAAACCGACTTGTGGGTGAGAAAACACAATTGATCCTGACGCATGGATACAAGATGAAATCTGTCCGTGCCGATAAACGCCAACTAGAGCAAGTGATCATGAACCTGGTGGTAAATGCCCGTGACGCGATGGGCGGAGTTGGGGAAATCGCCATTACCACAGAAATGAAAATACTTACCGAGCCAGAAATTCGGGATCGGGCGAAGATTCCAGCTGGCGAATACTGCTGTATCAAAATCAGTGATCAAGGCTGTGGCATTTCCTCAGATAAAATTCAAAGAATTTTCGAGCCGTTTTACACATCAAAAAAGACTGGAGAGGGAACAGGGTTGGGGCTGTCAACCGTATATGGAATTGTGAAGCAAACGGGGGGATTCATATTTGTGGATAGCGCGGTAGGGGTCGGAAGCACCTTCGAATTGCTTTTTCCTGCTGAAAGGGTTCGTGCGCCTGAAAAGTTGCGGGCCGAAATACCAAAGAAAAGTGATTGTGCTGAAATCAAATCAAGCGGTGTTGTTCTGTTGGTCGAAGATGAAGCTCCGGTGCGTGCCTTTGCATCTAGGGCGTTACAGCTAAAAGGCTTTTCGGTGATCGAGGCCGCCTGCGCGGAAGATGCCTTGGATATACTAAAGGACGATGCGCTGATGGTGGATGTTTTCGTCACAGACGTCGTTATGCCGGGTCTAGACGGACCAACGTGGGTCAATCAGGCGTTGCAAAAACGACCCAGAACAAAGGTTGTATTCGTTTCAGGATATGCAGAGAATCGATGCGATCAATTGGCCGACAACGTACCGAATGCAGTTTTCTTACCGAAGCCTTTTTCATTAGCCCAGTTGTCCTCACCCGTTGCCAATCTTCACTGAGATCGGTGCCATTCCAATACGTAGACCCTAATTGCAGAGGCCAGCCCGCGATCAATTCCACGGGCAGCGTCGATTTCGGCGGTTAAGGCGTTTAGCGGCATATTCCTAATTCTGGCAATTTCGCGGAACGCGTTCCAAAACTCGGGTTCCAAACTGATGCTAGTTCGATGCCCTTTCAGTGTGACTGAATGCTTTACGGGTCGTGTGCTCATGGTTCGAGCTTGTGGCCGTCCACGTGACCCTTTTCTTGGGCAAGTTTCCGCGTCAGGCGCTCTTTTTCTGCTTTTGATAGTCCGAATTTTACTGAATTGGCGTCTGCCTTGTCCTTACGCTTTAGTTTGGCGCGAGCTTTTCGTTGCTTGTTGAGATTAACGATCTCGGCAGACATGACGTGCCCTATTTGCGAAATTTATCGAGGCTCACGACTTCTGCATCGTGATGTTCGTCCTCAACATCCTCGACCATTGGCGCGGGCGCATCTTCAACGTCTTCGCAATCATCTTCATCGCTTTCGTGAGATTCGAAACGAAGTCCAAATTCAACTGATGGATCTACAAATGTGCGGATCGCGTCATAAGGGATGTACATTGGTTCCGGAGAGTCGCCAAAATTCAGCGTGATGCCGAAACCGGTTTCCTCAACCACCAAATTGTCGAACCAGTGCTGCATAACAATCGTCATTTCGGTCGGGTAGCGATCCGACAACCAGTCGGCCATCTCGACATCGGGATGTAAAGTGTCGAAAGTAATGAAGAAATGATGATCCCCTGGCAGGCCATTTTGCGCCACACCTGTCAAAACCTCACGGATTAACGACCGCATTGCGTTGTGCATCATGTGACCGTAGTCAATTTTTTTCCACATCGTAGCCTCCCAGTATTGGTCCTGATCATATGGGAAGTTCTCGGAAACAAAAGGGCGAAATGTAGCCTTCTTTCATTATAGAAAGGATGCAAATAACCCCAAAACTGCAACACAGGGTAGCGCTTGCAGAAGAGACAGTCTGAAGCGGAAAAATAGCACTATCGAAATCGCTCCGATGCCGAGTGCTGTAAAGTCAATCGTAGTGATTTCTGGTACTGTCAGAGCCAATGATTCCGGCCATAAAACTCGAGATTCGCGGAAGAAAACGTGAAATGAAAACCAGATGGACAGGTTCAGGATAACTCCGACCACTGCCGCTGAAATAGCCTGTAAAGCGCCACTCAGGCGGGCGTTTTGCGATAGCCAATTCAAATATGGCGCTACCACGAATATCCACAGAAAACAGGGCACAAAAGTGACCCATAAAGTTGTTAGGCCTGCGGCAAGTGCCACCCAGGGGCCACTTTCATAAAAACCAGCCAGAATTCCGACGAATTGAGTGACCAATATAAGTGGACCTGGCGTCGTTTCGGCGAGGCCCAGCGCATCAATCATTTGTGTTGTATTCAGCCAGCCGAAATTAAGCACGACTTCTTGTGTCATATAAGCCAGAACAGCGTAAGCACCGCCAAAGGTAACGACCGCGAGCAGGGAAAAAAAGCCAGCGATTTCCAGAAGAAGATCCTGCCTAGTTACCCAGAGTAGTGGAAGTGGAGAGACCCATATCAATAGCCAGATAGCGGCTGTTTTGGCTGCCTTCTTTAGTTTCGGGCTCTTCAGTTGATGATCAGACTTTGAGCGGTGACTAGCGAAACCGACTATTGCAGCAAACACAATGACGGCAGGAAAGGGCAGAGAAAGAGCAAAAATAGCAACAAAGGACAGGCCTGCTATAATGCGGTGGAGTGTGCTATTTAAAGTTCTAATGCAGAGTTTGTAGAGTGCTTGTAGTACGATCACGACCACCATGGCCTTGATGCCTAAAAAAATAGCTTGCACTGCAGGAATATCACCCCATGACGCGTATGCAAATGCCAGTGCAAATATGACCAGCGCGCCTGGCAGAATAAATAGCACCCCGGCGAGCAGTCCACCCGAAACCCCGCGCAGTTTCCAGCCCGAATATGTGGCAAGTTGCATTGCCTCAGGGCCGGGAAGCAGCATGCAAAACGACAAGGCGGATAGAAACTCTTTTTCGGAAAGCCAAGGGCGATCCTCGACAAGCTCCTTGTGCATTAAAGATATCTGAGCTGCCGGTCCACCAAACGAGAGCAGTCCAATTCTGCCAAACACATGAAATAGGTCTGAAGTTGAAGGCGTTCCCATGATCCCGCAATAGGATCTTTAAGATCACGGCGCAATTAAAGCTTTTCAATGAAAGTGCAGGCTTCTGTTGCCAGGTGCCTGCGAACCCCGCCAGACCTTGCTAGAGGACTGGGCTTAAAGTCGGCGACTGGGACTGCTTACGCAGCCATAGCCATTGCCGGAGCACGATTGTCATTTGCAATTGTACTTGTCGGACCAATAACGGTGGTACCCCGCCGGGACAAAGCTAACCCTTTTAGACGTTCGTCGATCCTGTTTCGGCCCCGTGATCCCCAAATGAAGGATATTGGTGGAGCCGCCGGGTACCGCCCCCGGGTCCGATCCGCTTATTACGAGCGCGTTTATGTCCATAGTCCCCAAGGAGACACGTCAGATATAGAAATCGCTGAGGCCGAGCGCAAGGTCTACGCGTTCCTGTAAGTTAAAAACTATTGCCAAGTGAAAACACATTAATAATACTGAATGTAATTTGGAAATGTGAAGCAACGGTAGGAGCGCGAGATGGCAATCGAATTTGAAGGAAAGACAATCGAAACAAACGACCAAGGATATCTTTCCAATCCGGCAGACTGGAGCGAAGGCTTGGCTGCAGTCATGGCTGAAAACGAAGATATCGTTTTGACCGAACGTCATTGGGACGTGATAAACTATTTGCGCTCGGAATATTTCGACAATCGCGAAAACCAGCCGAACACCCGCTCTATCATGAAGGCGATGACAGATGAATGGGGGGAGAAAATCAAGCAAGGCGATCTTTATGAGCTATTCCCTGGTGATCCATCGAAGCAGGCTGGACGGATTGCAGGATTGCCGGAAAGTCGCCGTAAAGGTGGGTATTGATCCTTTTACGCCGCGCTTGCAGGCGTCGTGATATGTGAGGGGCCAGCCCCTCGCACTCCCCGGAATATTTCGGGTAAGGTGAAATGCATTAGGCTTTGCGAGCCCTTGCTTCGAGGACGTTTCTTGCAAGCCGATTAGTGTAGTCAGCAAGCTCGATAAGAGTTTGTTCGGCTGTAACACTATCTCGTGCCTCGATGGCATCAGCTATGACTGTGTGCAGCCGAATAATTTCTTCCCTCGAGCGGGCTGTGAATGTGATCATATTCATTAAAGGTTGCATGCCTTCAACCGCTCCGGCCAGTTGATAGGACAATACCGGATTACCAGCCCCATCGACCAACGCTCTGTGAAATGCCACGTCTGAAGAGCAAAAGCTTTCGTCCGACAATCCCGGTTGGCCTTGGCGGACGATTTCGGCCCGCATTGTGGCAAGATGGTCGGGCGTTCGACGCGCTGCGGCCAATGGCGTACAGGCACGCTCTAAAGTGTAGCGGGCTTCGCAGGCGGTTTCAAAGCTCACCGCATTCATCGAAATCAATAGGGTAGACGTGGTGATTTGCTGCCCGTAGGCCTCTTCAAAACTGAGGCGGTTGACAAATGCGCCCCCAAAAGCACCCCGCTGGGTTCGTATGAGCGCTTGGGCTGCCAAACGTTTGAGAGCTTCGCGTACCGTGGCGCGGGACACATCGAATTGTTCGGACAACTCCGCCTCTGAGGGCAAGCGTTCGTCAACAATAAGTTGCCCGTCAACGATGGCATCGCGGATGGCTTTGGCGATTTGTGCCGAAAGGTCTGACGTAGCGTTCGGATCGATTTTCATTTGTCAGACATTTAAAAGTCTGACATTTAATTTGCAAGCGAAATTGCAGGCCTGATTCGGAGGAAACCGTGATCGCAGCGCGTATCAGAAGTATGGGGGCACCTCATTGGCTGGCACTGTTCGGCCTGATCCTTGCCGGATGGGTTGCGCTTTGGTTGATGTCCGTTCCTGCAGAAACCCGTGCTTTGAGCAAAGTATATGGGGCGGATTTTTGGCTGGAATTGTGCTTTGCAACGCCTGATATCAGCGGCTTTCCAAAGTTATTTTTGATGTGGGTGCTGATGTCGGCGGCTATGATGTTGCCAACGGCATTGCCGACGTTTGCCACTTATGACGACTTGGGAGGCAGTACCGAAACTCGCTTTGGGCTTTTAGTCGGTGGCTATCTGGCAATCTGGCTTGGCTTTGCTGCAGTAGCGGCCGGTGCCCAGATCGGATTGATGCGCGTTGGTCTATTGGATGGGCTGGGGACGAGCCGGTCTGCTGTGTTTTCCGCGGCACTGCTGATCTTCGCGGGCGGATATCAGTTTTCTGCTTTGAAAGACGCATGCCTGAGCCAGTGCCGCATGCCGATGACCTTTTTCATGCAGTATTGGGACGAAGGTCCGATACGCATGGGCTTGCGCCTTGGGGCGATCTGCTTGGGGTGTTGTTGGGCGCTGATGCTGCTGGGCTTTGCAGGAGGCGTTATGAGCCTTGGGTTTATGGCTTTGGCGACTGTGATCATGGTTTTCGAGAAACTGCCGGATATCGGTCGCCATATCTCTAAGCCGTTGGGATTTATTCTTATCGGTTCAGGCGGGCTGACTTTGGTAATGGCTATATAGGAGGGGAGAGAGTCCTATGACTACTGACAAAATCGATGTTCCTGAACGGATAGACAATCGTCATCCGATGGGAGAACGCAAGGAAACGGCGCAAACGCCATGGGCGATCAAGGGCGAGTTGATCCTTAATTGCAACTGCACCGTGTTCTGCCCCTGTGTTGTTTCACTGGGCAATCACCCGCCAACTGAAGGGTATTGTCAGGCTTGGGCCGGTGTGCGCATTGACGAAGGTCACTACGGCGATGAGGACCTGAGTGGTTTGAATGTTGGTCTGGTTCTGGAAATTCCCGGTTATATGGGACGCGGGAACTGGAAAGCGGCGGCCTATATTGATGAGCGTGCTAGCCACGCAGCCTACCATGGTCTGATTAACATTTTCAGCGGTAAGGCCAAAGGTACTACTGGTTTGTTCAAAGTGCTTGTCAGTGAATTTCTGGGTGCCGAGCGCGCACCGGTAGAGTTTACCACCGAGGGTAAAACCCGCCGTCTGATGGTAGGTAAAGTCATTCAGGGTGCCGTAGAACCGGTTCCCGGTGCAGATGGTGGCGACCAAGTAGTGACCAATACCAAATATTGGATGGGTCCAGATATTACCGTGGCAACGGCAACACAGGGTCGCGTTCGCGCCTACGGTCGTGTTTGGGATTTTGACGGTCGCTCGGCAGAGATCTGCCAGATCGACTGGAAGGGTCCTCGTTGATCTGACAGGTGAGGGGGCTCGGCCCCCTCGTGCTCCCCCGGAGTATTTCTGGAAAGATGAAACGGGGCGGTTTTTATGGAGTTCTGCTATGGCGTTGATTTCGCCTTCCCGCCGATTGCGGCGGACGCCTTTCTCTGACGGTGTCGAAGCCGCCGGTGTCAAAGGGTACACAGTTTATAACCGCATGTTATTGCCGACAGTTTTCCGCTCGGTCGAAGAGGACTATCGTCATCTTAAAGAGGCCGTTCAGGTTTGGGATGTGGCCTGTGAACGTCAGGTGGAGTTACGGGGGCCAGATGCCTCGCGCCTGATGCAGATGCTAACTCCGCGCGATTTGAGGAAAATGCAGGTCGGGCAGTGTTATTACGTTCCGATTGTTGACGAAACGGGCGGCATGTTGAACGATCCGGTGGCAGTCAAACTGGCCGAAGATCGTTGGTGGATTTCGATTGCCGATAGTGACCTGCTGTTATGGGTCAAGGCTATGGCCCACGGATGGCGTTTGGACGTGCTGGTGTGTGAACCCGACGTATCACCACTTGCGGTGCAGGGTCCGAAATCAGATGATCTGATGGCGGCGGTCTTTGGCGACAGCGTGCGTGATATCCGATTTTTCCGCTTTAAAATGCTTGAGTTTCAGGGGCGGTCCTTGGCGGTGGCGCGATCGGGCTATTCTAAGCAGGGCGGCTTCGAGATTTACGTTGAAGGCGGCGACATTGGAATGCCCCTTTGGAATGCTCTGATGGAAGCGGGCAAAAGCTTGGATGTGCATGCGGGATGTCCGAACCTGATCGAGCGGATTGAAGGGGGATTGTTGTCCTACGGGAACGACATGACGGATGACAACACGCCGCATGAATGTGGGCTTGGTAAATTCTGCAATACGCAAAGTGCGATCGGTTGTGTCGGGCGGGACGCTTTGCTGCGGGTGGCAAAGGAAGGTCCGGTTCAACAGATACGCGCAATTGAAATTCATGGTGATCGCGTGCCGGGGTGTGATCGCCCGTGGCCGATTATGGCCGGAGATCGCAAAATCGGACAGGTCACAAGCGCAGCCTGGTCGCCCGATTTCAATACCAATGTTTCGATAGGCATGGTGCGTATGACCCATTGGGACGATGGATGCGAGGTTGACGTCGTAACACCCGAGGGGGTTCGGGCTGCGACTGTAAATGAGCTGTTCTGGTTATAGGGTAAGGGGGCAGCCTCGTTTGACCCTCTAAGAGTATTTGACCCAAGAAGAAGGCCGTTTGGTTTTCGGCAATAGGAGTATGGAAGATGTTCAACGCATTAGTTGTTGAGAAAGATGAAGAAACCGGAAAAACCGCTGCAGCGGTACAGCAAATCTCGGTTGATGATCTGCCAGAAGGCGAAGTGACCGTTGCAGTCGATTTTTCGACAGTTAACTACAAAGACGGCCTTTGCATTGGACCTGGCGGAGGATTGGTGCGGACCTATCCGCATGTTCCAGGCATCGACTTTGCAGGCACGGTCGAGGAATCTTCGGACGATCGCTACAAGCCCGGAGATAAAGTTGTGCTGACAGGCTGGCGCGTAGGAGAAAACCGCTGGGGTGGCTATGCGCAGAAGGCGCGGGTCAAGGCGGATATGCTGGTGCCGCTTCCTGAAGGGATTGATGCGCGCCAAGCGATGGCTGTCGGAACCGCTGGTTTCACCGCGATGCTTGCTGTTATGGCGTTGGAAGATCACGGTTTGAAGGCCGGTGATGGCCCTGTGCTTGTGACCGGTGCTGCTGGTGGCGTTGGATCGGTTGCAACCGCGATCCTTGCCAATCTGGGGCACGAAGTGGCTGCGGTCACAGGTCGCGCTGAGCAAGCGGACTATCTAACTTCTTTGGGAGCAACGCAGATTGTAGCGCGAGATGAGCTAACCGAAGTGACTCGTAAGCCGCTGGAAGCCGAGCAATGGGCGGGCTGTGTTGATGCCGTTGCGGGGGCCATGTTGGGCCGCGTGCTGAAGCAGATGAAATACGGGACCTCTGTAGCCGCCATAGGTCTGGCCGGTGGAGCCGCAATTGAGGGCGCGTTGATCACGCCGTTCATTCTGCGGGGCGTAAATTTGCTAGGGATAGACTCGGTAATGCAGCCTTACGACAATCGCGTTCGGGCTTGGCAGCGCATCGCTAGCGATCTGCCTATGGACAAACTGGAAGAGATGGTACTGCCTGCTACACTTTCCGACTTGCCTCAACTTGGAAAAGACATTCTGAAAGGGCAGGTCAAGGGTCGCGTTGTTGTCGACGTGAATGCATAAGGATTGATCCGTTGGGCGGGGGTTACCCCGCCTTACTAAAGCATTCAGGCATTTGTAGCATTTCAAAGTACGAATGCTACAAATGTAATAAAACCGATCTGCGGGCGGCA
>Ga0181591_10006294_pt1 | contig 10304 bp, 9 predicted proteins | sample 071ome_33_FD_133757 | JGI IMG/M metagenome (GOLD analysis project Ga0181591, IMG submission 133757) | Coastal salt marsh microbial communities from the Groves Creek Marsh, Skidaway Island, Georgia - 071412AT metaG (megahit assembly) | ecosystem: Environmental > Aquatic > Marine > Intertidal zone...
GGCCATTGAACCTAAGTTACCCGCCAACACCCCCTGTGAGACATACCCACTGCGCTTAAATACCGGCCGCATTCGCGATCAGTGGCATACCATGACACGGACGGCACTCGCCCCACAGTTAAATCAGCACATTGCCGAACCCTTTGTGGAAATGAACGAGCAAGATGCAAGGGTACGCCAGCTTGTAAATGGACAACTGGTAACGGTGCAAAGTGAATGGGGCTCCATGACTGGGCGTCTGATGGCCAATCAATTATCCAAACCTGGTCATGTCTTCGCGCCCATGCACTGGACAGATGTGCTTAGCAAAACCGGCCGAATCAACGCCACCGTAAACCCAGTGGTAGACCCATTTTCCAAGCAACCCGAAAGCAAGCACACGCCGATTCAAGTGACGGGCTTGCGCGTGAAACACTATGGCTTCGTGTTAAGCCAACACGCCGTAGATACCTCCGAGGCTGGTTATTGGGTATTCGCCAAAGGGAATGGCCATGGCCGTTACGAACTGGCCTTTGAACAAACTCTCAGCAGCCCTCTGGATACCCTAAAAGCCATGCTGGGTTCGCCAAAGGAAAAAGGACAAACTTTGTTCTACGAGGATGCTAACAGTGGAATATACCGCTTAGCCTATTTAGATCAAGCTGGTGCCCTCACTGCTGTAGCCATGCTATCCAACGACCTAAGCCTACCTGAGCGTACTTGGTTGGCGAGCCAGTTTAACGGAGAGCCATTGTCCGTCCGCGCCCGTCAGGCGCTGCTCAGCGGTTTTGCCCCAGCGGGCGAAGACATTGGGAGGATTGTATGTGCCTGCTTTAGTGTCGGTGAGAAAACCATTGAGAAAGCGGTTAGGTCGGGTTGTTGCACCCCGACGCACGTGGGTGAAGCTCTCAAGGCAGGTACCAACTGCGGTAGCTGTGTACCCGAGATTAAAGATATCATCGCCAACAGCCGCTAGTGACTTTGCCCGAGCGGTGTAAGGCTGGTGACCTTGCCCCCTCCGGGCTTCGTGCAGTCTAGCCTTACGGGGGACTCCTCGGTATAATCCGGTTCCTAATTTTACAACCCCTATAAATTGTGAAGGATAGATCATGAGTTTTGACCAAATCCCTGTTGGCAAAGACGCACCAGATGACATCTATGTAGCCATCGAAATCCCTGCGAACTCAAGCCCAATCAAGTACGAAATTGATAAAGACATGGGCGGTGCGTTAATGGTTGACCGCTTCATGGCAACGCCTATGTTCTACCCATGCAACTACGGCTTCATCAACAACACCCTAGCAGATGATGGCGATGCGTTAGACGTTTTGGTTATTACTCCATATCCTGTACAGGCGGGTTCTGTGATCCGTTGTCGCCCAGTTGGCGTGCTAAACATGACCGACGAAGCCGGTGAAGACGCCAAGCTTCTAGCAGTGCCTCACACCAAGCTGACTAAAATGTACGATGACATCAAAGACATCAACGACGTACCTCAGCTTCTAAAAGATCAAATCTCTCACTTCTTCGAGAACTACAAAGATCTTGAAACCGGTAAGTGGGTTAAAGTTGAAGGCTGGGGCGACGCTGATGAAGCTCGTCGCGCCATCATCGGCGGCATCGCAGCATACGATAAAAAGTAAGCTTCGTAGCAGATATAAAAAAACCGCCTTATGGCGGTTTTTTTATGGTTCGAGAAAGCGACGACACCACTCTAAGTAGTCTTCATGTAGCACCATTCTGCCTCCCCCACGTTCAAACGCCTTCATATCAGAGACGGCAGGATGAGAGAACAGTTGCCGCTGATCTAAGTTTTGTACCTTCGCCACCACGTTAATATGAGAATGCAAATTCCTTAAAACACCGGCAAGAACAGGAATCCCCTGACGATAAAGCTCGGTAAAATGCCACATGACACTTCTGTCAGGCTCCACCTCCATACGCGCCTCACCAACAACATCGCCACTATCTAACTGCTCGTTTTCAATTGAGTGCAATGTACATGTAAGAAAAGATTCACCCTGTTTTATACTCCAAAATGGCGCGAAAAAACCAGCGTATTCAGGCAACTTTCCAGGATGTAAATTCAGGACGGTTTTCTTGGCGAGATCAATCAAAGGTTGACGAAAGATATAATTGTAACGAATCGAAAGAATCACATCAGGCCCCCACTTAGCCAGCCGATGTAAAAAGCGCGTATCTGTATTCACATCCTTTAGGGTTTCAACATGAGTATCGTAGCGGGTATAAAGCAGGTGAAACGGTAAGTATTGGCCTTGCGAATCCCTTCTAGATTCACTCCATAATAAGAAGTTATCCCGCTCGTAAAAGGCCAAGTCAAACTGGCTAGGCACACCCCGTTCGCCTTCATTGACTTTATCAGATAACACGACCCACCACTCATGACCATCGTCACGTAATTGGCTAAGCAGCTCATTGGTTGCCACACAGCTGGTTAAGTCTAGCTTGGTACAAATTAAGATCTTCATGTACTTAGACTAGGTGAGGTTGTGTCAATTCTCCAGAAAGGTTTACCCTAGAACACTTAGATGGCGAATGATCAGTTGCACCGACTCATGACCTCTAAACTCGTTGACGTCCATTTCGAAGACAATGTGCACAGTGCGAGCGTTTAGAAGCGTTTGACCATTCAAACCATGGCGGTCAATTCCGAACAAAATACCATCCAATGAAATCGCCGAATTAGGCACACCCAATGTCAATTTTAAGTGGTTTTTCTCTGTACCAAGCAGCCGTCCATTTAATACCTGAAACTCTCCATCGAAAATGGGCTCTGGAAACTGCTGCCCCCAAGGTGCCACTAAGCGTAATTGTCTTGCCATATTGATCGTGAATTCATTAGGCGCAGGCATGCCATCGGTATGCACTTCATTCACAAGCATTTCATCATCGATTAAGGCCTGCGCTACCTCTTCGAAACACGCTACAAAAGTATCAAGGTGCTTGCGTTCAATTGATAAGCCCGCCGCCATTGCATGCCCCCCAAACTTCTGCAACACATGGGGAATCCGTTTAGCCACTAGATCCAAAGCATCTCTCAAGTGAAACCCTGGAATCGAACGCCCACTGCCCTTTAGTTCAGCATCATCGTGGTCCTCACCTTCTTGAGCTGGCGCAAACACAATCACAGGCCGGTAATATTTCTCTTTTAATCTAGATGCCAGTAGGCCTATCACCCCTTGATGCCATTGAGGCTGATATAAACAAAGCGTACTGGCGTGGTCGCGTTGCTGGATCGGCACTCTCTCTAGTAATAATAAAGCTTGCGCCTGCATACCGGCTTCAACCTGCTTTCGAGATTGATTTAGTTCTTCAAGCAATTCCGCGGCACTCTGAGCTTGATTTGAATCACGGGATAGCAAACACTCGATACCAATACTCATGTCATCCATACGACCTGCTGCGTTTAGTCGCGGCCCTAAAGCAAAGCCAAAATCTTTGCTGGTGAGAAATCGATGATCCTTCTGAGACACCGTTAATAGAGCTTGAATACCAGGCCGAGCGAAGCCACTGCGGATACGGCGCAGACCCTGCTCCACCAAAATTCGATTGTTTTCATCTAACGGCACCACATCCGCGACAGATGCCAACGCCACAAGATCTAAATAATTACCCATGTTGGGTAACTGTTCTGCTACGACTCCCTGCTGAATCAACCTAGCTCGCAAAGCACACAATACGTAAAAAATGACGGCACAACCGCACGCAGACTTTGACGGGAAGAGACACCCCGGTTGATTAGGATTAACGATGGCATCTGCGTCTGGGAGTCCATCAGCTGCTAGGTGGTGGTCCGTGACCAAGACCTGCATACCCAGCGCTTTTGCCGCGGCGACGCCTTCAAAGCTTGATATGCCATTGTCCACGGTGATGAGTAAATCAGGTTTAAACTCATCATAAGCTAATTGTGCAATGGCTGGTGATAGGCCATAGCCATACTCGAATCGATTAGGCACCAAATAGTGCACCCAGCTCGCGCCCATATGTCTCAAACAATCCACAGCCAACGCAGTGCTGGTGGCACCGTCTGCATCAAAATCGCCAACGATTAAGATTCGCTTATGATGCCGAATCGCACCCGATAATAGATCACAAGCCCGATCAATGTCCTTGAGCGAAGCAAACGATTGAAGCCCTTTTAAAGAAAAATCCAGCTTATCTTGATTTAAACCTCGACTATCTAATATGCGCTCAATCAAAGGCAGTTTTGTGTTTATATCTCGACGCGTGATTTTAATCGTCATAAGTAGATCCATAGTATGTTTGGGCGTTCTGCACTTCGATGAATAGATATCTACAATATCCATTTTAAAGACATAAAAAAACGCTTCTTACTCACGACAGCAAGAAGCGTTTTTCGAAGGCACTTTAGATTACTTAAACGTATTTTCAGCCATAAACGCTTGCACTTTTTCTAAGTCAGCTGGCAATACATTCAAACGCTCTTCACGCTCCATAAGGTCCGTCAAATGATGTGGTAACGACGGCATGGTAAAGCCCGCACGCTGAACCGCTTCCTCAAATTTCACAGGATGAGCGGTACCCAAAGTCACCATAGGAATGGCTTTATTGCGACGGGTTTCACGAGCGGCTTTGACGCCGATTGCTGTATGAGGATCGAGAAGGTAGCCTGTTTCTTCATACACTTCTTGCATGGTCTTCACGGTCGTATCTTCATCGCATGCGTAACTATCAAATAGCTCACGGGCCTTAGCCAGTTTGCTTTCGCCAAGAGACACCACATCTTTCTTAGCATTCATACGGCCCATCAACTCTGCTAGCTGGGCACCATCACGATCATAAAGATCAAACAACAAGCGCTCAAAGTTCGAAGACACCGCAATGTCCATCGATGGTGTAATCGTGTGCTGAAGAGGGTGCACTTCATATTGGTTTTTGCTCATCAGACGATGAAGTACGTCATTGCTGTTTGTCGCAATCACCAACTGTTCGATAGGCAGACCCATTTTCTTGGCCATGTAACCTGCGAAGATGTCACCAAAATTACCCGTTGGCACAGAATACGCCATTGGACGAATAGGCCCACCTAAATTCAAAGCTGAATAGAAGTAGTAAACAATCTGAGACATGATACGCGCCCAGTTAATGCTGTTCACGGCAACCAGTTTACGTTCGCCCTTTAAGAACGCTTGGTCACCAAAGCTCGCTTTAACCATGTCTTGCGCTTGGTCGAAGTTCCCTTCAATAGCGATATTATAAATGTTATCGCCTTTCACCGTTGTCATCTGACGACGTTGAACTTCAGATACTTTTCCATGCGGATGCAAAATGAAGATATCAACATTTCGACATGCTTTGGTGCCTTCGATAGCAGCAGAACCGGTATCACCAGAAGTCGCACCCATGATGACAACCTTTTCATGACGACGCTCTAATACGTAATCAAGAAGACGCCCTAACGTTTGAAGCGCAAAGTCTTTAAACGCTAACGTTGGTCCGTGGAATAGCTCTAAAACATATTCGTTGTGATCTATTTGCTGAAGAGGTGCTACCGCTTTGTGACCAAAGCTACCATAGACCTCTTCCAAAATGGTTTTAAGATCGGCACTCTCAACGCACCCTTCAACGAATGGGTAAATGATTTTGTGCGCCAATTCGGCGTAGGGAAGATCACGCCAAGCCGCAATTTCTTCCAATGAATATTGTGGAACCTCTTTTGGTACGTAAAGACCACCGTCTTCCGCTAACCCTGTGAGTAATACGTCTTCAAACGTCAGCTCTGGAGCTTGTCCACGAGTAGAAATATATTTCATCATGATCGTTTTTCCGTGTGCCGCTGCCAAGTGCGGCCCAATTAAATTAAATACCGGTGCTATTAAGAAAGTTGTTCAACTCTGATCTTCGTGACACTGCCATTGATATCACCAGAGCTTTCGATTTCAGCAATGGCTTGATTCATGACTTTTTCTTTTACCTTGTGGGTTAGCATAATCACCGGAACAAGAATTTCATCTTCTGCTGGTTCTTTCTGAATAATGGCTTCAATGTTAATGCCATTGTTGCTTAAAATACTGGCGACACGAGCCATTACGCCCGCTTTATCAAGGGCTTGCATACGAATGTAATACCCTGTTTCCACTTCATCGATCGGCAAGACTTTTACGTTGTCTAGCTCAGTGTGAGCGAGCGGAGCTACTTCGATACCACGAGCAATATCCACAATGTCCGCCACGACGGCTGAAGCAGTTGGGCCAGCACCAGCACCAGGTCCACAGAACAGCGTATCGTTCACAGCATTGCCTTTCACAGCAACCGCGTTCATCACACCATCTACTTTGGCGATTAAGTGTTGCTCAGGAATAAGGGTTGGATGGACGCGTAAATCAATACCTGAGTCTGTACGGGCGCTCACACCAAGGTGCTTAATACGGTAGCCTAGTTCCTCAGCATAGTTCACATCTTCACGGGTAATTTTGCTGATACCTTCGGTGAAACAGTTATCAAACTGCAAAGGGATACCATAGGCGATTGAAGATAGAATGGTCAGTTTGTGGGCTGCGTCGATACCCTCAACATCAAATGTCGGATCCGCTTCTGCGTAACCTAGCGCCTGAGCTTCCGCTAATACATCAGCGAAGTCGCGTCCTTTATCGCGCATTTCGGTCAGAATAAAGTTACCTGTACCGTTAATAATACCCGCTACGCGCTGGATATCGTTCGCCGCCAGCCCCTCACGAATGGCTTTAATCACTGGAATACCGCCAGCAACACCCGCCTCGTACCCCACGGTCACCCCGGCTTCTTTCGCAGCGGCAAAGATCTCTGCCCCATGAACGGCGATCAAAGCCTTATTCGCAGTAACTACGTGCTTACCCTGCTTGATAGCCTCAAGTACCAGCTCTTTGGCCACGTCATAGCCGCCAATCAACTCAACCAAGATGTCAACATTAGGGTTGCGGGCGACCTCAAATATATCTGCCGTCATGTTGATGCCACTGGTATCGCAAGCTGGGTTCTCACGACGAGCCCCAACTTGCTCAATAATAATTTCGCAACCTGCACGGCGAGCAATTTGCTCTGCATTCTGTGTTAGAACATTGAAAGTACCGCCACCCACGGTACCGAATCCACATATGCCGACTCTAACTGGTTTCAAAACAGACTCTCCGAACGGTCACAAGCCCTGATATTGTTGTTTTTCAGGTGCAAAAAAAATTGGGGGCTAAATGTAGCACAAAAAGAGGACTAACGGGAGATAGGGATAGGCGGGAATCCACTGGGATTTCCACAATTAACCGGATTTGCGCAGGGCAACGAGGTGAGTAATTTTGGGTATAATCAAGAAAAAGGCGACCCTAGGTCGCCTTTTAGGTTTTATCGGATATTTTGATTATCGATACCCAGCTTCTTCGCCAATTCATCGGCTTCCATATAACCTGGGATCAGCTCACCAGACTCTGTCACAATGGCTGGCGTGCCACGAACACCGAAGTGGCCACCCAATTCAAGGTGCGCTTCGATGGGCGCTTTGCAGTCCAAATTTTCCTTAATAAAGCCAGTAGCCTTAGCTTTTGTCATTGCTGCTGCTCGATCTTCATCGCACCACACACTTTTCAGCTTTTTATACGACCCTGTGTACTTAGTACGGGCCTGATCAGCGAATACACCGGCTCGAGGGTAGGCCAAGTATCGTACCGTAACCCCCAACTCGTTTAAGCGCGGTACCTCACGATGGAGTTTACGGCAGTAGCCACAGTCCACATCGGTAAACACGGTGATGACCGCTTTCTGATCCTTATTTGCTGGAAACACCACCATGTCATCCGCTTTTAAATCCGCCAGAAGTGCTTTGCGCTTCTCGTCGTGGCGCTTTGCAGTGATATTTTCAAGCCCAGTCTCGTTCGCATGAAACAACGAACCGTAAACGAAGTATTGACCATCTGGTGTGCTGTACAGAATATCACCAGACATTAACTCAACCTCATAAAGATCTTGGCCCGGCACTTGATTAGCACTTTGCACCACCAAACCTGGCTGGGCAGCCTGCAGGGCCTTGCTAATGGTCTCTTCGATGGATTCTTGTGCCGACACTTGGCTTGCCACTAACAGGCCTACCGCAGAAACAGCCAAGGTTTTAAGGTGATTTAACATGTTATTTCCTAAATTCGTCCGTTAACGGAATTAGAACACTGATCTCACTGAAAGTTCCAGCGTTAAATTGGGCCAAAAACAGACCAAGTGAGGTTATTATGGGCCTCAGACACACCATTTTTATGACAATCCCCCAGCCATGCTCAGGCAATAGTTGCCTTTTTCAAATAGGGGGGCCTGAAATAAAAAAAGCCCGCCGAAGCGAGCTTTTCTGTGAGTCATCAGACTAAGTAACGAATTACTTAGTAACCAACTTCTCTTTGATACGTGCAGACTTACCAGAACGCTCACGTAGATAGTAAAGCTTCGCTTTACGTACGTCACCGCGACGCTTAACAGTGATGCTGTCAATTAGCGGAGAGTGAGTTTGGAAAGTACGCTCAACACCCACGCCGTTAGAAATCTTACGAACGGTGAATGCAGAGTTAAGACCACGGTTACGCTTACCGATAACCACACCTTCATATGCCTGAAGACGCTCACGGTTACCTTCTTTAACCTTAACTTGTACTACAACAGTATCACCGGCACCGAAAGAAGGTACGTCAGCTTTTAACTGTGCAGCCTCAATGGCCTGAATGATTTTGTTTTTGCTGCTCATGACTAGCTCCTAAATGTTACGGATAGGTTCAAGTATCACTGGGATCTTGAACATCACGTTTAAACTCTTGCAGAAGGGCTTGCTCTTCATCATTGAGCGGCCTTTCTGCCAACAGATCTGGCCTACGTTGCCAAGTCCGTCCTAGCGCCTGCTTCAAGCGCCATCGTTCAATCTTCTTGTGATCACCACTAAGCAATACATCCGGTACCTTCATGTCTTCATAGACTTCAGGCCGAGTGTAGTGAGGACAGTCCAACAAGCCGTCAACGAACGAATCCTCAACGGCACTTTGATCATGCCCTAGCACCTCAGGTCGTAATCGGATCACACTGTCCATTACCACCATGGCCGCTAACTCACCACCACTCAGAACATAATCGCCGATGGATATCTCCTCGTCGACCTGCGTTTGAATCAAACGCTCGTCTATGCCTTCGTAGCGGCCAGCTAAGAAGATCAAACTCTCTTCTTTGGCCAGTGCTTCTGCCTTGTTTTGCGTCAGGGTTTCACCCTGAGGCGACAGATAAATCACCTTGCTCTGGGAACCAAGCTTAGCTTTAGCGGCTTCAATCGCCAGCTTCAACGGCTCAACCTTCATCAACATGCCAGGGCCGCCCCCGTAAGGACGGTCATCCACCGTCTGATGACGATCAAAGGTGAAATCTCTAGGATTCCACGCTTCCATCGTTACCAACCCGCTGGTCAAGGCCCGACCGCTTACACCGTAATCGGTCAGGGCTTGGAACATCTCGGGAAATATGGAGATGACACCCAAGCGCATGATTAGAATTCCGGATCCCAATCAACTTTGATGATGCCTTCGTCTAAAGACACGTCTTGGACACAGTCATCGGTATAAGGTAACCAACGCTCTCTGCCATCAAGGCTGTCTTTAAAAGGCTTCACGACCATGACGTCGTTTGCCCCTGTGTTGAACAGGTAATTCACCTTACCCAACACCACATCATCAGTGGTAACCACCAATAAACCTTCTAATTGGTGGTAATAAAACTCGCCATCTTCGGCATTTGGCATTTCATCCTTCAGGATCGCAATATCGCACTGGGCGTATTGCTGAGCCAAATTCCTATCCTGGCAATCATCCAGTGCAGCCACCAGCCCCTTACCTTGAGGGCGCCAATCGCGCACTTTAACCGGCTTCCATTGGCCATTCATTTGAATCAACCAATTGCGGTAGGAGAAAATATTCTCCTTGGGTTCGGTATGGCTATATACCTTCACCCAACCCTTGATGCCATGAACACCTGTGATTTTGCCAATTAAGGCCAGATTTTCCGGTGTCTTACTCATCAGGGTGTCTTATTACCAGTGTCCAAATTAGCCTTGCTGCTTTTTAGCTTCTTTAAGAAGCTTAGCAACACGATCACTAGTCTGAGCACCTTTGCCAACCCAGTATTCAACGCGCTCAAGGTCTACACGTAGACGCTCTTCTTGACCGCGAGCAACAGGGTTAAAGAAACCTACACGCTCGATGAAGCGACCGTCGCGTGGGAAACGCTGATCCGCTACAGACAAATGATAAAAAGGACGTTTTTTAGAGCCACCACGGGCTAATCGAATCACTACCATA
>Ga0181591_10006300_pt1 | contig 10299 bp, 11 predicted proteins | sample 071ome_33_FD_133757 | JGI IMG/M metagenome (GOLD analysis project Ga0181591, IMG submission 133757) | Coastal salt marsh microbial communities from the Groves Creek Marsh, Skidaway Island, Georgia - 071412AT metaG (megahit assembly) | ecosystem: Environmental > Aquatic > Marine > Intertidal...
TAAAACAACAGTCACTATAGTAATAATAGGTATGCAATTACCGGAAGATTGATTAATATGTTGTCTGCTTGCAAAGCTGTGATCTATCATAGGAAATTTCATCTTTTATTACAAGTAATAAGTTAGGAGCGAAGATTAAAAATGTCTCTATAAAAAAACTTAACAGAAAAAATCAGAATTAATACCTGTCCCAACATTCTCTTTTATTTCTAAACTCTATAACTATGTTTTCTAGTATTCCTAATCTATCATAATTATTTAAATAATCTAATTTCTCATAACCTTTTTTTATAAGGCTCAATCTAAATTTATTATCATCAAAGAGAGTTTTAATAGACAAAGCTAATGACTCAGGGTTGTTTAGGTCAACATAAATAGCGGCATCGCCAATATGATCTCGAAAATCTTTTCTATCAGAGTATATAACTGGCAGGCCCATATGAAAAGCTTCTAATGGTGGAATATTGGTTGGACCAAAGTAAGACGGCATTACAAGCGCAAAGGCATTTGAGTAAAGATCAACTACTTCTCTGTCTGGAACAAAATCAATAAATCTTGTGTATTGATCAAGATCTAACTCATGGGTTAAATTTTTTAGATAAACTAAATTGCCTTTATCTTTTCCAGAAAAAATCGCACCACATTTAATCTTATATTTTCTTATTAAAATATCCAATCCCTTAAGGATATATTTGTGATTTTTATGTGGCCATAACTGAGCGGGATAGTATATGTATGGAAACTTAATATCATATTTATTAATACAGTTAAAGTCAGATTTTTTTGATATTGAGTCATTACAGCCCTGAATCATGTTTGAGGGCTTAAATGGTAAAATATATATTCTATCTAAGTCAACTTGATAACGTTTATGAACATTAACTTTTCCTAAATCTGAATCAACAATAGTTGCCGTTGCTTTAGGCAATAGTGTTTTATATTTTATTTCTCTTAATTCAAACTCCTTATTTGCTCTAATTTCTGGGAACTCAACTTCATCCCTATGGCATAAATCCCATACAGTAATAAAAAAATTTATTTCATCTAGATCGAAGGCAAGTTCACTTGGCGATAAAAAATAAACCAAATCAATTTTTTTTTGTATTAAAAATTTCTCAAATGGGCTATGTTTCGCAAATAACCTGAAATACCTCAATAGAAACGGGTTGGTTATTCTTCTTAGTATAGAAATGATTTTTTGGAAAACCGAAAATTCTAAATATTCTGCCTCAATGCCATTTTTTTCTAGAAGAGAAATATTATCTGGAATTGTGCTAAAGAAAAATACCTCACAAAGATTTTTTGGAAGTTTTTTAACATTAATTGCATCATTAATTGACTGCTGGAATCCACCTCCAGAATGAAGTCTTTGATCGAAGATTACACATAACTTTATCGGCCTCATAATGAATTTAAAATTTTCTTAAGGCTTGTGGCAGATTTATATATTTGTTCATCAGTTAAAGCAAGGCCACTTGGCAAATAGAATCCATATTCATATAAATTCTCGGCAATTGGAAAAAACTGATTGGAAAATAATTTAAGTTTTTTTAAGGCTGGTTGCAGATGGAGAGGATAGAAAAAAGGTCTCGTTCCTATGCCTTCTATTTGAAGTTCATTCATAATTTTCTTTGCATTGCCAAATTCTTTGTCTAAAACAATTCCATAAACCCAATAAATATTTTGCGCATAGATTTCTTCTGCTAATGGTAATTGTATATATTCAACATCCTTGAGATATTCGTTATATTTTTTACCTATATTTCTTTTAATTTTAATAAACTCATCCAGTCTTTCCAATTGAGCCAGTCCCAATGCTGCCTGAATATTTGTCATCCTATAATTCCAACCAAGTCGCTCATGAACAAATCTATTATCAGCTTTAAAACATAAATTTCTTAGCTCTTTTAATTTCAAAAAAATTGACTCATCATCTGTTAAAACCATACCTCCTTCACCAGTTGTTAGATGTTTATTGGGGTAAAAACTAAAAACGCTAACATCTCCAAATGAGCCGCATGATTTACCTTTGTATGTCTGGCCAATCATTTCTGCCGCGTCTTCTATAAGTTTAAGATTATGCTTTTTACACAGTTCCAGTACTGGATCGATATCAACTGGCAAACCATATATATGGACAACCATCACTGCCTTGGTTTTCGATGTAATTTTTGACTCAATATCCTCAACTTTCATATTCCAGTTTAACGGATCACTATCAACTAATACTGGTTTAGCTCCAGATCTAATAACTTGCAGAATGCAAGAAATAATTGTAAAAGAAGGAAGAATAACTTCATCGCCCTTTCCAATTTCTAATGCCTCTATAGCGATATCTAATGCAGCTGTCCCACTTGAAACAGCTGCACCAAATTTTTTTCCAACGGCTTTCGAAAATTTTTGTTCGAACTCAGATACAAATGGACCTTCTGAAGATATCCAGCCAGAATCAATACACTCATTGAGATATTTCTTCTCATTACCATCCAGAAGTGGTTCATTTACGGGAATGAAATTTTTCATAATTAAATTTTTTGATAAATTAAACAGACACCCCAAGTTTTTTTAGAGGGAGGATTTCCAGTTAAAAATTCTTCTTCGCCGATTCTTTTGAAACCCTGTGATTCAGCCAATATATCAAGCTCTGGTATTGAGAAATAACGCATTGAATGAGTTTCACAGAATGTTTCATAGGTCTGTTCTTGTAAATTATTAATAAAAATCTCATAATTCACATCCACAATATTCTTATTTTCAAAAACCTTTGGTTTTGCAAATCGAACTATCTCTTGATTTTTATTCTTGAACTTTTTGAGTCTCGGTTCTGGATATTGGGATAAAACAGCTGGTGCATACCAAAAATCAAAAATAAATAAGCCTTTTTCCTTGAGGTGATGATGAGCATTAGCAAAAACTAGCTTTAGATCGCTATTTTTTGTTTGATAACTCACAACATGAAAAAGTGAGATAACCACATCAAACAAACAGCCTATTTTGATTTCTCTTATGTCTCCATTAATACATTTAAATTTTTTACTTTGATTTGATAATTGAACCATTTGTTGGCTCAACTCAACTCCAGTTATATTGAAGCCTTTATTTGATAGAAGATTTCCATGAATACCAGTTCCCGAACCAAACTCAAGAATTTCTCTTGCATTAGGAGAGAATTTATAAATTAAATTTTTTACATATTCCGCTTCACTTTTATAATCCTTGTCATGATAAATTAAATCATAATATTTACTATATTTATCAAATATCTTCTTTCTCAAATTACTTCACCAATTTAACTTTCTCATTAGAAACTGAATCAAACCTAGTTTTATCGCTATCACCTGCATATGGTCCTTGCTTAACTTCTATAATCTCAGAATCTTTAAGCATTACAAAACCATGGCCACCATAAGCAAGAAGAATTACATCACCAGTGAATAAAATCCTGCTTTCAATATATTTTTGATTTTCAGCATAGAAATCAACCCTAACCTCTCCGCTTTTAATAAATAAAACTTCTTTTGTGTATTCAACTTCTCTTTTAATAGGATTATGTACATGTGGAGATATCTCGTAACCTTTAGATCTATTCATATAACCTAGTTGCTGAGAAAAATTGGAAGGAGTAAAAAACTCAATATTTTCAGACTTATAAGAGGATCTTATAATAACTGCTAACAATTTAGCTTGTGAGTGTATATTTTCAATCATAAAAGAGGACTATTTTGTATCAATATTTAAAGCGAAACTGAGGCTTAGTGGATTTATCTCCTGGAAGAATGGTTCATACAGATCATAGTACCATAGTCTCATTTGAGGAATATCTTCCCAGGTATTATTAAACTTTTTCATAGTGTAATTTACAAACCATTCATCAAAACTATATGTGGCAATTGAGGGGTTTATCTTTTTAGCAAAAAATAATGCGGATGATAAATTACCCATGACTAATTTTATATTGCTAGATTTTAGATAATATTCTATAGAAGTATTTAAGTTATTATCCGAAAAGAACTCTAGTCTGTATTTTGTCTTTAACTTTTCAAACATATTTATTAATTCTTTACTAAACTCATGATGCCAATGTTTTGCTTTAAAAACAATACAGTCAACATTATGTTTCTTGAAAATTAATTCATTGCTGATTAACATATTCTCAAACTCCATAAAAAATTGCTTATGGTCTGAAGTTGATTTGGCCCAAGGCTTAATGTTTTCCAAAAGAATAACTGCCACATTTGAGCAAGGGTTATGTGTTTTTAACTCTCTGAAGAAAGATTTTTCAAAAGAAGTGCTGTTTATTTGAGTTGATTTTTCATTATCTCTGAAATAGTTAGTTTCATTTGCTAATATGCTGATATGGTCAAATTTTTGAGTATTAAATATAGGGAATCTATAAATAAAATTTATTGCTAAATGAAAATAGCTCCTGAAAAAGTTTTTGAGTTTGTTAGAGTCTTTACCAGCAATAAATGAATTCATTTCTGTCAAACCGTGATCAAACTGAACTAGCTTAGATTCTCTTCTAAAATTCTTAAAGTATTGTTGCCACATAGTATTACCAAACCAAATCTCGTCGAATTCAATATTTTTAATACTGGAAGAATCAATTTTATTTATATTTCTTAAAATTTCAGTTTTAATTGCTTTATAACTGGTTAAGAATTCACTCGAATTATGGAAATGGTAGTAAATTTCTGGTAATTCAAAAATCTCATAATCATTGATAAATAAATCTAAGCAATGTTTTTTATGTTCAGATTCGAAACCATCTGGGTCTTCACAATAATTCTTAGGAAGTTTTCTTGGTTCATAGAGAACGATGTTTCTTTTTTTATCAGAACTCTTTATACGTTCTAGCCATAGACGAAAAAATAATGACGTTACTGGATTATTAACAATAATTAATCTACAAACTTCAGAGCACACTCCTGCCTCCATCAATGACTATGTTTTGACCTGTCATGTATGATGAAGCATCAGAGCATAAATATTGTATTGTGGCTCTATACTCTTCCCTGGATGCCATTCTCCCCATTGGAATGAGATTTTCTAATTTTTTAACAAAATCTGGATCTTGGCCATTAAACACACCTCCGGGTGACAAAGAGTTACATCTAACGCCGTTTTCTGCCCAATAAGTTGATATGTATTTTGTTAACCCAACAAGACCGGCCTTTATTACTGAGTATGTGACTGGTTTAACAGGCTGCTCATCCTTTTCTAAATTGGGTTTTGAATAAAGTCTTTGATCTGGAGAAATGATTGATAAATCTGAAGCAATATTTAAAATTACCCCCCCTTTTTTAGAAGCCATTTTTGAACCAAAAACTTGAGAACATAGAAAAGCTCCGGTTAAACCAACAGAAATTTCTGTATCCCACTGTTCTCTTGAGAAATTTTCTAATCTTGAGGGTTCTAGATCAGTAAGTGAAGCGCCAATCTTAGGATCAATTGCTGCATTATTTATTAGAATATCTATATTACAATTTTTTTTAGCAAGCGAATCGCAGACTTTACGAACTGAGTCAATATCTGAAACATCCATTTCATAAAAAGTTATATCATTATTGGGAAAATTCTTTTTTAATGAAGTCTGAGCTAATTCAAGTCTATTTTTTGATACATCAGTCAAAACAATAGATGCATTTGCTTCTAGAAGCGAAAAACAATGTTCAATTCCTAATAGACCTGCAGCACCGGTAATCAAGGCCGTTTTATTTGTTAGATCGAATTTATTGTTTAGAGTCATATTTAGTTCCTGGTTTGTCCACCATCAGAGGTAATAATCTCTCCAGTAATAAACTTTGCATAATCAGATAGAAGAAAAGCTACTAAATTAGCAATATCTTCAGTATCACCAAGGGTCTGGAGTGGGACCTCATTTTTTAGCATATTTTTGACTTCTTCAGGATTACTGTCTAATTTTTTCTCCCATACAGAACCATTAAATTTTATGTTTCCAGGTGAGACTCCATTAATCCTTACACCATGAGCACCAAAAGGTCTAGAAATGCCCTTGATAAAATGATTTAGAGCAGATTTTGCAACGGAATAAGTTACTGGGGCAGAAGGTATAATTTCATTTCCACAAATTGATGAAATACAGACTATTGATCCTTTTGAGTTAATAATTGATTTTTTTGCCTCGGTTATTATATTTACAGCACTCCAAAAATTTAAATCAAAGACTCTCCTCCACTCATCAATAGTTTCATCGCCTGGAGGCAATGACCTGCCACTACCGATATTACAAATTATTCCATCTAGTTTTCCATATTTTTTTATGATCTCCTCCACAACATACTTTGAATCATTTTGTTTAGACAAATCAGCGCAAACTGCAAAGGAATAAGGAATCTCTTTTTTTGCATTTTGTAGATCTTCTCTACTTCTTCCATTTAGTACCGAAACTGCGCCAAAACTTGAAAGTTTTTTTGCGACTTCAAATCCTATACCTCTTGAAGAGCCGGTTATTAAGAATATCTTATTTTTAAAGTTAAAATCCATTTTAAAGATTCGTTATTAATTGAACTCTTTAAGCCATGAAATTATCATATTTCTATATTTCGAAATTAGCTCAGAGTGTTCATTATCTCTAGCTCGCGCTGTCTGAAGAATGAAGTTACCTTGGTAATTTATTTTTTTAAATAAACTAAAGACTTTATCAAAATCTGCGTTTCCTCTTCCTAGTTCTACTGTAGATCCTCCGAGGAGTCTATCTTTGACATGAACATTAAGAATCCTATCCCCATAAATATTTATTTCTTCAATTGGATCATAGCCCATAGATGCACTATTTCCAATGTCGTAGTTAATTCCAAAAATTTCTGAAGTGTATTTTTCAATAAATTTGCCCACATCAGAAGGTGTCAACTCTAATTCAAAAATAATTTTTATGTTATTTTTTTTAAATAATTCAATCTGATCGTTTAGAAATGCGGCTAAATAAGAAGATTGTTTTTGGGTTTCTATTGATCCATTATCGACAACCGGGACCACAATATATTTAATTCCTAGATTAGAACTTGCATTAACAACATCAATAAAATCTTTTTGTAAAAATTTGGCTTTTGTTTTCTCAGCTTTCCAAAAAGGAGCTTGCATAAAACAATCTCCAGTTAAAGATGGAATTTTCAAATTAAATTTCTCTGATAAAAATTTAATTCTTCTTCTGCCTTCTTCCATCATTAATGGATTCTGTTTCAAATTTTCTTGGTCAAGAGTCCACTCCATCACCCTTATATCTATGTCATTAGCATATTCAAATTCATGTTCCCAACATTCCTGGGGGAAAGCTTGAATTTTTCCATTAACAATTTTAGAGAGGCGGCCTTGCATAAAGCCTATTCTATCTTTCATTTTCTTTTAAACTTATACGGAGTTGGTCCTAAAATAATATTATTGTCTTTCTTGTTCCATTTTTTTATCTGATTAATAATATCAACACCCACAAATGAACTCCATGCCTGGATCAAGGTTAAAAACACTTCTCCCACCTCTCCAGAGCCAATATTTTCAGAATTTAATGAGGTAACAGGGAGCATACAAAAAGGGGTGCCTGTCATAAATGCTTCGTCAGCATTGTAAACATCATAAGGCTCAATATTCGTTTCTCTCACTTCAAAACCCAACTTAGGGCATAAAGTATTGATAACATAATCACGGGAAATTCCACGAAGAATATTTCTGCCTTCAGGCGTATAAATCACTCTATCCTTAACTATAAAAAAATTATCGCCTGTACCTTCAGCAATGAAACCATCTGTGTCCAATAAAAGAGCCCAGTTATCTTCGCCTTCAAAAGAACTGGCTTCAATATTTGCCATAAGATAGTGAATCCTGCTTCTATTTTTGATCTTGGGATCAAGTAAATTTGCAGGTATTGCACGTTGTGAAGTGATTACCGCATTTATACCTTTATCAAATAAATGTCCCATATTAGAAACAGTCCATCTAAGAGGAAAATCCGCAATGATTAAATTTGTGCCTTTATGTAAATCAGGAATATTCTCATAGATACCCAATAAACCCCTTGAAACATCAATCATAAGTCTATGCTCATCATCTTCGCCAAAGTAAGGTTTATTTTCTTCAATTGTCTGGTAGCAAGCCTCCTCCATCTCTTTTGGATTAATACTAATAGGTATTCTTAGAATTTTAAGACCCTTATAAAGCCTATCAATATGCTCTTTAAGTTTGAATTGTTCTGAATTAAAGGATCTAGTCATTTCAAAGACCATATCTCCGAACATTAGTGCCGAATCATAGATGGAAATCTTTGCCTGAGATTCAGGAACCATTTGCCCATTAAAATATACTTTTCTCATGCTCTTATCTGCTTTTTATAAATGTTGTCATACCAATTAATAATATCAGTAATGTGGAAGAGTGAATTTTTTTTATAAAAATACTCATAAATTTCTTTAATGAATTCATATTCCTGTCTTGTATTGACATCCAAAACTATGTCAGGTCTTGCAAAAATTGAAGGGCACTTAATTGTACTAACTGGGCACCAACTTTTATCCACTTCATAGCCAGTGGAGTAATCGAAAAAATTTAAGTGAACATGCTCTTTCTTTTCATCAGAAATATCTTTTAACCAAACTTCTTCTAACAAACAGAAGTCAAAAATTTCAGCTCCTATGCCGTCAGGATAGCCAGAATTAAAAATTTGTGCTAAATTTGTTGAAAATCCTGGTCTTGCTAAAGAGATATGATAATCAATAATCTTATCAATCTCCTGAGGTTCAGGAATTGCATTATCTGCTGGCAATCGAACAACAAACTTAGCATTCTCTTTTATTGCTGCATGATAATATCTATCAACTAGATTATGTTCAGAGCCACAGAATAATTTAATTTTGAGTTGATTAGCAATCTCTTTAAGAATTTCGTTATCTTTATTATTGGGAATAGCAAGAACAATTTCGTCAATATTTTTACAATTTTTTACTCTTTGGATTATTCTATATATCATTGGCTTGCCAGCTAAATCGAGCATAGATTTTCCTGGTAATCTCGACGACCCCATCCTAGCTTGGATAACCATAACCACCTTAGACATAGTTAGAGCTTAGATACTTATTTGATATGTTCTCTGAGTTTTTGAGCAATAATTGCCTCATCATCAGTTACCTTTTTAACACCATCACCCATGGCTAATTCAATTTTTCTAACAGCTCCAACTAATTGTCTAAGCCCATTTGGCTCAATAGAAGCTGCTTGATCAGAGCCGTACATTGCCCTATCAAGTGTTATGTGTCTCTCAAGAGAAGTTATACCCAAAGCGGCGGCGGCATATGAAATAGCTAAACCAGATTCATGGCCACTATACCCCACATCACATTTATATCTTTCTTTGAGTTTATTTATCAAATTTAGATTAGCATCTTCATCTCTCATAGGGTAAGTTGAAACTGTATGCATCAATTCAAATGAACAATTGTTCATAGTAAAAATATCTACCGCCTTATCAATATCTTGATAAGTTGACATTCCTGTTGAAATAAATGTATGTTTACCTTCTTCAGCAATATATTTAAGAAGTTTATGATTTACGATCATTGCTGATGCAACTTTATTAAATCTAAGATTAAATTTTCTCAAAAACAATTGGCTATTGATGTCCCAAGCAGATGCAAACCAATCAATATTTCTTTTCTTACAATAGGAATCAATTTCAAGAAAATTTTCATAATCGAACTCTAGCCCATTCTTTTGATCTCTTTGGGTCGTCCCCCATGGACTCTCTCTCTTGCTTGCAAGAAAATCTTTTGAATAAACTTCATCTATATCTCTTTTCTGAAACTTAACAGCATTACAACCTGCATCGATGGCTATGTCTATTAAATTTTTACAAATAGACATATCTCCATTATGATTGATACCTATTTCTGCAATTATATATACCGACATTTCTTAATATTATTTAAACTATTGTTGAATATTATATCTGCAATAGGCCTCTGCAATATTTAGAGAAGCGAGAATTCTGAGAATAAATTGATCTTGATATCAAGTCTTCCCCATAATCTATATTAGTTTTTATTTCCATAACGCACTCAAGGTCAATTTTCTCGTGAATAGTTTGCTCTCTTAGTGAAAGATACTTTATGTTACTATCGAAGGTGAGTCTCATGTTGCGTAAAAGATAGTATTCTCGGATGTAACTAACCTTTAATGACGGGGAAATCTTTCCATAAAATTCATCAAATAGCTTCATTTTTCTTATATCAGAAATTTTTGAGACATTACCCAAAACCTCAGAAGTTTTATATCTCCCTTCAATTGAAGAAA
>Ga0181591_10006301_pt1 | contig 10297 bp, 2 predicted proteins | sample 071ome_33_FD_133757 | JGI IMG/M metagenome (GOLD analysis project Ga0181591, IMG submission 133757) | Coastal salt marsh microbial communities from the Groves Creek Marsh, Skidaway Island, Georgia - 071412AT metaG (megahit assembly) | ecosystem: Environmental > Aquatic > Marine > Intertidal zone...
ACGTTGGCGTTTGATGTGTCTGATGTAGCAATGTTTGATCCTACAGCACCTAAAGTTGCTGTGGTTACTTTTACATTACCAGCCGCAGTTGTTTTTAAAACTTTTTCTTTGTTAGCATCACCGTCAACAACAGCATCTGCTAATCTTATAACTTGTGAATATGATTGATTTTCTCCAGCGGCCCAATAGTTTTCTGACACATCATAAAATATTCTTGCATCGTCTGTGTCTGTAGTTTCAACAATTAAACCTGCGTCAACTTCTGAATTTCCTGTGTTTACTTTTACAAAAGCATCATCAACTGTAATCACACCAGATGAAGTATTTTCAAATTCTCCTGTAATACTTAGGTTACCTGTGATAGTTGTGTTTCCTGTTATAGTGATATTGCCTGTGGCACCTGCAAATGATAATGGAGTTTTCGTAACTCCACCGTCATTGATAGTAAAACTTAAATCTTTGTCTTGTCTTGTTTGTGCAACTGTGATATCGCCTGAACTTGCAGTTATTGAAAGTTCTTGTTCTTCTCCAATTATGATACCACCATCTGCATCAATAGTTAATGCACCTGTTGTGGTGTCTGCGGCGTCTGCTCTTAAAAAATTTCCTCCTGCAATTACAGTTGCTGAAGTGTTTGTTGTGCCGCTTACATCAACTGCACTGGCCTGTGCAGAGTTTCCTGAAAAACTTGATCCCAAAGTTGAATTTAAAGTAAAACCACTTGCAATAGTAGCAAAACCTGTTATTGGAGTTTGTGGAGTGATTGCTTCTTTGGATAATATTGCAACTCTTGTGTTACCCACAAACATTGATGCAATAACTTTGCTTACACCCGAACTGTTGTTTATGGTTTCAATTGACCAACCTGAAAGTGTTTGTCCTTTTGTGTATACAGGACCAACTAATTGAAAAGCAGAACCTGTGTACACATATAACTGATCATCATCGCTATCAACCCATAAATCGCCGGCTGATGGTGATGTTGGTGCAGTTGCTTGTGATTTTGCACCACCTGTTGGTTTAAAACTAGTGCCATCATAAACTTTGATTTGATTTGAATTTGTGTCAAACCATAGTTCTCCCCGTAATGGATTTGTAGGTGCTGAGGTACCAGCACTGTTTTCTAATAATTTTATTTGATTTTCATTTAAGCCTTCACCAAAATCAGATGAACTTTTTCCAAATAATGTTATACTGTAATTGTTATCTTTTGTGCCATCAGCAAGAGTGGTAGTTCCATTTGCTAATGTTAATGCTGTTCCGTCTGTTTTGTTAATTGTATATGGCATATTACCAGTATTTATAACCTTCCAACACTTATTAAAATGACACTTTCACCGGCATCATCTTTATTTTCCATGGCTTTTCCAACAATGGAACCCAAAACCGGACCTTGTGCTTTTTGAGCACAGCCAGCATGTGTACCACATGTTGTCAAAAGATCGCCTTTGGCAACTACTCCGTGTACTTTGCATTTGACTTTTCCTACAAGTGCAACTGCTTGACCTTGTGAATCGCTGTTCATTAGATAAGCAGGATTTTCACTTATCACCCCAGCAACTCTTGTATCATTACTAATTGTGCTTTGTGTACTTTCTTTTTCTCCTCCAAAAATTACAACTGTGCCGATGTCATAATTTGAATCTGATTCGTACACCTCAGCCAAGTCAGCGTATTGTGCTGAAGTTGCTTGTGCAAAAACTGTATTGTATTTTTTAGCAGTTGAGCCTATATCATAAGTCGTTGTTGTATCTGGCAGTATTGCTTGTGAAACAATGTTGCCTGACATGGTCAAACTTCCCATTGTGTTTGCACCTGTGCTTGATATATTACCTGTGACATTACCTGTTAATGGACCTGCAAAAGCAGTGGATGTTGTTGTACCTGAAACTTCTAATTTTGTAGATGGCGTAATAGTTCCTATACCAATCCTTGCTTCGTCACCGTCTATGGTCATCACTGTTTTGGTAGTTCCGCCATCATTTACTTTGAAAGATATATCAGTGTTTGGCACCACATTTGAAATCACGGCGCCTGTTGAGTCAACAGTAATTGTTAAATCGCTGTCAGCACCTACTGTAAATCCACTGTCATTGATAACTCCTAAAGTACCTGTTGTGGTGTCATTTGCATTTGATCTTAAAAAGTTTGCCGCGGCAACACCACCTAATTTGTCTGCGTCAGTGGCAGTGCCTGCAAATTTTAAACCGGATATTGCTGTTGATAAAGTAATTCCTTTTGTAATTGTGCTAAATCCAGAAATTGCAATTTTTGGTGTAAAGGTATCTTCAGAAATAATTGCAATTAAATTACCATCATTATACCAGTATGTTACATTTTGATTGGTATCAGTTGAATCTGCAATTGTGTTGTATACAAAACCGTTGGTAGTGCCTGATGATGAAGGTGGTCCAACTAAAACATTTGATGTACCATTGTAAAAGAAAAGTTGCTGTGTGTCAGAGTCAATGAAAAGATCTCCTGCCTGTTGACCTGACGGTGCCTCTGATTGATATTCTGCTCCACTGACTGGTTTGAAAGATCCGTCATAAACTTTAAGTTTATTGTTAGTGCTGTCATACCATAGTTGTCCTTTGATAGGCTTTGTTGGTGCAGAACTATTTGAAAAATTTTCTAAAAGATGTAAAAAATTTTCTGCAATGGTTTCACCATAACCTGCATATCCTTTTCCTACAAATGAAAGATCTGTTTGTGTGTTTAACACACTGTCTTGAACTGTGTATGAACTAGGTGTTGCTGAACTATCTGTTTTGTTTACTGTGTATGCCATCTTTAACTAGTTGTGGTTGTTGTTGTTCCTGTTGAAGTAGTTTCATTGAAACTTGTTAAACTTTGTATTCTCAAAGTGTAATCAATTTGTATTAATCTGTTTAAAGATTTTTGTACAGGATGGAATATAACATGTGTCAACAGTTTGTTTGTTGATCCATTTTCTGTGCCTTCCCATGATTTTAAACCTAATTCGTCAAAAACATAGTCACCATTAAAATTTGTTGTGTTGTCAAATGCCGCTTGTCCTGTTGGTTCACCATAATCTAAAGTACAAGTGACAACTATATCTGTGTATTTGTTACCTGCTGTGTGTCTCACTTCCATTTTGTTTCTAGAGGTGTCTTTGTTTGTTGAACTGTTATCGTCTACTACTTTATAATAAGTTTGATTATAAAGTGTTGCATTTGTGCCTGTTGAATTTGGTGTAAGATACGTGATAACTCCTGTTGTATCTACTGTTGTACCACCATTACCAAAAGCCATTTCATGTACAAATCCTGTTGATTTGTTTGCCAAACTGTTTGCCAATGCGGTACTCATGTTCTCGTAATGTATTGCATTTCTCTTATCAACAATTACTTCACCTGTTTCAGGATCCCAAATTTTGATATGTCCTTGCATCATTACACCTGATTTATCATCAGGTTTTTTGTTGTTATTTTCTTCTTTATTTTCTGTTTGATTTTGTTGCATCACGTTGTATTTATTCTGGTGCATTTGTTGGTTCTCCTGCTATGAATTTAGCCTGAGATGTAGTTGAACTTTGTAGTCCTTTTCCATCTGCGGCAGTTGATGTACCTGCTGAATACCATGTATTACCACGTTTTTGCACAATTTTTATCTGTGTGCCTGTTGCAGGTGCTGTTGTTAATGTTACAAAAGCAGTACTCCCATCTACACTGTAACCTCTTGTTAATGTACTATCGTCCGTCTCGTGTTTAAACAACAATCGTTGGCCACCAATGAATATGTCTAAATCTTCTTCACGAGACGGAGCGTATGTAGTAGCAAACTGCACAGTTGAACCATCACCTGTATAGGTTTTGGTTTTGATTGTGTCAGCATAAGGCACAGTTTGTTGTCCTCCAGCGTCTACTACTGATGCGCCTGAGGAGTGTGCCTTAATTCCGGTTCCAAGGGTACCTCTTCTAAGTTGTCCGAGAGTGTTACCTGACTTGGTAAAATATTCAATTCTTTCTTTGTCAATAAACACAACACCTGGTTGGTTACTGCCAGCATTTGGTACTGTCAATACAGTTCCATCGGCCACTGTGATATTCTTGTCACCTGGTTCTAGAGCGGCCGCTAATGTGGTTGTGTTTGTTGCACTAATACGTTTGTAAAATGTTCTGTTTAACATGTCTTTGAATATTCTGAATCCTGTAGCGTTGGTTGCTGAATCCAAAGCAAAATACATGACATCGATTCTGTCACTGGCTGATAAAGTTATACCAGGTATTGTTAATTTGTTTCCTGCTAATGTAGAGTCTCCAACTATGAAATCACTATTTTGTATCAATGTTCTTGAAGAATTTAAAGTAACAAAAACATAATCTGAATTCAAAGGTTCATTGTTTAAATAGATTTCTCCAGAAGGTCTTCCTTCTAGCACTTCTCTTCGCAGTTTCATTCCTAACGCATTGTTAAATGTAGTTGCTCTGATGTTATCTCCTGTGCTTAAAGTTATGCCGTCACTTGAAATTTGTGTTGTGTTTAATATTACATCACTACCTACCATGTAATAATGATTATCTAATAAAGTTGTAATTGCAATTACATCTCCACTTTGTGGTACATTAACAAAATCAACAGTTTGTCCAGAAATATCAACAGTGTAATCTGTGTTTAGTATTTGTTTTACGCCATTTTTATATACTTCTACCTGTCCAGAATTTGTAATTGTTTTTGCAGGATCAACTGTGGATCCATCTGACAATCCTGATGCCACGCCATAAGTGTATGTTGAACCATCAGCACTGTAATAGGTGTTGTCTGGTCCTCTTAAAAGGTTTCCATTTACTTCTAACATTGTCAAACCAGCGTATGGACCTATTGATCCTGGAGGATAGTCCAGTGTATAAGTGGTTGTTGCTCCGTCATATTTTATATCTTCAGATATTATTTGAGCAAACGCTCTTGAAGACGGATCTTGATTGAATCCTGCAACCTGTATTGCTTGTCCGTCTGCTGGTGCTGTGTCAAAAGTAACTTTTACTGCTTTGTTCACTTCCGTGGTTGTGAATGCTGTTGTAGGTTGTCCATCCAAAGTCACATACAACTGAGGTAACGCACTATCTAATTGATAGGTATCTCTAGCACCTGTTGTAAATTCTGTGGTTGAACCATCGCCAGTAAAACTGTTTAACACAACATAGTTGTTTCCTGACACGGCAAAACTTTTTATGTTTACAACTGCATTGTTGATAGGTGCTGTTGTAAAAGTAATTGTTTTAGCCGCTGTGTCAACTGTGTAATTGACTGTGCTGTCTGCCGCTCTACTGTTTTGTCTTACACCATCAACAGTGACCATTACTCCCGCCTGTGTGCCTGGTTGCTGACCAATTGCAAAAGTTGTAGTTGATCCATCACCTCTATGAGATTTGTCAATGATAAATGGCACTCCAGATTCTGGAGTTGTGTAAACTTTGATATCAACAGTGTCGAACATTTGTCCTGGCACTGTTTCTTCGGGAGCATAACTTGTATCAGGAGTTATAAATGCATCTCCATCTTGAATTATGTCGCTTGGTGATATACCAACTGCACTATTAAATAAACCACCACTTAAAAGTGTATCTAATGTTCTGTCATCTGTTGGTGTTAGTACAGTGTCTTCATCAAAAGGTATTAGTTCAACTTTGACTCCATCACCTGCCGCGGCAGTAAATGTAAATTGTGTTGTAGATCCGTCACCTCTAAACACATCTGCAGTTTGTCTAACTCCATCATAGTATACTGTGTACACATCTGTTGCCAATGGTGCAGTATCAAATGTGTAGGTTGCAGTTGACCCATCTCCATAAAAGGTTTTTACTCTTGTTGAACCAAAAGCGTCCCATGGTCTATCATACCACGGAGATCTGTCCCAACCTTGATCTTGATTAAAAAGTAAACCTGTAACTTGTACTCCACCATAATCAACACCTTCCATTAATTGTGTTAGATCATTTCCTGCCATTCCATCATTGGGCGTGTACATACCCAAAGTTCTACCTGCCGCTGTTAAAAACCTTTCATCACCTTGTAATTTTTGTAAGTTTCCAATGCCTTCATCAAATTTTGTAGTTGATGTGAATCTGTTTGTTGCTCTGTACAGTTCGTTGTTGTATCTTATTAAAGCATTGTAAGCATAAGCAGTATTTTTTGCCCATTCAAACACAGTGGCACTTTGATCAACTCTATCAAATCTCATGGTTACATCAAGATCTCTTACAAGATCATTTTCAAGATTAGCATATGCTTTGGCAGTGTCGCTAGGTGTAGATCCGCCAGTACCACCACCTGTTATAAGAACAGTAGGAGTTGCGGTGTAACCTGATCCTGCAGTCAATAAATCAATCCTTGTGACAGCACCATTACTAATTTTTGCTCTTGCTGTGGCATGTACAACATTTGGTTCTTCATACATTTTAAAAACAAAGTTTTTAGTACTTTTGCCTTCGTTGACTGTGCTCGTTGGCATGTAAAAATTTAGACCAGGATGTTCTACAAAGGTCACTACAAACGCAGTACCTGATCCGTTGTTTTGCGAATCGTAAATTTCAGCATTTGTCTGTGTGCTAAACAGTGGATAATAATATCCATAATCTCCTGAAGTACTACCACTAGCACTTGTCCCTAAAATTTGGAATGGTCCTGTATTTTCAACTGCACCTCCTAACACTGTCACAGTCGGTGCTGAAGTATATCCAGATCCACCTTTTGTTATTGTGAAACTTCTTACAGATTTTTTGTAATTGGTATTCCAAATTTTGTATGGGTACTTCGTTAATCTTGTTGTGTCTGCCGGGCCATCAATATCTATACTTCTAATTTTATTTGTGCTTTCGTCATAAAAAGGCGGATTATCAAAATCTGTAAACAATCCATCTTGTGTTTCTGTTTTGTTATAACCAACTTTGTATTCTCTTAACTTGGTATGAAAAGGTTTGACTTCTTTAATGTATTCTTCAACGTAAGAATCTGCACCAGTTGTATAAGTTTTTCTTTGACTTAGTTCTCTGAAATTATTTTTAATGTTCAAGAAAGATGTTTTGAACAACCAGTCTACATACAATTGCTCTTCTAAAACTTTTCTTAGACCAATAAACAATAAATTATTGTATTCAACTTTTAATTCACCTATGAAAATATTATCTCTCAAAGCAGTCAATACATTTCTTGTTTCAGTAACCGGTTCTTGATCAAAAAAGTTTCCATCAAACGTATCATCTCCTGCAAAGCCTGTGTTTTTTAAATTATAATCATAAAGTTGTTTGCTAATTTGTATTGTGCCGTTTTGAGTTCCAACATTTTGCCAACCTGAACTTGTTTTCATAAACAATTTCCAGCCACCGGTGTCTGAATTAGTAACTTTTGCATGTTTGCCAATTGCTAAATCTAATGTGTCTAATTCATATTCATAAGTTACTTGAGCGTCCACTACTGTATTTTCGCCATGAACCATTGAACCAGATGTTTCGTACCAGTCTGCTAAAGAATAATACAGAGATGTTTTGTATGTTTGTATTTTTGTTCTTGTAAATTCTGTACCATTCCATTGATAAATTGCCCATCTACCATTGGAATTTTCTTCATCTGCTTTGACAAGATAGTTTACTGTGCCGCTTATATCTCTAGTATCAATGTAAGTTAAATCAGCATAGGTATCAACAGAAGCGTCCCATAACCCTGAACCTGCTGTTGGTTCTGCTTCTTGCTTGTTTAGATTTTCATATGATATTGTATTTGCTAATTGATATTTTTTAATTACACTGTTAGCATAGTCAATAATTTGTTTTAAAGCATCAAAACGATTTACATACCAACTTTGTCTTGGTCTAAGTTCTGTTCCGTATCTTCTGTTCACAGGTAAATTAATGTCAGGTACTTTGTTGCCAGCAGTGTCCTGTCCTATCAAACTATCCCACCATTTGTTTTGTATTTTTACTGTGGCTTGATCATCAGCATCTCCTTCGCTGATTAGTTTCCATACAGTGTGTTGTCCAGCATCGTGTGTGTTTTTTGAATAGTCAACATTTAAAACAATGTTATCTCCAAATAAATTTTCTTTTACATTAAAAGTTAACAGTTTATTTCTGTCTGTGACTGCAAAATATTTTATACCACTGTTGTATGGATTTGTTATGATATTAGAAATATAACTTGTTGTGTTTTTTCTTGCCACTACACTTTTCCCTGCATCCGGTAAGAATACAGAATTTTTTACCCAATAATAATAGTAATTTACAAAACTGTTTGAAGCACTATCGTATTTTTGTTTTACAGTGTAAACAGTATTATCTGCATATTTTGGTGTGCCGGATATTGAATCTGCAAGACCTTGAGTAGTATCTGCTCTGTCTGCCCAGTCAGATGGAAGATTGGTTGATTCTACCCATTCGTACACATCTATTGTTGATCCTGGGAACAATTCACCCCAATGTTTTGTTTTATATTCTTGTGTACCTTGTTCATACCATAACCATCTGGCTGTTGAAAGGTCCCACCATACTTCACCAATGTGTTCTTCTCCCCATGCAATTTTAGAATCTGTATTGACTGAATCAATACCAACATTGTAAATTGCTGGATCCCATTCTGATTTAAAATTAAGTTCTCTATCAGCAATTCCAAAGATTCTACCTTTTACTGGATCAAAATAATCTAAATAACTGATAATTTGACTGTTACCTCTATCAAATATAAAACTTGATTTAATTTTTCTATTGTCAATCAGTGCATCTTCAGTCACTAAATTTTTCCAAGCATATGATTCTAAAGTATCAAGTTCAAAACTAGTCACTGTACCGTCATTTGTGACTGCACTGGAAGAATCATCTTCTGGTGCTCCAACATAAACTCCTCTTTCGTTGATAAACACTCCACGTCCAAAATCATCATTTGAATCAACATGTGTTGTAACGAGTCTATCGTCAACTACAAATTGTGTGTTGTACATTGTTGCAGTGTAAACACCACCACTTCCAACATTTAAATCCACAAAATTTGTATCTTGTAAATCAAAAGTAGTTGAACCATTATCAAATTTCATTTCTCTTGAGTTGCCTAGTTTTTCTGCTCCTATGGCAAGCCTAGTGCCTGATTGATTACAATCAATTGTGCTACCAAATCTCATATTTGTTTGCAAGTCTGGAGACACCAATGTTTGTTGTAAAGTATATGTCAATGTTGATCCGTCAGCATTAAATTTATAGTAATAAACTGCTCCTGCGTCTGCTTGGTCTGTTTTGTCATATCCTGGTGCTGAAACAAAAAGTTTTGTGCCGTCTTTACTCATTGCAATGTCATCACCAAATGCTGTGTTGAGTGTTGATCCGTCTGAACCAACCCCTTTAATTGTTTGTCTTAAAGTCCAAGTGTTTGATGTGCTGTCATCATTTGAGTGACTGGTTCTTGTAAAAATTTCAATTTTTCCTGCTGTGCCTGCTGACTTAGAAGCAATAGCAAGAATATCTCCGTTGTCGTTAACTTGAACTTTGTGACCGAATCTCTGTCCTGCGTCTGGGTCTGCAGATTGTATTGATTCATCTTGTGTCCATGAATCATAAGTGGATCCGTCTGCGCCAATACCCCAAGTATACATGTGGACTATACCTGTGTCGTTTTGATAACCCGGCGCACTGACAAATAGATATTTTGGTGTTGTGGTTCTGACAGAACCTATTGTAGGTTCCGCAATTGCAGTGGACCAGCCAAAATTTGCACTTGTATTGTTTGTTGAGCCGTCTGTTGGTGCTGTGATAGAGTTAAGTTGCTCAAATTTAAATAGGCTAGGATTCCAAATATATGTTTTAATTAAACCCGAATCTTGAAATCTTGTACTGCCGTCTTGTCCAACAGCATTTGCATTAGGCGCTCCTGCTACTACAAAATTTCCGTCTGTGCTAATTGCAAGGCTGTGTCCAAGTCGTGAAGTGTTGTCATCGTTGTCTGTCATTGTCAAACTGTCTTGAACTGTGAATGCTGTGCCTGCCTCTGCTGTTCTTCTAAAAAAGAAGTGAACTGTACCTTGTCCTTGCCCTGGAGCACCAACAACTAAAGTTCTACCATCTTCTCTTCCTGTAATTGCATAACCAAAATCTTGATCGTTTGTAGTGTTAGGTGACTGTAATACTGTCGTTGTATAAGGATCACATTTTTCATAAATCTTCCAATTGTCTCCAACATTGTCAACAAAAACTCTATCTCCGTTTTTATTATTGATTGTGTCTACGTCTCTATACTCTCTGTAAGACAACAAGTCGTTGACATTGTTCATAGAACTTAATCTCACCGAAACAAA
>Ga0181591_10006310_pt1 | contig 10286 bp, 8 predicted proteins | sample 071ome_33_FD_133757 | JGI IMG/M metagenome (GOLD analysis project Ga0181591, IMG submission 133757) | Coastal salt marsh microbial communities from the Groves Creek Marsh, Skidaway Island, Georgia - 071412AT metaG (megahit assembly) | ecosystem: Environmental > Aquatic > Marine > Intertidal zone...
ACTTTTGGTTCGATCTGTGTCAGGCGGTCAAGAACGCTGTGCGTACCAAAATCAGGTGAACACGAAGACCAGATGGCGCCTATACTGCTGCATGCTAGCAGTGCTGTGGCAGCTTGCGGAATATTGGTCATGTAGCAAGCAATCCTGTCCCCAGGTTTGATGCCCATTTTTCGCAGTTCGGTAGCAAGAATTCGAACATCGTTACCCAGCTTGTCCCAGTCCAGGGCGCTTAGTACCTGATCTTCGTTGGCGTAAAGAAGCGCTGTCTTGCCAGGTTTTTCATTGCGCAGGATATGTTGTGCGTAGTTTAGTCTTGCACCGGGAAACCATTCGGCACCGGGCATGGTGCGTTTGCCAAAGACGCCTGAGGGCTGCGCCGATGCTTCCACCTTAAAGTAATCCCATACCGACTGCCAGAAGTCTTCAAGGTGGTCCAGTGACCAACGCCTCATCTGGTGCAGGTTCTCAAATTCTGTGTCGCGGTTTTCCTTTAACCACTGGCGAAACGCATAAAGATTAGTTTGCTCAACCCATTCTCTGGAGGGCTCCCAGAGAATCTCGCCAACTGTTACTTCTGAAGACATATAGTAAAGAGTCCTTAGTAATATGAATGCTGATATGTTGTTATTATTTTCAGGACCGGGATAATCCTAAAAATTTAAAGGCGGCAATATTACCATTCTCACCAAGTCCGGTCATTATCAATACTGGGAAAGGGTGAATCATGCTGTCCTGTGTGCGGACAAAGTCTCCATAAACAAACGGGAATTAACTGAAGTCGTTAGTAGCCATGGATAAGAAGTGGATGAATGTAGTCGTTGGGATTGTGCTGGTTTCAATGCTCGCCGGTGGTCTTACCTGGATTATCACAACAGTTAATTCTGACATGCAGCTGCCTGAACTGGATAATGAGCTTGCCGCAAGGGGGCTTGAGGTGGCCCAGCAAAATGGCTGTATAGCCTGTCACACGTTGGATGGCAGCGTCGGCATCGGACCAACATGGCTTGGGATGTATGGCAGGACTGAAACCCTAACCGACGGATCGTCAGTAGTCGTTGATGATGCTTATATCATTGAATCAATAAACAGGCCGGATTCAAAACAGGTACAGGGATATGAAAACCTAATGGTTCGGTATTTTCTTCCCGAAGAAGATCTTATGGCACTGGTTGAATTTACCCGCCAGCTCGCAGAATAAAGGTCTGGTGGTATGGATGACATTCATTAGCTCATCTGCTGAGGGAAAAATTAGTACTCAGACCGGCGCCCCGGTAACCTTGCCCGCTTCATCAATCGTGTCAAAAACGCTAACCTCCACGCCCTCGCGCACATTTTTCAAGTGCGTCACAAGTTCACCTGTAGCATAAGCCTCGGCTTTTTTCCGGCTTTCAAAGAGATAAATTCCACCGGCGGTTTTTGTGTCGTCATTTACCAGCCAGATTTTCCAATTCAGGCCGTCTACGCCAAGAAAACGCGGAGCGGCTTCGGAAGAGTGGGAGATCAGGTCTTCCTCGCTTTCTGAGTAGGGAAAGTTGATTTGGACGATGGCGGACATAACTGCCTCCTGTGACTATTTTTTTGGAAGGAGGAAAGATACTCACCTGACGGGCAAAAAAAAAGGGCCGATCTCAAGGGGCGGCCCTAAGCGATGGATATATCGAAAGGAGGGGATATATCCGAGGGGTAACAGGATAGAAAGTGTCTGTATTTTTTTAGTTAACGCGTCAATCGAAAAAAGGTTGAGCTCTCTATCATAGATCTCGAATTTAACTCGCCTGTCTTACTTCACCCTGCAGGTAATGCAGCATGGTGTTCACGTCGCTGCAGGTAAACGGGTCTTCTTCGTGGTTGTCACATTTACCGGGCTCAGAAAAAATCTCTTCGATCTTGCCGTCGTTTACCAGCATGGAGTAACGCCAAGAGCGTTCACCAAATCCAAGGTTTTCCTTCTTCACGAGCATGCCCATGCCGCGGGTAAAGTCGCAGTTACCATCCGGCAGCATTTTCACATTTTCAACCCCAAGCTGCCTGCCCCACTGGAACATGGAGAAGGCGTCGTTAACGCTAAGACAGTACACTTCATCGATACCCAGGTTTTTCAGATTGTCGTATTCCTTTTCGTATCCGGGCAGGTGAGTACTGCTGCAGGTCGGCGTGAACGCGCCGGGAAGCGCAAACACAACAACACGCTTCCCTTTAAAAATCTCGTCCGACGTCACGTCCTGCCAGCGAAAAGGATTGTCTCCGCCGATGCTTACATCGCGTACACGAGTTTTGAAGGTTACTTCAGGGACATTAGAAGCCACATTTCTCTCCATCAGGGATATTCGAAATTTAAAACAGTAATAACGCTATGGGGAGCAATGTAAGGGGAACAGTTAAATAGATAAAATATATTATTTCTATTATATTAATTGGGAAATTCTATTATTGTGAAGCCCCTCGTGAAACGACGGTCTCGTAAGCCAGCATAAGCTTCTTACGCGAGGATCCCCAGCGGTATTTGCCACTTTCTCCAATTTTACGGACAACCCGATGGCAAGGAATAAGCCACCCTATGTTGTTCCGGGCTATAGCCGAGGCACAGGCACGCGTTGCACTGGGCTTGCCTGTCAGTGCCGCAATATTTTCGTAAGTGGAAATACTGCCGATAGGGATTCTCAAAAGGGCCTCCCAAACCTGGATCTGGAACTGGGTCCCTTTCAGAAGCAGAGTCACGGATTGTTGTGTTCGTCTTTGGCCGAAAAGCTGCTCATGCACTTGCCGGGTTTTCTTAACATCTTCCCCAAAGCACGCAGAGGGCCACTCGGATTCCATCATTGCTACATGGCGGATTGGATCTCCGTCTACAAAGCAAATGTGGCAGATGCCTTTGCTGGCGACGCCCAATAGGTATGTGCCAAACGGCGATGGGTGAAAGCCAAAGTGGATCTTAAAATTCTTTCCCACCTCGCTGCACTGGGAAGGGGTCATGCCTAAGGTATTAATAAAGAGGCCATGCATTCGTCCGGGACCGGAGAGTCCTGCCTGGTAGCAAGCGTCCAGCGGCTTGAGCCCTTCGTCCAGCACTCCCCTAATGTGCTCTCTACTGAGGTACTGGCTGAAACGTTTAGGGCTCATACCAACCCAGCGGCGAAACTGCTTTTGAAAGTGAAAGTCGCTCATGCCGCACATTTTTGCAAGCTCTTCCAAAGTAGGTGGGCTGGACTGATTCTCAGCCAACGCATGCAAAGCGGCTTCAATTGTGTTGTAAAGGCAGAGCGTTGAGGAATTGTCGTTGGCCATGGGGTAAAAGTAGACCTTTTATCAGTAAAAGAAAATCTGATTCCTGCGTTTAGCATGACTTAAATAAGGCGGTGGTATTCAACCAGGATGGATACTAGAATCGGTTCCCATGTTCGCCACTTTTTCTTTGCGACAGAAAGTCGGTCTGTTCATGGGCCTTGCCCTGTTTTTTCTTGTCCTGGTGATGCCCTTACCAGAAGGAATGAGTCTTCCGGCTTCCCGTGTAGCTGCCGTTGCCCTGTTGATGGCCTGTTTCTGGATGGCGGAAACCGTGCCGATACCTGCCACCGGTATTCTCCCCATTTTTCTTTTCCCGCTGCTCGGCGTTATGCCCACGGCGGATGTCACGTTGTCCTATGGAAACCAGATTCTGTTCCTTTTCATGGGCGGTTTTCTTATAGCCGTGGCCATGCAGAAGTGGAATTTGCATCGGCGTATTGCCCTGTCCGTCATTAACAAAGTTGGCAGCAGTCCCAACCGGTTGGTGTTAGGCTTCATGCTGTCGACCGCGCTGCTATCCATGTGGATCAGCAACACGGCTACTTGCGTGATGATGACACCCGTAGCCATAGCGGTCGTCGAGCAAACCATGCGGCAAAGACCAGAACACCTGAGAGCCCAACCCTATAATTTTGGTACGGCCTTGATGCTGGGCATTGCCTATTCTTCCTCAGCAGGCGGAGTATCAACGCTAGTCGGTACACCGCCGAATGCCATTCTAATTGGCATGATCGATACGCTTTACGGTTACCAGATCAGCTTCGTGGACTGGATGAAACTTGGCCTGCCTATTTCGATCTGCATGCTCGGCATCATCTGGGTATTCCTCACGCGGATCATGTACCCGATGCGGGATGCCGATGAGCAGAATGACCTGGCCAGGCTGCACATTCAGCAGCAACTGGACAAGATGGGTACTATGAGCGGCCAGGAGAAAAAAGTGGCACTGGTCTTTTTCCTGGTGGCAGTGTGCTGGATTCTAAGAGGCCTGTTTACGCCCGAGTGGCTGAATTTTGTCAGTGATCCGGCAATTGCCATGTGCGGCGCCTTCCTGCTTTTCATTATTCCTGCCGGTGAAAAACAGGAAGGTTTCATTCTCGACTGGGACACGGCAAAAACCATTCCCTGGGATATCATTATCCTTATGGGAGGAGGATTTGCCCTGGCTGCGGGATTCAGCGGCTCTGGACTGACTGAGTGGCTGGCCAACCAGCTCACCGTGCTTCAGGGGGTGCACTTCTTTGTGCTTATTGTCGTCGTGGTGCTGTTTGTGACTTTCCTGACTGAGATGACCTCCAATGCAGCGACGGCAACGCTGTTTATTCCCGTGATGGGTGCGCTGGCTATATCCATGGACCTGCATCCGTTTGCTCTCATGGTGCCGGCGGCGCTCGGCGCCTCATTCGCTTTCATGCTGCCTGTGGCGACACCGCCAAATGCCATTGTCTTTGCTAGCCGTCAGATTACCATTGCCCAGATGGCTAAAACTGGATTTGTGCTGAATATAATCGGCGCAATTGTCGTAAGTACTCTCAGCTACCTGTTGCTGAAACAGCTGCAGTGATAGTGCCCCGGGGTACTTTTAGGTAGACTCTGAATAGCTTTTAAGATTCCTCATCAATTTTCACAGAGGATAGTTGAATGGAACAAAGCAAGCTGAAACTCCAAAATTTTATCCTTGCCTGCTTTTTGGCGGCTCTGATTTTCTATCTCCTTATTGTCGGACAGTCGATTCTTCTTCCCCTAGTAATAGCCATTGTCTTCTGGTATCTGATTAACCTAATTGCCGGGTTGTTTGGCAAAATCGGCGCGGGCGGCAAACCCCTGCCGCAGATACTTTGTTATATTCTGTCGTTCCTCACCTTCCTTGCCATCATCAGGGGTGTTGTTGAACTAGTAGCATCCAATATTTCAGGTGTGGTTCGGGTCGCTCCGGTGTATCAGGCTAATTTCGAGATGCGCTGGGAGAGCCTGCTGGAATTTTTAAGAATCAAGGAGGAGCCGACTCTTGCCCAGCTGACCGAGGTGATAGATCTAGGGCAGTTCATCACAGGACTGGCTGCCTCGCTGACCAATATAGCCGCCAACATGGGCATTATATTCATCTATGTGATTTTCCTTCTGCTGGAGCAGGGTAATTTCAGTGATAAAGTGGCGGGCCTAGCCAACAGTCCGGAGAAGGAAAAGAGAGCCAGGTTGCTAATTGAAAAAATTAATGAAGATGTACGCAAGTACATTAGCATCAAGATGCTGACCAGTTCTGCCACAGGCGTGCTGAGCTATATCTTTCTCAAGGTGGTGGGGGTAGATTTCGCGGAGTTCTGGGCGCTGCTGATTTTTCTTCTCAATTTTATTCCCACTATCGGCTCTATTGTGGCAACTATCTTTCCATCGCTGATTACACTAGTTCAGTTTGATACCTTCACACCCTTTTTCCTGGTTCTGGGAGGGGTCAGCTCGATTCAGCTGATGATTGGCAACTTTATGGAGCCACGTTTGATGGGTAACTCGCTGAACTTGAGCCCGCTGATCATTCTTCTCAACCTGTCGCTTTGGGGGCTAATATGGGGTATTCCCGGAATGTTCCTGTGTGTACCACTTCTGGTAATTTCAATGATTGTTTTTTCGCATGTCCCAGAAACACGGCCAATTGCCATTCTTTTAAGCCGGGATGGGCAAATCAGAGAAATCTACAAACAATAAACTAGTATAAAAATACTAATATTTTTTTCAAGATTGTCTAACTATCAGGTAGACTTTACAGATTCAGTATAATTAACAAAACGTTAGTCCTTGGGGAGATCAACATGAAGACAGCTATAAAACGCGATAATTGCTTCACCCGTGTGTTCAAGACATCTTTGTTAGCATCTTGCATTGCTGCTGCACCAGCCTATAGCCAGGGCCTCGAAGAAATTGTCGTGACTGCTCAGCTTCGTGAAGAAAATATCCAAGATGTTCCGGTAGCCGTTACTGCCGTGTCAGGGACCTTCTTGGAAGACAATTCAATTAAAGATGTTCAGGAACTAATGTGGAGTGTGCCAAGCTTGGTGGTTGGAACCAACCAAAGCTCCGGTACGGGTAACTTCTCAATACGTGGTATCGGTACTGGGGCGCAGAACTTCGGTCTGGAGTCCTCCGTAGGTTTATATATTGATGGTGTGTATCGAGCCAGGCAGGCCTCGATGTTTAATCAATTGGCCGACCTAGAGGCGGTAGAGGTACTGCGTGGACCACAGGGGACCTTCTTTGGTAAAAACTCAGCTTCTGGAGCCCTGTTAGTCAGGACAGTTGCGCCTAGTCACGAGCAGAACGCCTTCCTAGAACTTACAGCCGGTAATTATTCCATGGTCAACCTTAACGGCGCCTTTAACTGGAGCTTAAGTGACACCGTGGCGGCAAGGACCACGTTCTTTTCAAGCGAAAGAGACGGTTGGATCGACGTTGAAAATCTTGGTAGCGAACTAAATGATCGCTCTCGCTGGGGAATTCGCCAGCAGTTTCTCTTTGAGCCATCTGAAGATCTTTCTGCCAGGCTTATAGTTGACTACTCGGAAATTGATGAAGTCTGCTGTGCAGCGTTAACACTTAAAGACAGCCTCGTTGCTTCAGGAAGAACCAACAACGGTGCGCCTGTTTTCGGAACCGATGCTATCCTGACGGCCCTCGGCGGAACCATATACCCGACAGGCAGTTTTGATAATGGGCGAACCTCTCAAAATGTACTACCTTCATCGAAAAACGAAGACAGTGGTGTCTCACTGCAGATCAATAAGCGTTTTGATAATTTTGATTTTGTCTCTATCACGGCATTTCGTAGGTTTGATATTCGCGATGCCATCGACGCAGATTTTTCCGATGTGGATTTGGCCAATCGTCTACAGGATGCGGATCAGACCATGTGGACTCAAGAATTTCGCATTACCAGTGACCAGCAGAATCGTTTGCGCTATCAGGCGGGTGTTTACTTCTACCAGCAGGAGTTAGAAAGCGAGGATTACCTGATACTCGGTAACTTGTTGCCCAATTATGTGACTGCGGCTTCTCCTGATGTCCTTGGTGCATTGATGGGAACCCCTCCGCAACTCCTAGGCTTTATTAACCTAGTATACGGACAGAGTTTTGGCCCCAGTTTTGCGCCACCAGTTGTTCCAGGGAATACCATCCAGGATTTTAGTGACCAGGATCATCGCGCCAATGCTATTTTTGGACGTATCGATTACGATCTTTCAGATAATCTTGAACTAAATATAGGTCTGCGTTATACCGATGAAAGCAAGGATATGAATAGCCGATTTGCCGAATCCGTATTCACACCCGGAATTGCTGACGTGAACGTTGCTGCCATTGGAGCTGCTCTCGGAATCGCAGGCGAACAAGCTAAGGCTGCCGTAGGTGCCCCTCCGGGTGACGGAACAGGAAATACCTTTAACCCCGCCATAGCTGGTCTTAACCCGGCCCCCTTTCTGCCTGCACTAAACGTGCTGTATGTTCCAGGGTGGGCTAACTGTTCTGTGACGGTGCGTTTCTGCCCCCGCCCAGATATAAATGCTAGCCTAGACGACAGCGCCTTGACGGGAAACATTGGTTTGTCCTGGAGAGTGGATGACACCAGTCTTATCTACTTTGCATACGGTACTGGCTACAAATCTGGTGGGACAAATACGGATAGGATAGGGCTTGGTTTTGACACCGTCTTCGATTCAGAAGATACAACTAACATAGAGTTTGGCATTAAAAAGGACTTTGTAGATAACAATCTGCGCATAAATCTCGCTTTCTATGATATGGAAGTGGATGATTTGCAGACCAATACCTTTACTGGAACAGCTTTTAATCTTCAGAATGCAGGTCGAGTTGATGTGCAAGGCGTTGAGGCAGAGGTTTGGTGGAATCCAACGGATTCATTGAGCTTCCAACTTGCCTACACCTATACAGACGCAAAATTCCAAGATTTTGAAAAGGGCAACTGCCAAATTTCTAACGTCTTTCATACGGGTGATCCCGCTGAAGCAGCGCAACTCCTAACCCAAGGATACTGCAACCGCAGTGGAGATCAGGTCGGAAATGTTTCTGACAATTTCCTGTCTCTTAACGCGACCAAGACATTTGATATAGGCAATGGAAACACCGTGCTCTTGGGTGGCGAATATGTGAGTTATTCGGATCAGATAATGAACAACACCAATGATCCATTTGCGAGACAGGGAGACACTGATTTTCTCAATGTTAGAGCTATTGCCCGTTTAAATTCCGGTTTTGAGGTGATGCTCTGGGGCCGAAATCTCACTGACGAGGGGTGGTATGGCACGGCCTTTGATACACCCTTGCAAGACGGCAAGCAGAGTGCCTATCCAAGGGAGCCCAGGACCTACGGGCTGACGCTTAGGAAGGTGTTCTGATAACAGGTTGACAAAAAAGCCCGGCATTGCCGGGCTTTTTTCAAAGTGGTAAATTTTTTGGTAAATGCCTCAAGGGATTAAATGGCGATTGAAAAAAGAGACGACTCGGTCCTCGTATTCCTCGGGGTACTCAGCATCAAAGTCGGCATGGGCCACCCCTTTTTCTTCCCAAAGTTCCTTGGGTTCGCCGGCAGCATCAAACAGGAGTTTTCCACTCTCAGGCGAAATGACCTCATCATCTAGACTGTTAATAATTAGTATTGGCCTAGGGCTGATATCGCCGATCCAACGTTTGGCGTCAACGGCGCTAGCATCGATTCCCAATTTCATCTCGGCCCAGAACTGAATCATCGGTGCGAAGGGAAAAGCGGGCAGCCCCGTGTAATGGCGCACACTTGTGGCAATTGTGTCCTCTAGAGATGAAAAAGCCGAATGTGCCACGACTGCACGTATTGTCTCATTTGAGGCTGCATACTGGATCACCATGGAGCCTCCCATGGAATCGCCTATCATCCCTAACCTGGCTGAATCGACATTTGGCAGCCCCAGGGCAAACTGCACCCAGGCGTGAATGTCCATCATTTCTTTCACGCCAAATGTAATCTGCTCGCCAGGGTTGTTTTCATGCGCGCGGACCGTAGTGACCAGAACGCCGTAACCGGCTCGTGCAAGCATGACAATTTCATCTATGAAACCACCGCGATGATACTTGTAACCGTGCTGCATGATGATCATGGCGCCGTTTCTGGTCGGAACCAGCCAGCCCTCGAGCAGAAAATCATCGAGTGTGCGCACCGTAACATCTTCGTAGGTAATTCCCAGGTCTGCGGGAGTTTTATTAGGAACTAGGCGCTGCCCCAGGGGATGAGTGACCATCGAGTTGGCCTGACCCCTGGCCACGAGCATCATGATCATCAATAACAGTATCAGGCCGATTGAGGATATTTTTAGCGCTTTCATACAGGACTTCGTCGAGGTAGATATAATCACAGACTGCCGGCTAATTATGCGCAGTCGGCAGGGATGTGCAAGCGAATGCTGTGTTTACCCTAGATTATTGAATTAACAGGGGGTTTTATAGCAATTAACTAATAGGTTCCGATATAATTGCCGCCTTTTTTTACTACTGATCTAGCAGCAATGAAGAGCGCGAAGATTCGCCAGGCCTTCCTGGATTATTTCAAAGAGCAGGGACATGAAATTGTGTCTAGCAGTTCACTCGTGCCAGGAAATGACCCGACCCTACTGTTTACTAATGCCGGTATGGTGCAGTTCAAGGATGTGTTCCTGGGTCAGGACAAGCGCAAGTACACACGTGCCTCAACTTCGCAACGCTGTGTACGTGCCGGCGGCAAACATAATGACCTGGAAAATGTTGGTTATACCGCCAGGCATCACACTTTTTTTGAAATGCTGGGGAATTTCAGCTTCGGTGATTACTTCAAGCGCGAAGCTATCCAGTATGCATGGGCATTTCTTACTGAAAATCTTGGACTTCCTCCTGAGAAACTCTGGGTCACTGTCTTCGAGGATGACGATGAGGCAGCTGATATCTGGCTAAAGGAAATAGGCGTCTCGACGGAACGATTTTCCAGACTG
>Ga0181591_10006327_pt1 | contig 10276 bp, 8 predicted proteins | sample 071ome_33_FD_133757 | JGI IMG/M metagenome (GOLD analysis project Ga0181591, IMG submission 133757) | Coastal salt marsh microbial communities from the Groves Creek Marsh, Skidaway Island, Georgia - 071412AT metaG (megahit assembly) | ecosystem: Environmental > Aquatic > Marine > Intertidal zone...
GATCACCACTGTTAAGCATTGGATGCTAAGTTTTTTGAGGTTCATGGATGTCAATCTCGTTGTTACAGGAGTACATCTTTGGCTCGTTGTTGCCTCGTCCTTGGGGACCAGTTATCAGACAGCTTGTCGTCACTGAATCTTCTTGAGCCGGAAGACGTTGTTCTTATGGCAGAGGTTTGGTCGGAGGCCTCATATGTCAAGCATCACAAGCAAAAAATCGCACTTGTTTTTAGTGCAATGCGGCATTTTGCAGAGGAATTAACCCGCTCTGGACGGCGTGTTCTCTACGTTGAGCTCACTAATCCAGAAAATACACATCATTTGGTTTCTGAGGTACTGCGAGCCCAAGCGAGTCATCAATTCGATGCATGGGTTGTGACAGAGCCTGGTGAATGGCGGTTAAAACAAGAATTTGAATCGTTAGCTACTCAACTGAGCGTTCCAATTCAGATTTTGCCAGATGATCGGTTCCTTTGTTCTCACGAAGAATTTGAAGCCTTTTTAAAAGGTCGAAAACAACCGCGGATGGAACACTTCTACCGGAAGATTCGCCAGTCGACAGGTCTTCTCATGGAGGGTAAGAATCCAATAGGCGGACAGTGGAATTTTGATCACGACAATCGAAAGGCGCTTGATAACCGGCAGACCCCGACGCCTCCTTCTTGGCCGTTAGATCCAATGACAGAAGAAGTGATTGAGCTTGTCAATGACCGGTTCTCCGATCACTTCGGGGATTTGGATTCGGAGCGTTTTATGTGGCCGGTGAATCGTGATCAGGCGCTTCTGATGCTTGATCACTTTATCAATGAGCGGCTGGCTTCCTTTGGTGACTTTCAGGACGCGATGGTTCGTGGGAAGGATACGTTATTTCATAGTTTAGTATCGACCAGTCTCAATCTTGGACTGTTGAGCCCAATGGAAATTTGTCGAGCGGCTGAAGATGCATTGCACGGTGGAGTGGCACCGATCAATGCAGTTGAGGGTTTTATCCGTCAGATTATTGGATGGCGTGAGTATGTAAGAGGTTTGTATTGGGCCTACATGCCTAGCTACAAAGAGCGCAATTCACTCGATGCACAATGGCCGTTGCCTGCGTTTTACTGGGATGAAACCAAAACCGATATGGTGTGTTTATCTGAAGCGATTCGGAACACACGTGAAAATGCATATGCCCACCATATTCAACGGCTCATGGTGACGGGGAACTTTGCGTTGATCGCAGGATGCTCGATTGAGCAAGTCTGCGATTGGTATCTGTCTGTGTATGCCGACGCGTATGAATGGGTGGAGTTACCGAATACCTTAGGGATGGCTTTGTTTGCTGATGGTGGTGTGATGGCTTCAAAGCCGTACTGCTCGAGCGGGAAATACATTGATCGGATGAGCGACTACTGCAAGGGGTGTCGCTATAACGTGAAGGAAACAGAAACCGAAAATGCCTGTCCTTTTAATTATCTCTATTGGGATTTTTTGAATCGTCATCGAGATCGATTCAGCAGTAATCCACGTATGGCAATGATTTTGAAAAATTTGGATCGATTTGGCGACGATAAGGTGCACACAATCCAGACTCTCGCCTCGGATTTCCGGGCTCGTGTGCAAACATGCGGAGGTGATGCTCTGCAGTCACCACAAGATCAATTGCTATGAAGTGCGGTGGCAAGACTGTGAAGAAGGGTGATTTACCCGAGAAAATGTGTCCCGTGTGTGAGCGTCCTTTCACATGGCGAAAGAAATGGGAGCGCGATTGGGATTCGGTTGTGTATTGCAGCGAACGATGTCGACGACAAGGAATACCTCGTGAAGCCTGAAGTCGTCATCTGGTTAGTCCGCGATACGTGCCGTTTAAACGATAATCCAGCCCTTAATTTGGCTACCAAAATTGCGAAAGAACGCGGTGTTTATTTCGTACCGCTGGCATGTCTTGAACCGAGGCGCTGGGCTGATCAACAGTTCGGGATGCCACGGATAGGGAAGCACTGGGCGAGATTTCGTTCTGAAAGTCTTCGTGCGTTGAGAGATGATTTGCTGACTCATGGGAGTGACCTTTGGGTTAGTGCTGAAGAACCTGTCTATGCATTGGATCGTGCACAACAGAGTATGAATATTGTCCATGTTTTCTGTGATCGCCCTGTCGCTACTGAAGAACGTTTGGAAACGGCACGTATCGAGGCTGAGGGATATTCAGTTATTACCTGTGATGTTGATGAACTCTTTCGATTTGAGCAATTGCCGTTTGAGCTCGATGAGCTTCCCGCGACTTTTTCAAAATTCAGAAAGGTTGTCGAGAAAAAACCCGGTTTAGTTCCCGACGCTCCTTTAAAGATTGCAGAGTTAGCGTCTTGTATCGCTCAACCTTGGCCAGATCCAGTTGAATGGACCGAAACCTTTGACTACGTCTTGTCTCCCAAAACCGAAGTGCGAACGCTCGGTGGGGAGCGTTCAGCTCAAGCGCATTGGGCTGAATATTTAGATGCGAAAGTACTGTCGCATTACAAGGAAACACGCAATGCGTTCTGCGGCCCAATGCAATCGAGTCACTTATCAGCATGGCTCGCGCACGGATGTATTTCTGCTCGGCAAATTTGGGCGGACACCTTGACTTACGAGGCGCAAAATGGAGCCAATGACTCGACCTATTGGCTTCGCTTTGAGTTGTTGTGGCGAGAGTATTTTCGTTGGTATTCAAGGGCATTCGACTGGACTCTGTTCCGGCGCAAAGGCCCGAACGATCTCGAGCAATCGAGTGATCAAAATGCCAGGCGCTTTGAGACTTGGAAAACTGGACAAACCAACTGCGATATCGTGGATGCAGCGATGCATGAGCTGAATGAGACCGGTTGGATGAGTAATCGCGCAAGGCAGTTGGTTGCGAGCCATTTGATTTATGAACTCAATCTTGACTGGAGGCTCGGTGCCTCCTATTTCGAGAGTCAGTTGGTCGATTTTGACGTAGCGAGTAATTGGGGTAATTGGGCTTACATCGCAGGTGTTGGTCCAGATCCCCGTGGTGGTCGGATATTCAATCTAAACGATCAAGCTGATCGATATGATCCGGACCAATCCTATCGGAGACGCTGGTTGCCATGACCGCACCGATTGTTGTCTGGTTCAAGCGTGATCTTCGAGTGGATGATCATGAGGCACTTGATGCAGCTGTAAGCGAAGGTCCAATCATTCCACTATATGTTGTTGAACCGGATTATTGGGCAAACGACTACACCTCAGGACGGCAGTGGTCATTTCTGAAAGACTCGGTATTGAGCCTGGATGCTGATCTTTCTTCTCGAGGCCAGCCGTTATGGACGGCAATTGGTCATGTGGAAGAAGTGTTGGAGCGTCTTCACCAGCGGTTTCAATTCCGAAAGATAGTCTCTCACCAAGAAACTGGTCCTGATTGGACATTTCAACGTGATCTTCGTGTGAAGCGATGGTGCAATAACCACGGAGTGATCTGGGATGAATACCGACAGCATGGGGTGATTCGAGGGCTCCGTGAGAGACAAAGTTGGGCTGCTCAATGGGCGTCGTTGATGGACGATGCTCAAGCGCAATCCCATCACTCATTCCTCGGTGTTGGAGCGCCTCCGAAGCCCGCTTCTGAAGTTCTGAAAGGCGTTTCGATCGCTGATGAATTTCTAGTATCCGGCCAAGAAGGAGGGCGGGATCGGGGGCTTGAGCTTCTCGGTAGCTTTTTAGATGATCGATGTGAAACCTATCGAGGAGGTATGTCGAGTCCTTTGACAGGCGAGACAGTATGCTCACGTCTGTCGACGCACTTATCACTTGGGACGATTAGTCTCCGCGAGGTATGGCAGCAGACGCTCAATCGGCGAGCAGAGCTGAAAGAGGCGACAGGACGAAGTCGTACACTACGGAGTCTGAAATCATTTCAATCACGCTTACATTGGCATTGTCATTTTATTCAGAAGCTCGAGTCGGAACCGCGGCTTGAGTTTGAAGAGCTACATCGCGGTTTCATTGGCCTAAGAGATCTTCCCTACGAGCTAGAATCGGAGCGGTTCGATCGTTTTCAGAAAGGACAGCTTGGCTGGCCATTCGTTGATGCCTGTCTGCGAAGCCTATCTGCGACAGGGTGGTTGAACTTTCGGATGCGGGCAATGCTTGTTTCTATCGCAAGTTATCATATGTGGATTGATTGGAGAAAAACTGGGTCACAGATGGCTCGGTGGTTTACTGATTTTGAGGCAGGCATTCACTGGTCTCAAATTCAAATGCAGTCAGGAACAACTGGCATTAATGCAAATCGGATGTACTCCCCTGTCAAACAATCAGAAGATCAGGATCCGGATGGCATCTTTATTAAGCGTTGGGTTCCTGAATTGATTGATGTTCCTACTGAGTGGATACATCAGCCCTGGCGCATGCCCTTAAGCTTGCAGCACAAATATGGGTGTCAGATTGGGTTGCATTACCCGGAGCCTATTGGTGATCCTCAGCAACTCGCGCGTGAGGCGCGCACCAAATTCAAATTATGGATTGATTCACACGATCTAAGGCCTGAGGCCCAGCGTGTATTGAAGGCGCACGGTAGCCGTTTGAAGCAAGTACGCCCGCGTTATGGTAAAAAGGCATCCTCTTCACAAATAGCGTTGGATTTAGAATGACAGCAGATGACGATCAGACTCGGATTGAAGCCATGGGTGTTCGCTTAGGGTACTTGGGTCTTTTGCCTTTCGTTGCTGGCGCTGTCGCTGCACTTCTTTCGAACGAATTGGCGTCTATCGCGCTCCAAGCTTTTGTGCTTTATTCACTTGCGATCTTGTCATTCATGGGCGGGGTTCATTGGGGGCTCGCGCTTATTACGGGTACCCGCCAGAGCGCACGACTTCTTATTTCTGTGGTCCCGGTCATTGCTGCTTGGATTTGTTTAATGACCTTGCCTGCACACCTGACGCTTGCTGTTCTCGGTGGTGGTTTTATCGCGCAGTGGTTTGTGGATCGCCCAATTTTGGCAGAATTGCCTATTCCATCGTGGTATCTCGAGATGCGCCCGCGCCTTGCGTATGTGGTCGCCGGCTGTCACCTATTTATGCTTTTCCGTTTGATGAGCTAATCACTGAGGTAATGAGCGAATTTGCGGAACAAAAAGCGCTGGATCCACAGACACGCCGTTAAGAATGACGCCTAAGTGAAGGTGTGCCCCTGTGACTCGACCTGTTGCCCCGACCGTCCCGATTGCTTCGCCTTGTGCGACCACCTGACCTTCTTTGACATCAATTCTATCCATGTGGTTGTACATGGTCTTTAAACCTTCTCCATGGTCGATAACAACAAGACGACCGTTGAAAAAGAAGTCGCCTATGAGACTGACCCGCCCGGTGGCTGCTGCTTTGATCGGTGTACCGGTTGGAGCGGCGATATCTGTGCCTGAATGAGGGCGGCGAGGTTGATCATTGAAGAAGCGACGTTTGCCGAAAGGCCCAGAAATTGGACCTTCAACAGGAAGGATCATTCGGATTGATTCGAGATTCCCATCGAATGCGTTAAGTGCTCCGCGTTGTTTTTGTGACTCACCTTTAATGCGATCTAAATCCAGCGTATTCGGGGTCACATGTCTCTTATTTTCAAGATAAATGCGTTGTTCGAGATACTTTTTGGGGCTCACTGTGAATGGGATCTGTTTTCCGGAGTTCTGCAACGTGTATTCGCCAGGGTCAAGCGATAATGCAAGGCCGACTACGGCAACATGCTGGCCATTTTCTTGAATCGTCAACACGGGCTTTCCATTGAACGTGGGGCGGTCGTTAGCCTCGATCGGGATAATGGCAACTCCGCCTGGAACCCGGGAGTCTTCGATCGCGATTGCTGATGCAGAGATCAATAGAGTAATGAGTCCGACGAGAGAGCGTCTCATGAGGGATCCTTTTGAATATGGTCAACTGTGGCATTAAGCCTGCCATCTTTGAGTCGAATTTCAACCGAAGACTTTTCTGCTACATCATCGACAGAGCCGATCGAGCGATCGGTCTCTTTGTCACCTTTTAACACAATGCCGTATCCGCGGCCGAGAGTTGCTAGAGGACTTAGCGTGTCGAGCTGGACGGACAGATGTGCAAGTGTGGAGTGGGAGTTTTTCATCATTTGCTCGGTAGCTTGCGATAAGCGCTTTGACAGGTAACTCACATCATGTCGCTTCAAAGCAATGTATTCCGTCGGAGCGACCAATTTGCTCTCCACGTGCCTTAAGCGTTCTCGAGACGTGCTTGTTTGTTTGGTGATAGCTGAAGACAGTTTGTGTGTCACAAGTTCGAGCCGTTGTTGGGCGAGAGAAATCAGTGTGTCGGCACGTGATGTGAGTCTGCCCTCATATTGCATAAGTCGGCGTGTGATATCGGAACGATCGGGCGTTGCTATTTCGGCTGCCTGTGACGGTGTCGCTGCTCGAATATCAGCCACAAGGTCTGTGAGTCCTGTGTCAGTTTCGTGGCCGACTGCCGAGATGATAGGAATCTGACAGGATGCAATGGCTCGACACAATTGTTCGTCGTTGAACGCGCTTAAATCCTCTGAGGCTCCGCCGCCGCGACCGATAATGAGTACATCTGCTAGGTCATCGGCGCACGCTCGGCCGAGGGCCTTTGTTAATTCTTCAGGGGCGGCATCACCTTGTACCGCGGCTGAATACAACCGCACTGATGCGAGCGGCCAGCGACGTCGCAGAATCGTCAGCATGTCTTGAATGACAGCGCCTTTCGATGACGTAATTAAACCAATGCAGCGGGGAATCGTTGGGAGTGGTTTTTTTCTACTGAGATCAGTAAGTCCTTCAGCGATCAGTTTGGCTTTTAGTGCTTCGAGCTTCGCTTTTTGGTCGCCGACCCCAGCTTCGGCCATGTGTTTTACGATCAGTTGGAGTCGCCCATTGGGCGGATAAAAATTAACTTCGCAACGGACTCTCACTTTGACGCCGTCCCGAGCAACCAGTCGAACGAGCCGATTCGCTCCCTTAAACATCACTGCACTGAGAGATGCGTCACCATCGGTGAGTGAGAAATACCAGTGACCTGACGGGTAGGTCTTAAAATTACTAATTTCGGCGTCAAGAGTGACGGCTTGCGGGAAGAATTCGGTCAGTGCTTGTGTGAGTAATGCGGCCAGTGTAGACACTGTGAGGGCATTTTCGCTCTCGCTCACTTGTTCCGACACCCCTTAACTCCTTAAACTATGCGATTACCCGCCACCTTCAAGGACTTACTCATGTTACGGATTGCCGAAGACGCCCTGACCTTTGATGATGTGCTGCTCGTTCCGGGGTATTCAAACATCATTCCAGCGAACGTCAGCCTGAAAACTCAAATCACGCGCAATATCGAGCTTAACATGCCGTTGCTGTCGGCGGCGATGGATACCGTAACTGAAGCATCGCTAGCGATTGCGATGGCGCAAGAGGGTGGTCTTGGCATTCTGCACAAGAATATGACGATCGAGCAGCAAGCTCAGGAAGTCAGAAAGGTAAAGAAATTCGAAACGGGGATTATTCAAGATCCAGTGACGTGCTCTCCGAATATCACGGTCCGTGAGCTGCTCGGGATCACCCGTCATCACAATATCAGTGGTGTACCTGTCGTCGAAGGTGACAATCTTGTCGGTATTGTGACCGGACGAGATATTCGGTTTGTTCCGGACCTTGATGTCCAAGTCCGTGAAGTGATGACTCCGAAAGATCGCCTTGTAACTGTTACCGAAGGAGCGAGTCATCAGGAAATCCAAACGAAACTGCACAAACATCGGATTGAGAAGGTGCTCGTTGTAGATAACGACTTCCGTTTGAAGGGTCTCGTTACGGTTAAAGATATGATGAAAGCAGAGAGCCACCCGAATGCTGCGAAAGACGCTGCGAAACGGTTGTTGGCTGCTGCCGCTGTTGGAACTGGTGCTGAAGGCAAAGACCGAGTCAGTGCATTGGTTGAAGCGGGCGTTGATATTTTAGTAGTCGATACCGCACATGGTCATTCACAAGGCGTATTGGACCGGGTCGCGTGGATTAAGCAAACATTCCCTCAGGTGGAGGTGATTGGAGGCAACATTGCAACAGGTGAAGCCGCCAAAGCACTAGTCGAAGTGGGTGCAGATGCTGTCAAGGTCGGTATTGGTCCTGGTTCTATCTGTACAACACGAATTGTAGCGGGCGTTGGAGTACCTCAAGTCTCCGCAATTGCGAACGTAGCAGCAGCACTAATGGGGTCAGGTATTCCACTCATTGCAGATGGTGGTATTCGATATTCCGGTGATATCGCGAAGGCGATTGCAGCTGGTGCTTCAACTATTATGGTCGGTTCACTGTTGGCCGGCACAGACGAAGCACCGGGTGAAGTTGAGTTGTATCAAGGACGAGCTTACAAGTCTTATCGTGGCATGGGGTCATTGGGCGCAATGGCACAACGTGAAGGTTCCTCTGATCGTTATTTCCAAGATGCGAGCGCAGGGGCTGAGAAATTAGTTCCCGAAGGTGTCGAAGGGCGTGTGCCTTGTAAAGGACCTCTCTCTGGAATCGTCCATCAGATGATGGGTGGCTTGCGGGCCGCCATGGGATATACCGGATGCGCGACCATCGAGGAGATGAGAACGCATCCAAGTTTCGTAAAGATCTCTGGCGCGGGCGTGAAAGAGTCACATGTACATGATGTGTCGATTACCAAAGAAGCACCGAACTACCGAGTGAAATAATGATGGATATCCATGCTGACCGCCTGCTAATTCTCGATTTCGGTTCCCAGTACACTCAATTGATTGCACGGCGTGTTCGTGAACATGGTGTTTATTCCGAGATTTTACCTTGCGACGTTGACCCGCAGCGTATTACTGAATTCGCCCCCAAAGGCATCGTGTTATCTGGCGGTCCTGAATCAACAACAGATTCTGCTGGGTGGAAGATCCCAAAAGAGGTGTATGACCTCGAGGTACCGATTCTTGGTATTTGTTATGGCATGCAAGCGCTGGCTCAAGAACTCGGTGGTCGCGTCGAATCCAGTGATTTGCGCGAGTTTGGGCATGCTGATCTGATCATTGAGAACGATGAGTCATTGCTCGCCGGACTATCTGATACCGGATCGTTGTCTGTTTGGATGAGTCATGGTGATCGCGTCACCGAATTACCTCCAGGGTTTATCGTCATTGGGTCCAGTGCTCATGCTCCAATTGCCGCGATGGCTAATGAAGAGCGCCAGATCTATGGTCTCCAATTCCACCCAGAAGTCACACATTCTGAGGGTGGATCAGAAATGCTCGCGAAATTCGCTCACGCTATTTGTGGGTGCGGTAGAGAGTGGACCCCTGAAAACATTATCGACGACGCGATTACGCAAGTGCGAGAGCAAGTCGGTGATGGGCAGGTACTTCTCGGATTGTCTGGTGGAGTCGATTCGTCGGTTGTTGCAGCCTTGTTGCACAAAGCGATCGGTGACCAGTTGGTTTGTGTCTTTGTTGATAACGGATTGTTGCGTTTGAACGAAGGTGCTCAGGTGATGGAAACATTCGCTCAAAATCTGGGTGTTCGAGTGATTCGTGCAAATGCTGAAGAACGCTTTTTAACGGCGTTGAAAGGCGAGGCTGATCCGGAGCGAAAGCGAAAAATCATTGGCCGAACGTTTATTGAGGTCTTTGAGGAAGAAGCAGCCAAATTATCTGATGTTCGATTCTTAGCACAGGGCACAATTTATCCTGATGTGATCGAGTCAGCAGGAGCCGCTTCAGGTAAGGCGCACGTCATTAAGAGTCACCACAATGTGGGCGGATTACCTGATGACATGCGTATGCAACTCGTCGAGCCATTACGTGAATTGTTTAAAGATGAAGTACGTATCTTGGGTGTGACCTTAGGACTCCCTCCGTCGATGGTTTATCGTCATCCATTCCCAGGTCCAGGACTCGGTGTTCGCATTCTCGGTGAGGTACATAAAGCCTCAGCTGATATCCTGAGAAAGGCGGACCACATCTTTATCGAAGAACTGCGTAAGGCTGATCTGTATGACAAGGTATCGCAAGCGTTTGCAGTATTTTTACCCGTGAATTCAGTCGGCGTCGTTGGTGATCAGCGTCGATATGCGCCTGTGATTGCTTTGCGCGCGGTTGAAACCATTGATTTTATGACTGCACGATGGGCTCACTTGCCGTATGAATTCATCGAACGAGTGTCTGGTCGTATCATCAACGAAATCGAAGATGTCAGTCGTGTTGTATATGATGTTAGCTCGAAACCTCCTGCTACTATTGAGTGGGAGTGAAGTGTGTTAGACATGAAATCAGAGTGTGA
>Ga0181591_10006336_pt1 | contig 10269 bp, 8 predicted proteins | sample 071ome_33_FD_133757 | JGI IMG/M metagenome (GOLD analysis project Ga0181591, IMG submission 133757) | Coastal salt marsh microbial communities from the Groves Creek Marsh, Skidaway Island, Georgia - 071412AT metaG (megahit assembly) | ecosystem: Environmental > Aquatic > Marine > Intertidal zone...
CTTTAGCGCCGCTTTCTTATCTCTCTTTTTGGTGACGTAGCTTTCTAGCACCTCGCCCTCATGATCAACTGCACGCCATAGGTAATGCCTTTCCCCATTTATCTTCACAAAGACTTCATCCAGTGCCACTTACAGTTGCTTGACTGCATACCCCCTGCTCTTCGCTTTTTGATCTCGCTTGCAAACTGAGAGCCAAAACGGTGCCACCAGTACCGGACAGCTTCATAGCTTACATCTACGCCACGCTCATGAAGCAGGTCTTCCACATTTCTCAGTGAGAGTGGAAATCTCACATACTGCATTACTGCAAGTTGGATGATCTCTGGACTGGTTTTGAAATAGCGAAAGGATACAGGATTGGGCATGGCTTAGACGCTAATGCCCAACATGCTGTCGGGCAAGGTTGTTTATTCTGACAAAGCCGTGGTTTTAGTTTGAAAGCTGAAAATTGGCTCCTATTGAGATAATATGTTGACTTTCAGATAGGTGTACCTTTTGATAATTGGTGCAGCACCAAAATGGATTTGTCCCATGCTGTTGGAGGCTCGTGTGAACATCTACAAGCCAAAACCAGATAATACTACACGGGCGCTTAATTGGATCCGGGCGCTCGTTGAGGACGAAAGTTTGCCGCGTGATGGGCGCTTACCCACCGAGCGAGAGTTGACTGAGCAGATTGGCTGTGGGAGGCGTACAGTACGCCGGGCTTTGGAAGCGTTAGAATTGGAAGGGTTGATTTGGCGCCGTCAAGGTAAAGGTACGTTTATTGGACAACCACCAGATCCAACTGGCAAATTGGCCGCACAGATCGCAGAAGACGTCGACCCCCTTGCCGTAATGGAAGCCCGCATGGCAATAGAACCGATGCTTGCCGCGTTGTGCGCACGTCGCGCGACGAGTGACGATGTAGAACGGCTTCGTCAGTTGATGGCCCGAACCAACGCCGCGGCGGATGCAGATTCAGCTGAACTGTGGGATGGAGCTTTTCACCGGATGATTGCAAGGGTTGCTGGCAATCGGCTGTTGTTAACGGCTTTCGCCTTGCTAGACGAATTGCGCATGGTCGATACGTTGCAGGACGTGCGGCTGAAAGCAAGGACTCCCGAAACCAAAAGGCTTTATGACGATCAGCACCACCGCATTTTTTCAGCAATTGAAGTGCGTGATCAAAAAGCTGCGAAAGCCGCGATGGAGATACATCTTGAGGCATTGACGGTGAATCTGAAGCGGTCTTTGGAGGTGGAACAGTGAACGATGCAGAGCCAAACCTACTGAAGGTCACAGATCTCTCGATCAATGTTGCAGGAGCGTCTCTTGATCTGGTTCGGGGCGTATCATTTACCCTGGCCAAAGGTGAAACTCTTTGCATTGTGGGCGAGTCTGGCTGCGGCAAAAGTCTGACTGCGCTGGCGTTAATGGGATTGCTGACTACGCCACCGATGTTGGTGACGCAGGGCAGTGCGACGTTTCAGGGGCGTGACCTTTTGCAATTGCCCATCGGGGAATTACAGGCCCTGCGTGGAAATTCCATGGCCATGATATTCCAGGAGCCGATGACATCGTTAAACCCTGTGCTGCGGATTGGGGAACAGATTGCCGAGTCCGTCTGCCGGCACAAAGGCGTGTCACGGCTGGAGGCGCGCGCACGAGCTTTGGAAATGCTGCAACGGGTCGGTATACCGGCGGCGGAAAAACGGTTGGATGAGTTTCCTCATCAATTATCAGGTGGTATGCGGCAACGAGTGATGATTGCTATGGCCTTGGCCAATGATCCTACCCTTTTGCTTGCCGATGAACCAACCACTGCGCTTGATGTCACGATACAAGCACAGGTGCTGGATTTAATGCGTGACTTGCAGGCTGAAACTGGCACTGCAATGATCTTGATCACCCATGATCTCGGAGTAGTAGCTGAAATGGCCGACACTGTGGCAGTGATGTATGCCGGGCAGATTGTCGAAATCGGACCTGCTCGGGAGATTTTTGAGGATGCGCAGCATCCCTATACCATCGGATTAATGAGTGCTGTTCCCTCAGTTGGTGTGCGCAGTGAAAGGCTTGTCACAATTCCAGGCGTGGTTCCTTCGGCAATGGACATGCCAGCCGGGTGCCGGTTTGCTTCCCGCTGCCCGTTTGCGGATGCGATTTGTGCAAACGTCCCCTCGCTGGTGGATTTAGGACAGAGGCATCAGGCCGCATGTTGGAAAGCGCCATTGGAAGCTCAAATTGCGCAAGTTGATCGGATATCGGTATGACAAAAACTGACATCATATTGGAAACCCTTGACGTCAAGCGCCACTTCGTAACGGCCAGGCCGATCTTTGGTGCGCCGACGATAGTGCGCGCAGTGGATGGAGTAGATTTACAGATCCACCGCGGCGAAACTTTTGCAATTGTTGGAGAATCTGGCTGCGGAAAATCGACGTTGGCGCGATTGCTGACACGACTTTTAACACCTTCAGACGGTACGATTATCTATGACGGGAATGATATTGGTGAATTGCCAGAACATGAATTGCGCGGTATACGACGCGATATACAGATCATCTTTCAGGATCCTTTTTCTTCGCTCAATCCGTCCATGACAGTTGGCGCGTTAATTGAAGAACCATTGCGCGTGCATGGGATCGGCGATGCACAAGCGCGGCGCGGCACGGTTGCAAAATTGTTAAGCAAAGTCGGCCTGTCGATAATGAGTGCGGACCGATACCCCCATGAATTCTCGGGTGGGCAAAGACAGCGTATTGGGATTGCGCGTGCGTTGGCCTGCGGGCCAAAAGTTATCATAGGCGACGAGCCAGTCAGCGCGCTTGATGTCTCAATTCAGGCGCAGATCATAAATATCCTTGAGAATCTGAAAGAAGAGTTCGGCCTTACTCTCGTGTTCATTGCGCATGACTTGGCTGTTGTTCGACATATGTCCGACCGGGTCGCAGTCATGTATCTCGGCCAGATCGTTGAAATTGGCCAGGTGGAAGATTTGTTTGCCCGCCCTAAGCATCCCTACACCGCTGCAATCATTGCCGCCATCCCGGTGCCGCAAATCGGAACCAAGTTGGACTCCGTCCAACCGGTGGGTGATCCGCCAAATCCCATAGATATGCCAAATGGTTGTCGGTTCCACCCGCGCTGTCAATTCGCACAGTCACGCTGCCGAATTGAAGCCCCAAAACTTAGAGACACGAATGGAGCACATTCAGTCGCCTGTCACCGCTTCGATGAATTGAACCTATCCGGCATTCGCAATCTGCCCAATACGCGCAGATCGTCCGCGCGCACCCGTTTCGAACTTTACCGCACCGCGCGTGCACACTCCGACGGCGTAAAAGACGCGCCTACAACTATCTGAAATGTCATCAACAATGGAGAATTGAAATGCCTATAAACAAACTAAGCTTAGTAACGGCAGCCTTGATGCTCGGCGTATCTTGGGTCCATGCAGCTGATCTGCGGATTGGTTTGGCGGAAGATCCCGATATTCTTGACCCGGATCAGTCGAGGACATTCGTGGGACGGATCGTCTATGCGTCGCTTTGCGACAAACTGGTCGAAATCACACCCGAGCTCGAAATCATCCCGGCCCTGGCCACCTCATGGGAATGGTCTGCCGATGGCATGACATTGACCATGAAACTGCGCGACGATGTTACGTTCCACGACGGTGAGCCATTCAATGCTCAGGCGGTTGCCGCCAACATTGATCGGTCCAAGAACCTGCCAGAAAGCCGTAGGAAGTCTGAGGTAAAGTCGATCACCGGGACAAATGTGGTAGATGAATACACCATCGAGATTATGCTGGCGAACCCCGATGCGACGATTATGGCGCAATTCGCTGATCGGGCTGGCATGATGTTATCCCCTAAGGCGACTGAAGAAATGGGGCTCGACTTTGGTGCTGCTCCTGTTTGCGCCGGGCCATTCAGCTTTACCGAGCGGGTCCAGCAAGACCGTATCGTGCTAACCAAATTTGCAGATTATTATCGCGCAGATGAGATCAACTTTGACAGTGTGACTTTCCTACCGATCACCGATGACACGGTGCGTTTAGCGAACTTGCGTGCAGGCGATGTTCACATAATCGAACGCCTTCCTGCCACCAATGTCGCATCGGTAAAAGCAGATGATAGCCTAAAGATGGCGCAAGCTGTGTCGCTTGGATATCAGGGCCTTACGATCAATTTGAACAATTCTGATCGGGCGCAAACGCCGTTGGGGATGGATTCAAAAGTAAGACAGGCGTTGTCACTGGCAATTGATCGAGAAGCTTTGAACCAAGTTGTGTTTGAGGGTGTGTTTGCCGCCGGTAACCAGCCTTTCCCGCCAACTTCTCCCTGGTATGATGCTACCAACCCAATCCCAGCACGTGATATAGCGGCCGCAAAAGCACTACTGGCCGAAGCTGGTGCTGAAAACATCGAGATTGAAGTTCAGGTCTCGACCAACCCAGTGGCTGGTCAGGTTGTTCAGGTCGTTCAGGCAATGGCAGCAGAAGCTGGCATTAAAATCAACATCGTTGCCAAAGAGTTCGCCACCTTACTAAGTGACCAATCAGCAGGGGCCTATGAAGTCAGCCAAATCGGCTGGTCAGGTCGCGTTGATCCCGATGGCAACATCCATCAATTCATGACCTGCGAAGGCGGAATTAACGACAGCAAATACTGCAACCCCGCAATTGACGACCTGCTGAACAAGGCCCGCACTTCGACTGATTTAGCAACCCGCAAAGCCAGCTATGATGCAGCACGTAAGATCCTGGTCGAAGATATGCCTATCATCTATCTATATCACCAGACATGGATCTGGGCATTGGATGATGGTGTCAGCGGGTTCACGCCTTATCCTGATGGCATGATCCGCTTGCATGGCGTATCGGCCGAATAAATATTAACCCGCCGGCGGCCGTGTGGTCGCCGGCGACCGTACCCCCAAATCCTAGGTGCAAAATGCTGAGATTTATCGGACGTAGATTATTGGTCGGTCTCCCTACCGTCATACTGATCTCTATCTTCGTGTTCCTCATGCAAAAACTGCTGCCGGGAGATCCCGTGCTGGCACTTGCAGGCGAGGATCGCAATCCAGAAATTTTAGAGTTTTTGCGTGAGAAATACCGCCTGAACGATCCGATATATGTGCAGTATTTTCACTGGATGGGGAATGCGTTGCAGGGTGATTTGGGCATGTCACTGCGTACCCGGCAACCGGTGCTAGAACTGCTAGGCCAAAAACTGCCCGTCACTTTACAACTTGCCACAATGGCGCTGATCATAGCAGTAATGATTGGTATACCCGCAGGGATTTTCTCTGCCTATCACAAGGGCTCATGGATCGACTGGCTGGCCAACATCGTTGCGCTATCGGGGCTTTCTGTACCAAATTTTTGGCTTGGCATAATGATGATCCTGCTTGTGTCGGTAAAACTTGGCTGGTTGCCCGCGTCAGGTTATCAGCCGTTCTTTGAGGACCCGCTACAATCTATTCGTACTATGCTGATGCCTGCTTTTGTGTTGGGTACTGGGCTGGCCGCGACTTTGATGCGCCACACCCGATCCGCCATGTTAGGGGTTCTGCAATCTGATTATGTGCGCACGGCGCGTGCCAAGGGGCTGGTCGAACAAACCGTTGTGATCAAACACGCTATGCGAAACGCGCTGATCCCAATTGTGACTGTGGTCACTTTGCTGTTCGGAGAACTCCTGGCAGGCGCTGTCCTGACCGAGCAAATCTTCACTATTCCAGGCTTCGGTAAGCTGGTAGTCGATGCAGTTTTTAACCGAGACTATGCTGTTGTTCAGGGGATCGTACTTTGCACAGCAATCACTTTTATTCTGATGAACATCCTCGCAGATGCGCTTTACCGTGTCCTTAACCCAAGGATGAACGAACAGTGAGTATAATTGACGAAATTCCAGTGGATATCTTGCCGCCACGTCGCAACAGGATTTGGGCAAAGCTACGTACCAATACGGCTGCGCTGTTCGGGGCCTTGATTGTAGCATTATTTGTACTGATTGCTGTGGCGGCCCCAATTTTGCCGATCCCCGGTCCTGCTGAAACGGACTGGGGTGCGATACGCAAGGCTCCCTCTATGAGCCATTGGATGGGGACAGATGAACTTGGTCGCGATTTGCTAAGCCGAATGATCTGGGGCGCGCAGGCGTCGTTGCTGGCTGGCGTGGTTTCGGTTGCAATTGCACTAAGCATCGGAGTACCGCTGGGTGTGCTGGCTGGCTATTGCCGCGGCTGGACTGACGCCTCGATCAGCCGAGTAACCGAAGCACTGCTGGCAGCACCTTTCCTGATCCTAGCGATTGCGCTGGCCGCGTTCTTGGGGCCGTCACTTCGCAATGCGATGATCGCCATTGGCCTATCAGCCGTACCAATATTCATCCGAATAGCGCGCGGGCAAACCCTGCAAGTTCTAACGGAGGATTATGTGGAAAGCGCGCATGCCATTGGCCTTAGCCACCGCGCCATTATAGGTCGCTACGTATTGCCAAACATCGTGCCGCCGCTGTTGGTACAGGCAACCTTGACCATCGCTACAGCGATTATCGCCGAAGCATCATTGTCGTTTCTTGGACTTGGTCAACAGCCACCGTCCCCGTCTTGGGGATCGATGCTGAACACAGCCAAAGCCTTCCTAGACCAAGCTCCATGGCTTGCAATGTGGCCAGGGATCGCGATCTTTTTTGTGGTATTGGGCTTTAATCTTTTAGGCGACGGGCTGCGCGATGCGCTTGACCCGCGTAACACATGACCTGGCACTTTAGGATATGGCGATGACATTCACCACCCGCCCGGAAATCATTGGCACCTTTGGCGTCGCCACGTCGACCCACTGGATCGCTTCGGCAGTAGGCATGTCGATCCTTGAAAAAGGCGGTACGGCCATCGATGCGGGCGCAGCCATGGGCTTCGTATTGAATGTTGTTGAACCGCATCTGTGTGGGCCACTTGGCGACATGCCTGCGCTTATTCAAGTGGCGGGCGAGGAGACGCCTCGGGTTGTGTGTGGGCAGGGAACTGCACCTGCTGCAGCAACAATTGCGCATTACAAATCCGAAGGACTTGACATGATCCCAGGCTCTGGGCTGCTGGCGACTGTCATCCCCGGCGCATTTGATGCCTGGATGTTGATGTTGCGCGATCATGGCAGGCTGCCATTGCGTGGAATTTTAGAACCGGCAATCTATTACGCCCGTCACGGTCATCCAGTTCTGCCCCGGGTTTCGGCCACCATCGCCGATCTGGCGGAGTTTTTTCTTGAGGAGTGGCCAACTTCGGCTGAAACATGGCTTTATGGTGGGTCTTCCCCTGCCCCTTTTAGCCTGTTTTGTAATCCAGTACTCGCGGACACATGGGAGCTTATCATCACCGAGGCCGAAGCAGCAAAAGGCGGACGCGAAGCGCAAATTGAGGCGGCACGTACGGCCTTTTATAGAGGATTTGTAGCTGAAAAGATCGACGACTGGATGCGCGATGCTTGTGTGATGGACGCCGCAGGGGGGCGTCGAAAGGGTGTGCTAAGCGGGCAAGACATGGCAGGCTGGCAGGCCAGCTATGACGAACCTTTGTCGGTCGATTATAGTGGATGGACTGTTTGGAAGCCAGGCATGTGGAGCCAAGGGCCAAGCCTACTCCAAAGCCTTCGTCTGTTGGAACATACGGACGTTGCCAGTGTAGGCGCCAATTCCGCCGATTTCGTGCATCTGGTCACAGAGGCCATGAAGCTGTCCTTTGCGGACCGCGAGGCCTATTATGGCGATCCAGCTCACAGCCTCATTCCAGCCGAAACCCTGTTGTCGCGTGACTACGGCGCCACCCGCGCTGGATTGATCGGAACAGACGCGTCTTTTGACCAGCGCCCAGGGCGGATCGCTGGCTTTAAACATCTTGCCAACGCCGCTATCGCCCGTGCCGCACAAGACGTGGTTGAGGGACCAAATGTTGGCGCAGGCGAGCCGACCATGGCGCATCTGACTGAAAAGGGCGGCGACACAGTGCATATCGATGTGATCGACCGCTGGGGTAACATGGTTTCCGCTACGCCTTCGGGCGGATGGCTGCAATCCTCACCCGTGGTGCCTGGGCTGGGCATGCCGCTAAACAGCCGTGCGCAAATGTTCTGGCTTACCGATGGCTTACCAACCTCTCTTGCACCAGGTCGCCGTCCGCGTACGACTTTGTCGCCATCGATGGCGGGCTTTGATGGCAAAGCAAGTCTGGCTTTTGGTACTCCCGGGGGAGATCAGCAGGATCAATGGCAGTTGACTATGTTTCTCCGCCTTGTCCATTACAAAATGAACCTACAAGAATGCATTGATGCGCCTCTGTTCCACACCGGCCATTTCCAAAGCTCATTTTATCCAAGGGCGGCGCGACCGGGGCATTTGATGGTGGAACCTGCCTTCGGCGAGGCCGTCATCACCGATCTGCTTGCGCGGGGTCATGATTTGGAAGTGACTGAACCCTGGACCATTGGTCGTCTGACCGCCGCTAGTCGCGGTGTGGATGGTCTGTTGCGGGCTGCGGCCACGCCACGCCTGATGCAAGCCTATGCCATTGGCCGATAGAAAGGAATTGCTATGACCTATTCGATAGTTGCCCGTGATCCCAAGACCGGTCAATACGGCGTTGCGGTGGCAAGTAGGTTTTTTGCTGTGGGCTCGGTTGTGCCGCATATCCGAGGTGGTAAATGTGCCGTTGCAACACAGGCCTTCGTTAATCCGCTGCTTGGACTAGAGGGCGCGGCGCGTATGACACATGGTGAGACGGCTCAAGCGGTCCTTGAGAATATGATAACCCGAGATGACGGGCGCTTGCAGCGGCAAGTCCATATGATCGACAGCGCGGGAAATTCAGCAGCACATACTGGCACGGACTGTATCGATTGGGCCGGACATATGATTGGTGAAGGTGTGTCTGTTGCAGGTAATATGTTGGCGGGAGAACAGGTCGTTGTTCAAGCGTTGAAGGCTTATCAGGCCCATATGAACGCACCTTTTGTCGAACGATTACTCACCGCAATGGAGGTTGGAGCCGAAGCAGGCGGTGACAAACGCGGCACACAATCGGCGGCTTTATGCATTCATCGGACTGAGGATTACCCTTGGATAGACCTTCGTGCAGATGACCATCCGGACCCGCTGAGTGAACTACGACGTCTTTATGATGTGGCACAAGAACGATATTTGCACATAGCTGAAACATTCCCGACAGCCGCAAATTTTTCGGGAACCACTGATCGTAGCGGTATTGATGCAGCAATTGCAGCTGAAGAAGCACGACGCAAGATTGAGGGGCGGGAAAGTCGATCCTTCGCGACGCCATTGCCAGATTAATTAAACGAAGAGATGAGCCAGAGCCTCCAAACCTTAAACAGCTCTTTTGTCCCAATCTATACTGCGACGGACAGTGTCTAACGACAGCGCCTTTGGGACATATTTGAGGATTTGATCAAGGAGGATTTTTGGTACAACACTTAAAATGATCAGAAAGTATGCTCAACGTGCGTTGAAATTTAAGCTTGAGTTATACAGCGAAAGAGCAAATTTCACACACAAAAAGGCAGCCTCATGTACGCACGCGCTAGCATTGAGCTGGACTAGCGCAGCAGAAATGCCGACGATTAATATTTGTACACGCTCAGCACGAGATGTCCGTCATATCCAAACGAACTCTATGCCACTTAGTTAAAGTTAGTAAAAGCGTTGCAAACCAGACGTTCGCATACACTGAGTCCGAGCCGCGCGCGCATGCCCGAGCAGGTACCTGGTAAACGATTTTATGGGGACCAATATGGGGATGAAAAATTCATAGAATCCGCAAAATACTGATTTTAAATAATTAAATAAAGGATTATGGCGGTGCTTTAAAACAAACAGTCTCAAGCATCAGTATTCAATCAGAAATCTTCTCTATGAGGTCACTAAGGAACGCCACTCGGTGAGAGCAGTGTCACGGTTAAGTTTGAAAGTAATGCATTTCGGGCGTGACATTTGTGAATTGAAGTGATCGTCTAAGTCCTCGAGGAGCCGCTATCGATAATGCTTGGCAAGTTCAAACTCAGCACATAAGCTTTGCCTAAAGGAGACATCGATGGAACGTTTCTCGCTTCTAGATCTTTCACCAATTCCCGAGGGACATACGGCGGGAGACGCGCTTGAAAACACTGTTTCTCTTGCGATAGCAGCGGAAACCTTCGGATATCACCGGTATTGGCTGGCTGAACATCACAATATGCCTGGCATCGCAAGTGCAGCCACCTCA
>Ga0181591_10006341_pt1 | contig 10264 bp, 10 predicted proteins | sample 071ome_33_FD_133757 | JGI IMG/M metagenome (GOLD analysis project Ga0181591, IMG submission 133757) | Coastal salt marsh microbial communities from the Groves Creek Marsh, Skidaway Island, Georgia - 071412AT metaG (megahit assembly) | ecosystem: Environmental > Aquatic > Marine > Intertidal...
GAAAGGTTCAAAAACCTAAAAATTCTTGATCTATCCTCCGTTCTGGCAGGACCCTTAACCGCTAGTTTTTTCTCAGAGCAAGGCGCTCAAGTGATCAAAATTGAAAATGCCACAAGCGGTGGTGATGTAACCAGAACCTGGAAGCTCAAGCAAGAAGATCCTCAGTCAGGCATTTCATCCTACTACCTATCTGCGAATTACAATAAACAGATCGAGTTTTTGGATTTCAGAGAACAAAAAGATCTGAAGAAGCTCTATGATTTGATAGCGCATTCTGACATCGTAGTCTCGAATTTCAGGCCCCATAGCGAAGAGAAATACGGAATCAGTTATACTAAGTTAAAGCAACTCAACCCAAAGATCATTCATGCTAGAGTGGTATCTTATACTGATAACCCTGAACGTTCAGCTTATGATGTCATTCTTCAAGCTGAGTCTGGATTCATCTCCATGACTGGTTCAGATAAAGAGCATTTGGCAAAACTCCCAGTGGCGTTTATCGATGTTCTGGCCTCTCATCAGTTGAGACAAGGCATACTCTGCGCACTACTCGATCAGGTCAGCGATCAAAAGGCAAGACTGGTAGAGCTAAGCTTAATGGACGTCGCTCTATCCGCACTGGTCAATCAGGCTTCCGCCTATTTGAACGCTGCCGCCATCGCGCAACCGATTGGTACAGCTCATCCAAACATCGCTCCCTACGGTGATCTTTTTAGCACTAAAGACCAGCAATTGATCCTTTTTGCGATTGGGTCGGATACCCATTGGCAACGACTGGGCAACCTACTCGGAAAACATGAGTTGTCGGAGTTATTTGTCAGCAATCATGACCGGGTTAAAAGGCGCGAAGAATTGAGGGCGGAGTTAAGTCTATTGATCAAAGATTGGAATTCAGATGAACTATTAAAGGAGTGCCACCTCAACGACATTCCAGTGGCCAAGGTGAGTAACATTGCAGATGCTCTAAGTACTGCACAAGCAAAGAACCTGACTCTTGAAGATAAACTTGGAAAACGAATGGCCACTTCTTGTTTTAGAATCAGCCTTTGATCTTTTTTCTAAGATATTGAAGTAGCTTTTTCGCCTCAATCTCTTCCAATTGAAGCCCAAAACCTTGTTGAGTGCCTAAATTATCAAATACGATCTTCTCCCCTCCTATTACCCAGAAACTGTCATTATAGGATTGCGCAAATGAACGGCTATTCTTGTCCATCAAGCGCAAACCTTTGATGTTATCCTTGAAATAGGGCTTTATTTTTCCATAGCCTTTAATGTCTCTTTTAAGTTTCAGGTAACCCGGTTCCAGAATGATCAATTCCTTTCCAAAAAGTCTCCAAAGCACAGAATGAGCGATCTTATATTCGAAATAAAGCCAGAACGACATGTATACCACCACCAGAATGTAAAGGTCTCTGCTCAGGTCATTTCCGAATTGAGAACCAACGACAATTCCGCAAAATGTCCAGGCTACAAACCAGGAGATCAGAAGCGTTTGCTTCCATGATTCAATTTTAGCACTGATCTCAATTAAGGTATGCGCCCCTTCTTCGATCACTGTTATCCTTTCCCCAAGTTTTTTCATGCTGCAAAGTTATGCTTCTGCGTTTTGGAATGATCATTGAATACTATCTAGTTCCTATGAAATTTAGATATTTGAAGCACAAAAGAAGATTTATGTTCAAGAAGATCATTCCAATTGCAATTATTTGTCTGTTTAGCTTGCCATCCTTTGCGCAGGTAGTTGGTGGAAAACACAACAAGCTCTTTAATATGTTCATCCTTGAGAAATATGAGGATGTCTACTATAAGGCTTTTAAGATGTCAGAGAAGGAAAAGCACAGCCGCGAGGCAGAAGTTTATCTGTACATGACCATGGCCCTGCATAAAATTGCAGAAAACCCTGACCTTGAAGAACAGTACCCCGATGCCTATGAAGACATATTGAAATTCGGTGGAAAATTCAGAAAGTATGCAGATAAAGCGATGGAAAAGGAAGAAGAGACCGTAACTCCTGCTGATAACTACGACTATCTTCAGGAATTGAAAGCCTATGTTCTCAATGAGACCTACTTCATCTTCGTTGAAAGAAAATACTCAAAAGCAGCATCCAGATATCGAAAGGTCATGAAGATCTTCCCGGATGATGAAAACATACTTTTTGTTGCGGGGATCAGTGAAATGATGTCGAATAATCGTCAGGGACAAATGAAACTTGATGAATTCAAGACCATTGTCGATGAAAAATATCAGAACTCAAGCTATGAAGGTGATGAGGTAAGCAACGAATACTTTGGAAAAACTATGAAGACCTGGACAAACTATCTGGTTACAGAAGGACAGGCTGATGAAGCTAAAACCTGGATGAAACTCGCTTACAAAATGTTGCCAGAAAATGCTGACATCGAAGAACAATACGAGAAAATAATGAATTAAACTCTCAGGAGTTATCATAGAAAGGGTTGCCAAGTGCGACCCTTTTTTATTTTTGAATTGTGCGTATTGACATCATATCAGCAGTACCGGAACTATTACAAAGTCCATTTTCAGATTCAATCCTGAGCCGTGCCATAGAAAAAGGGCTGGTTGATGTGCAAATCCATGATCTACGCAAATACGGCATCGGCAATTATCGTCAAATCGACGACTATCAATTTGGTGGTGGTGCTGGGATGGTCATGCGTTGTGAACCAATCTTTAAGCTGATTGAAGAACTGAAATCCGAAAGGCAATACGACGAAGTAATTTACACCAGTCCAGATGGCGAATTATTCAATCAGGGAGCAGCCAATCGATTGAGCACACTTGGCAACTTGATCATTTTATGTGGACATTATAAAGGCGTCGATCAACGAATTCGCGATGAACTGATCACGCTGGAATTAAGTATTGGTGATTATGTTCTGTCTGGTGGCGAACTAGCGGCTGCGGTGATCAGCGATGCTGTGATCAGACTTCTTCCAGGAGTATTGAACAACGAGAGCTCTGCCCTATCCGATTCGTTTCAGGATAATCTTCTGGCGCCTCCGGTATACACTCGCCCAGCTGAGTTCAAAGGCATGAAGGTGCCCGAAATTTTGCTTAGCGGAAACGAGAAAGCAATTGATGAATGGAGACATCAAGAATCCTTGAAAAGAACCCAAGAAAGAAGACCTGACCTGTAAAGCCTATGTTATTTTTTAAGTCAATTCGCAGCCTGTCTGAATCCTCCGATTATTTTTGCCCGAACTGATAGTCCATGTCCTTCAGATACGCCCTTCTTATTTTTGCGCTGACGCTTAGCTTCACAAGGCTATCAGGACAATCTTCTGACTCCCTTCCCAAAGCAGATATTGAGCTTTTCTCATCGGATTTTGAAAACCTTTTCTCTGAATCAGAAGACAAACAAAGTGCTGATTTCTATTGGTCAAGGTTCAACAAGACCCCATATCTCAAGATCGTACAAGAAGAAAAAGGACACAGAGTTCAATTACACTGAACCCATATCTTCCGATAGCATCTCTTATCACATCGATGGCCTCGCATCTTCTGAGAGATACATCTGGCAAATCGGAGCTCCTCGAGGCAATCTGAACGACCACGAAAACTATGTTTGGTCAGAAGCCAAAAAAGTAGACATCAAAGAAGGTTACGGGCTTTTCAGCATACTTATCTTGCTTGGTGCGCTCGGATTCTTCATTTATGGAATGAAGATCATGAGCGAAGGAATCCAGCGTTTTGCAGGTGATAAAATGCGTCAGATACTTGGCGCAATGACCACCAATCGCTTTGCTGGATTGTTCACAGGCTTCATCACGACTTCACTAATCCAAAGCTCTTCTGCTACCACGGTGATGATCGTAAGTTTTGTCAATGCAGGACTTCTCACACTACGTCAGGCAATTGGAGTGATCATGGGAGCCAATATTGGAACTACGGTAACTGCGGTGCTCGTAACCGTTCTTGGATTCTCAAAATTCAGTATTTCAGCTTATAGCTTACCTATCATAGCATTTGGGTTCCCAATGCTTTTCTTCAAGTCGGATCGGATTCGTTCCCTGGGCGAATTTCTAATTGGATTTGGTTTACTCTTTATGGGACTTGATGCTTTAAAGAGCAGCGTCCCAGGATTGGATGCAAGCATTTTCGTATTCCTTGAACCGCTAACCGGAATGGGAATCTTCTCCACCTTGATCTTTGTTCTTATCGGAACTTTGCTGACGATCACCATTCAATCTTCGAGTGCTGCAATGACCTTAACACTGGTACTCTGCGGAAAAGGACTACCTCTTGATTTGGCTGCGGCCATCGTTCTAGGTGAAAATATAGGAACTACCATAACAGCAAATCTTGCAGCAGTTATAGGGAACGTTCACGCAAAAAGGGCTGCTCGAGCCCACTTGATCTTTAATGTCTTTGGTGTTATATGGATGTTATTCGTATTCAACATCTTCTTGAAGGGGGTCTCGCATTTAGTTATGGACTTAGGTCTAGGGAATGCTTTAGCGGAGAATGCAGATGGACAAAGTATACAATGGGCTCTGACTGGATTTCACATCAGCTTCAACATACTAAATTCACTCATATTGATTTGGTTCGTAGGGTTTATTGCCAATACGGTGATCAAAATGACTCCTAGCCGCGGAGATGATGACGAATTCCGCCTTGAATATATTGGAAGAGGAATTCTAAGTACACCAGAGCTTTCGTTGTTAGAGGCACGAAAAGAAATTGCAAAGTTTGGTTTGATCGTATCTCGAATGATTGGATTCCTTGATGAATACCTCTATGAGAAGAAGGACAATAAGCAGAAAAAACTGCACAAGCGCATCGAGAAATACGAGAAGATAACGGATCGATTGCAGGAAGAAATTGTACTCTATTTATCCCGAACCTCTGAGGCAGATCTGAGTGAAAAATCCGCGAAACGTGTTCGTGCCATGATCAATATCTGTAATGACCTCGAACGTATGGGAGATATTTATTTGCAGATGGGTAGTACTATAAACCGCAAGTTGGAAAACAAGATTTGGTTCACCCCTGAACAACGCACCCATTTGAAAGAGCTAATCTCCAACATTCACATTGCCATACAGGCAATGAATGAAAACCTGGAGAAGGACTACGATAACATTGATCGGGATCGAATAGAAAATCTGGTCAAAGACATTAAAAAGAAACGAAGAGAAATACGTGATGAACACCTTAAGAGTATAGGGCAAAAAGACTTCAATGTTCAAAGTAGTATGGTGTATACTGACCTCTTCAACTCATTGGCAAGATCGGGAGATTACGTTTCAAGTATCACCGAGGCCATGGCTGGCGAAATTTCTTAAGCTCAGCTAAATTCTTGGTACATTCGCCAGCTCAAAAGGAGATCAATAATGGCGAAGAAAAATATACTCAAGAACAACTCGATCAAATTTCTAACAAGCTACCTTAACAACGCCTCTCCTACTGGTTGGGAATGTAATGGTCAACAGCTGTGGTTAGACTATATCAGACCTTATATCGATGACTACATCATCGACAACTATGGAACTGCCGTTGGAGTGATCAACCCCGAAGCCGATTACAAAGTGGTGATCGAAGCGCATGCCGATGAGATCTCCTGGTTCGTGCATTACATTACCAAAGAAGGCTTCATCTATGTAAGCAGAAATGGTGGTTCTGACCATCAGATCGCTCCATCAAAGCGAGTCAACATTCATACCGACAAAGGCATAGTGAAAGGTGTCTTCGGCTGGCCTGCCATTCATGTTAGAAACAGAAGCAACGAAGAAAAGCCCGACCTAAACAATCTCTTCATTGATATTGGGTGCGATAGTAAAAAGGAAGTTGAAGAAATGGGCGTTCATGTTGGTTGTGTGATCACTTACGAAGATGAATTCATGATCCTCAATGAGAAACTATTTGTCGGAAGAGCTCTCGACAATAGAATTGGTGGATTCATGATCGCCGAGGTGGCAAGACTTCTACACGAAAACAACATAAAACTTCCTTTTGGTCTGTACATCACCAATAGCGTTCAGGAAGAGATCGGACTTAGAGGTGCAGAAATGATCACCCAGACCATCAAGCCTGACGTTGCCATAGTGACTGATGTTTGCCATGATACTCAATCTCCGATGTATAAGAAGATCGTAAGCGGTGATCAAGCAATGGGAAAAGGTCCGGTCTTGTCTTATGGCCCAATGATTCAGCAAAATCTTTTGAAGATCATTCTAGATGCTGCCGACAAGAACAAGATCCCATTCCAACGACAGGCTGCTTCTCGAGCAACGGGTACAGATACTGATGCATTTGCCTATTCGTTAGGCGGTGTACCCTCAGCGCTCATTAGTTTGCCGATGCGCTACATGCACACCACAGTTGAATCGGTGAACAGAAATGATGTTGAAGATGTGATCCGTATGATCTATGAGACCTTGTTGCTGATAAAACCTCACACCGACTTCAGATATATCAAATAAGTTTTTTTGCCAGAGATAAGGCTGAAATATTGATTTAATTATCGTAAGTTTGCAGCCCAATTTTTGAGAGACATGGACCACGCAATTAGAGCAGTTGAAGAGTTAGTAAATCAGAAGCCAGAGCTTCCTGATTTCAAGGCAGGTGATACCATCACCGTTGATTATAAGATCAAAGAAGGGAACAAGGAGCGTATCCAGCAATATCAAGGAGTTGTGATTCAGAAACGCGGAACTGGTAGTACAGCAACTTTCACCGTACGTAAAATGTCAGGTGGAATGGGTGTTGAAAGAATATTCCCAATGTCTTCTCCTTTTATCGAAAGCATCAAGGTAAATAAAGTAGGTATCGTTCGAAGAGCGCGTATCTTCTACCTAAGAGAAAGAAAAGGAAAAGCTGCAAGAATCAAGGAGAAACGAGTTTAGTCTCGCTTCTAAAAAAATTTTAACCCGGCTGTCAGCATTTTAAAAGACTCCGGGTTTTTTTATACCTAAAACTTTCTGTTAAAAAGCTTGTTGCTAAAAGGTAACTTAAATCATGAGCGCGCAATCTGAGCTTTTATAGGTTTGCGCCAAACTAGAGCACGACAAATGGAAAAGATTGGACTGTTTTACGGATCAGACACAGGAGTAACCGAGGGTGTTGCAAATATGATTCGCGACTTAATGGGCGAAGATAATGTGGACCTATTTGATGTTTATGACATCGATGGCTCAGAATTCGCCAATTACAAGCACCTCATCTTGGGTCTTTCTACCTGGCACGATGGCCAACTACAATCAGCCTGGGACGACTACTACAATGACTTCAAAGAAGTTGACATGTCAGGTAAGACTGTTGCTCTATTTGGGCTTGGCGATCAATATGGTTACAGCACCTACTTCTGCGATGGTGTTGGGGTTATTGGTAAAACTGCTGAAGAAAATGGAGCAAAGATCATTGGGCAGTGGCCAACAGATGGTTACGAGCATGATGAGTCAAAAGCCGAAACTGAACCGGGTGTCTTTCTTGGTCTTTGCCTTGACGAAGACAATCAACCTGAGCTCACCGAAGAAAGAGTTCAAAAGTGGGTTGAGCAAATCACAGGAGTATTCGGCACATAAAAGTTAAAGTGACTCAATCACGAGTAGTGGTGCTTGTCCAGCCACCAGCTATTGTTTGAGTCTCACTGCTTTTGTGACTTTCCTCTACTTCTTCATAAAGCACATCATCAGGCGACAAATTGATGCCTTTGTAGATGTGATCTTCGTCTTCATCCTCCCATTCATACTTGACCGGAGTCCACCCGATCTTCCGATAATTTATAGCTAATAAAATACCGGTCAGTGCCCCCATCAAATGAGACTCCCAGGAAATATCATGCTTGATGGGTAATATCCCCCATACCATACCACCATACCAAAAAACCACCAAAAGAGAAAGGGCAAAAAGTCGGTAGTTCCTGCGAATTAGACCACTAACAAACACAAAACTTGCAAAGCTGTATAGTACTCCGCTGGCACCGATATGGATTACAGGTCTTGCAAAGGCCCAAACCCATACTCCAGTGATCAGGATACTCCACAAATAGATTCTCCATGCTACCTCTTTGTAGAAGTAGTGAATGGCCATTCCTAAAACGAGTAATGGAATGGAGTTATTGATCAAATGCTCCCAACTTCCATGAATAAAAGGACTGGTAACTATTCCTAATAGGCCGTTGAACGATCTAGGGATTAGTCCATAAACCGCGTGTCCGGTGCTGCTTATCGTGTCAAGAACATGAAAGATTAAAATGATCAACAAAAAGAGTGCGGACTTCCAAAACACATTCAACAATTCTTTTTCGGCTCTCATGTGAACAGCATTCTGTTTAAAAGGGCTGTGTCAATTTATCATAAAGGTAAGCTTTGATACGTATGTTCGATAAAAGCTTTTCTATGCGTGTACACTTTATAGCAATTGGAGGAAGCGCAATGCATAATCTGGCCATTGCATTGCATAAAAAAGGATACGAGGTCACCGGTAGCGATGATCAGATATTTGAGCCTTCACGTAGCCGACTGCAGCAATATGGACTACTACCTCAAACTGAAGGCTGGGATGAGTCAAGCATTTCTAAGGACATCGATGCTGTCATTCTTGGAATGCATGCCAGAAAAGACAACCCTGAACTTCTGGAAGCACAGAAAATGGGTCTTAAGATCTACTCCTACCCTGAATATGTATTTGAACAATCAAAGAATAAGCGACGAGTTGTAATAGGAGGTTCACACGGCAAGACGAGTATCACTTCTATGATACTTCACGTTTTAAAAAGCTTCGACATGAAATATGATTATCTCGTTGGAGCACAGCTAGAAGGTTATGAGACCATGGTTAGTCTTAATGATGAAAACGACCTCATCATTCTTGAAGGGGATGAATATCTCTCAAGCCCGATAGACTTGCGACCCAAATTTCATTGGTACAAAGCCAACATCGCTGTGCTCACCGGCATTGCCTGGGATCATATCAATGTATTTCCAACATTTGAGAATTACGTGGATCAATTTCGAGTATTTATAGAAAGTATGGACTCATACTCAAAGCTCTTCTATTTCTCAGATGACGACAATCTAAAGAAACTTGCGTCAAATGCTCCTTCTGAAGTTGCATGCGAGCCCTACTCTACTCCGGAGCATTCATTCGAAGAAGACCAATACTTCATCAATGGTCACCCCATGAAGGTCTTTGGAGAACACAATCTGCAAAACCTCGAAGCTGCAAGACTAGTTCTTCGTGAGTTGGGAATCAGCAATGAGGATATTCTGTCTGCCATGGAGAGCTTCACAGGAGCAGCGAAAAGGCTAGAAAAGATCCGTGAAGAGGAGTCTTTTTCAGTTTTCAAAGACTTTGCACATTCTCCATCAAAACTGAAAGCAACAACGAAGGCAGTTAAAGGTCTGCATCCTGGTCGTCATCTGGTTGCATGCATGGAGCTTCATACCTTTAGCAGCTTGAACAAAAAGTTTCTGCCACAATATGAGCATTCAATGGATTCGGCAGATGAGGCTATAGTTTACTTTAATCCCAAAACGATCGAGCATAAGAAACTTGATGCCTTGAGCAAAGAAGAAGTGAAGGCGGCTTTTAAGAATGAATCATTGATTGTATTTACTGATTCTGCAAAACTCATTAAGCATTTGCGGGACAAATCATGGGAAAATCACGACCTGCTTTTGATGAGTTCTGGAAATTTTGATGGACAGAGTTTTGAGGAGCTTGCAGAGTCATTGAAACTTTAGGAATAGCTATATTCTTATCGGGTTACAATCCCTTTAAGCCTTATTCTACCTTTATTGAATGGAAAGAGGAGGATATGTCTACATTCTATCTAATAGGTCTAATACTGTTGTTTATACAGGCGCCACTTCTGAACTAAAGACTCGAATTCTCAAGCATCGATCTGGCTTTTATCAAGGAGCTTTTACAAAACGGTATGGTTGCTACAAGCTAGTTTATTTCAAAGGCTTCATGCGAATTGAAGATGCTTTAGATGAAGAAAAACGGATCAAAGGTTTAGACAAGATCAAGAAGCGAGAGCTGATTCGCAAATCCAATCCAGATTGGAAGGACTTGTTTCACGACGAATTGGATGACTAACCTTCCTCTGCCGCCTCTCAAAGGACAAAGTCCGTAGGGGTCTGCGGCAATTAATTTCTACAACAATTCGAGATTCCTACGCCTTTTAGGCTCTGAAAGCGAATTGTGACTGACTCTTCCCTGCCGCCTCTCAGAGGACAAAGTCCGTAGGAGTCTGCGGCAATTAATTTCTACAACAATTCGAGATTCCTAC
>Ga0181591_10006351_pt1 | contig 10255 bp, 22 predicted proteins | sample 071ome_33_FD_133757 | JGI IMG/M metagenome (GOLD analysis project Ga0181591, IMG submission 133757) | Coastal salt marsh microbial communities from the Groves Creek Marsh, Skidaway Island, Georgia - 071412AT metaG (megahit assembly) | ecosystem: Environmental > Aquatic > Marine > Intertidal...
TTAGAAAGAAAAGGATTGTTTTGTTTTAAACTATATCTATCTAAATGAATTGATAATAAATTGGCATACTTCACATCGAGCCAAAGCATCATAAATACCTCTAATCACAAACTACATAGCCATTATATCATATCCAGAGGTGATTGTCAAGAGCTAAATTAAACTTACGGAGCATGTTTCTATGACAATTGAAGTTCCTGCAATTGCAAAAACTACTTTTACAAAAATAAAAAAGGTATTAAAAAGTAAAGAGTATTCTTCTTATCTTTTTGAAGTTAAGAATGTTCAAGACACTCCTGGAGCAAAAAAAGTTGCTGAGTTAGTGGTATATGTACCACAAACAAACAGGATAACGGCAGCTGCAGGCATTCAAGAATTACTTGATAAAGAAGGGGTTATTGCGGAGACTTTAAATAAAGCCTCTGATTTAAATGTATATTTATTAAAGGACATTAAAAAATTTATTAGAATTCTCGTAAAACCAAATGGCTCAAAGGGATCTGGTGGTGGATCTAAGGCTACGGCAATCCAAGAAGCAGCCCAATGTTTATATGCTGCTATGAGATACTATTGTGGCAAAAAGGAAATTTATACTGAAGAAGATCTTAAATGTGGAATGGAATATATTGATACTCCTGGAGTACCACTAGAGGATATTATGTCTCTTCCAACAGAATGGAAAGAAGGATCTATGAAAGGGGCAGATAAAATATTTAATACTATTCGCGGATCTGGTTATAAGTTTTTGAGAGGCGATACGGTTCTTGATGATGGTGCAATTAAAAGGGCATTTGGTAGAGTAAAAAAACAAACCAATCTTTCTTCGGAAGATAAATGGAATCCTGCTGATATTTGGATGGCGAAAGAAAACAAGATATCAGAGATTAAGGATCATTTGAATGGTGAGAATACGATTGACTGTTTGAATAATGCGATTCTTCAAAGATTTAATGATAAATCATTGATTGGCATCTCTCTTAAAAAAATTGAAGGAACGACCGCAAAAATAAGTATTAAAAATAATCAATCTCCTGAAGTTAGAAAAGCAAACGAAAAAGCAAAGTTTGAAAAATATACTCTTACCTACTTATCTTCTATGGATGTATATTTTTATTATGGACCAGGACAATTTGAAAAAATTCAAGCAAGAAATTTTGGCGGAGATTCTAAAGGAGATTGGAAGTTGGAAGTAAAAGGTAAATCTGCTGCTCAAGGTAAAATACAGGACAAAGTTGTAATTAGACTTTTAAATGATGCTGGATTTACAAATATTTCTCGATTTAAAGTTCCGACCTGGGCAGAATCTAAACCAGGAAACACGGCCGCAAATAAAAAAATAACAAATGAAATTTATAGTCTTCTAAAAAAATATGAAGCGGATAAATTTGATAAATCTAAAAATGCAGAACAAAATAATAAAGCACAAATCGCTGTTAAAGATCAATCTTGGAGGTTTAGCAAACTTGCTGGTTTGAGATTTTTAGACTGGTTGAAAACAAAATGTTCAGATCCAGATATGGCAATGAAAGAAATATATCTTTATGCGTCCTCTCAATCCGATAAGTCGTCCGTTTACTATAAGTTGGAATAATTATTTACTAAGGATGCGTATCCAAATCAATTAATTGTATTGGATGCCATTTATCGTCAATCTTTTTCATTTTGACAATACCAGTTTCACAAGCCCAGCGGACACTTGTGTATTCCGTTTGTTGTCTTTCAACAATTCTTTTTGCCTTTAAACAATCGAACATAGATTCTTTTGGTGTAAATTCCATCACATTTCCGCTAGCATACAATATTAGAATAAACCCTACAAATTCTTTAATCAATGGTGTGCTCCTAGAGATTTCAACTTCTCGTGTTTTGCGTCCATGATAGAACTCTTTAAACCTTCAATCTGTCTCTCAAGCGATTCTATACGTTTTTCATAGAACTCTAGGGTAAGTTTTTGTTGTTGATCAAAAGGTGCCTCTCCGCTTTCGATTGTTTTAGACAGTTTTGATAACTCTTTTGACAGGTGTTCAATCAACATGAACTGTTCGTTGTCAGCAGGCAACGACCCCATTTCGCCACGAGGCCACCGAATACGAAAGTCGGTGTTCTTTTCAATGTCAGACCCAAAAATTGCTTGCGCAGTTTCTATGTTGGTTATTCGCTCGGTAATTTCGAAATAGGCGGCGACAGCAACGGCTGTTGCAACTATCAACGTGATTAAATTCTTCAAAGGTACCTGTATTTCGGTATCTTCGCTTAATTTCTTGGCCATTTAAATCACATTTAAAGATTTCAACGCAATGATAGAACCAGCAATCGTCGTAATTGTGACTGCTAGAACCTTTACCCATTTCATGACTACTTTAATTTCAGCTACAGTTTTTGTATGTTCTTCGGCCTCGTCAAGGCGTTTGGCCTTTTCTTCCAACTTTGATTGAAGTGTTTTTACTTCTCTCATCATTGTTTTATCGCCCCATATATCTTGATCGCTCATTTTAGAAACTCCAATATACCGTCTATTTGTAAAACTGAGACAAAAAATACGACTGATGCTACGACACCGGAAAAAATAAGTCTCCACCGCATAACATCTTTTTCAAGTTTGTCCAATCTATCAGAAACTTCTGTACGAAACAACCTAAACTCATCTACAAAATCTTTTTTCATGGAGTGAATCCTTTGATGTATAATTTCAGTTTGTTCTTCTTGAGTTGTTAACCTTTCATTTTGAACAGCAGCCATCTTGTCTATATTCTGAACAAGTGTTTGTAAATTATCAAGAGCAGTATCGAATCGATCTACAATTCGTGTAAGATATTCTACTTCTCTTTTGATTTCGTCCATTTTAATATCCTTTTATTGCCGTCCATCCAAACAAACGAACAGCGCTGTAGGCTGCGTTTATTTTCCACATAGGAATCTCCGGTTCACTATCTACCATGGCAAAATAGAATACTTGGTCACACAGTTTACGCAATTTTGCTTTAGACTTTTTTGTTAGATTTGGAGTATAACTGATGTAACACTCCAATAAACTATAAAGAAAATCATGTATCACAGCAGCTCGAGCCATGTCTGTTGGTGCGATTAACCACCAAAGAGGACGAGGTACGGAAGCTAAATCTGTGGAAAATGTAGGTGGAACATGTATGACTAATTGATTTACCTTAATGTTAATTAGAACACTATCACTCGGTAAGTGACCTAACTTAGTGTTATGTTTAAACAAATCAACTGCCATTCTCCACAGGTCTACATTATTTGTTATGTCAGTTGTCATATAAGTGAGCATTTTTGTTAGATGCCAATTTTTTGGTGGCCTAAACTCTGCTCTTAATAATCCGTTAAATTGTCCCATTACTTTTTACTCGCTATCGGCGTTTTTGTTGACATATAGGCAGTAACACCCATATAGGTACCTACAATAGAAGCATTACTGATATAAAAAAGAGTAATTAAATCTCCTAGTGCATTTATACGAGTATCTGGAAATATAGGAAGGAAAAGAAGAGCGGTGACCACCATCATTGAAAACATGGCCATATAAGATAATCTTGTTTGTGCTGCGTGTTTTACCATGAGGTTAGATAATTTAACCTCGTCTTCGGTGACGATACCATCGCCATCTAAATCACCTTCTACGCCTAACTCAATAATTTCGACCTTTCTAGGTCTACCTCTTTTTCGAGTCGTTGTTGCCATCTACATTACCCTCGTAGTATTTACGGTATTCGTTCAGAATATACTGATACTGAATAATGTAGTTGCGAATCTTATTCATGTTTAATGATAACTTCTCATAATCATTATCTGTTAAACCGATAAGAACTGGATCTATGTTTTTCTCTTTCAGGTCCTTAAATACTTTTTCGGCGTTTTGTTCCGTGATCGCACGAAACTTCACCTTGTCTAATTTAATTTCTTTGGGGTCACTCAAATTTAAAGGTGTTTTTTCTATCGGCCTAGAAAACACCTCTAGTGGTTTGATTGTACTGCACCCACTAAGGGTCAGTAGTAATACCGTCGCAATTATTGTTCGCTTCATTTTTAGAAATACTTTCAAAACACTTGAATACCTTTTCTGTACCAGTATTTATAATTTTTTCAACCCATTCCATCTTTCTTAAAAGATTTTTTCCTAGATCTCTTCTTGATCCATCGGGTTTTACTTTGTTGAACTTTTTCTGCAAGTCTAACATGTTTTGTTCAAGTGCAGTATTTATGTTTCTCTGTCTCTCATATGACGCTAAAACTTGTTTTACTTCAGCTTCCTTTTGTTCCAATGCGAGTTTTTGTTCTTGTTGAACCATCAATAACTTTGCGTTATTTTCTTTGAGTGTGTTGATATCTGCGAGTTTGGCTTTAATATACAGGCCGCCGGATAGAAGTGTGCCACCCAGAATGAGCGGCATGATGAAGGGTTTAAGTGCTAGAAACCACATTTCTATATTCTCTATACTTTTCTAGAAGGTGTGTATATTTAGAAACATCGTTCTCGGATATTCTTGTTCCTAAACACTCTTCTATAAATTGTTTAAAGGTTTTCAAATATCACCACCGTCTAAATCTTTATCTTTTGGTTTCCAATTCGGATTGCTTTTCGCACCGTACGATTTCTTATCACCAGTGCGATAGAATCGAGAAACAGCACGGCGCTGACCTTCAATTCGTTTGTTAGCTTTTTTGTTGTCGCCTTTGTCGATCAAAGCATCAGCAGACTTATCGGCCTTAGCATGATAGGACTTTAGAGTTTTGTCGCTAATTTCGTTTAGAAAGTCTTTAAAGGTTTTCATCTTACTTACCTTGAGTATTCTCTGCTGTATTTCGGCTTACGACTGAAACCCCAGTCCTTAGCTTGGCGGCCGTGTTCTTTATACATAATTTTAACACTATATTTGCTGGCAACTCGATCAGCTTTTTTAAAATGTTGAGAATCAGGACCATGTTTTTGATGTGCTTCGGCTGCCTTTTTATGTAAACGGTGCATTGTCATGTATTCAGCTGAGGTCACATGTGGATTGTGTGAAGGTAAAGCTTTACCAGTATTAAAGTCATGAACTTGGGCTACGGGTCTTATATCAACACCATCACCGTCCTTATCTTTAGTATGTGTGTAACCTCCTTTTTCACCTTTAGCCTTCTGTAATGCGCTATCAGCCATGTGTTGATGGTGCACAAGTTTTCTTGCATCTAACCCATCGAGATGTCGTTTACGGGGTGTGTTTATAGATTTTACATTACTTTCTTGTAAATATTCTTTAAACGTTTTCATTTTTTACTCCATTAGTTCGAAGTGCGGACCATCAATGAATGGTCGTCTACCTTGTGAACGACGAAGCGCAATATATCCATCTGTTGCTTCTTGCATTGTACCATCCCATTCTGTAATGTCTTCTATATGCCATGCAGCACCCCAACGAATCTTTACATCGTGGATCATTGCTGCCGTTTTCATCGCATCGGCAATATCGTCATAGAGTGTTAATTCCCAACTTACACGACTACCTAGATATGCGACCAAATCAACAGCATGACCAGTCAGATGTTTTGACTTCATTGTTTTTGACGCACCCTTGGCCACAAGTTCTTTTTGTTTTTCAAGGGTGCGTAAACCTTCAGTCACACCAAAGTCTATTTTTGTGAGTGTGATGGCTTCTTTTACAACTTCAACGAGTTGTTCATTCACGCCGTCAAGTCTTGATATTGATCTTTTGCTTAATTTAAACATAATGTTCCTTAGTTGTTGCCTATGTTATGAAGAATATTTGGAACGGTTACCTAATCCTTTTTTGTATTCATGCTTACCAGCAATTGTTTTCTTTAGAGTTTTTAAGTCTTGCTGATTCGCTTTACCGGATTTGGTAACTCTTGTAGGCTTTCTATCTGCTAACTTATCACCTCTAAAATAATAACCAGATCTGTAAGGTTTATCTTTATCTATACCATCAAGTTGTTTCGCAAATTTCTTTCCTTTTTCTCTCTCGGCCCTTTTTAGTATTTTGCTTGTATCACCTGCCCTATCATCATCATAGGTCATAGTTTTACTTTTCATCGCACCGACATAAGTATCTTTGTTAATCTCTTCTAAATATTCTTTAAATGTTTTCATTGGTCATCTCCTTTTGCTCATTTTTTGATAGGCATTCTACCATCACGATTCTTGCCTGCTATAAAGGAATCACGACGCATACCAATAATATTATCTTTCATTTTTCCTTTCAGATCTTCAACATCTCTTTTGTTTGCTTTACCTTGCTTTGTGACGCCCACTTTTCTAGATTTTAATGGATCATTATTTACGCGGCGGGCCATAGATCTTTTATGTTTCTTTTTTCCATATGCCACTTGATCCATATCTTTACCGAATTTTTCGCCCTTTTCTCGACCTGCGCGAGATACTAATTTATCGACTGTTCCGCTACGGCCCTCATCGTCAGCTCTTCCAATAGCGCTTACATAATCCTTTTTACTAACCTCTTCTAAATATTCTTTAAATGTTTTCATTGGTTATCTCCTTTTGCTCATTTTTTTGTAAAGTGAAAATACTTTATTGCTTGCAGTATTTATAAAAAGAAAAGGCACAAAAGCATGAACGAAGGCCGCAAGTGTAAGTAGTAGAAATGTAAAACTAAACCCTAATGCAACACCCATATGTTGTAGATAAGTTTCACCGACTTCTTTAGGATGTTTTGTAAATGGGTTCATGTGTTTCTCAATAATATTAAATCGAATGCAGCTGTTATTCTAGAATTATTTGTTCTATTACTAGCTCTAAAATCTATATCCGATTTCTCTGTTATTTTTAAAGGAACATCAAACTTATAAAAATAAGTATCATATGAAACTTCAAATGTGTGTGATATGCGGAAAACACCGTTAAACGGTCTTATGAATAAGTTTCCAGTAATATCATGTAAGGTTTGTGTACTACAAACGAGTTGTGTTAAATATCCGGTATATCCACTAGGTACCGTATAAACAGACATTAGAGTTTGTCCGAAATCTGCATTTATTTGTAATATCGTAGTACCACCTATTTGAACAGTAATGTCATCAACATTTGTACCAGTACCACTTGAAACAAACCCGCGGAAAAGCCTAGAAAATGTTTGTGTACCCGTTGAAGAACCAGAACTAGATACTGTAATATCTTCAGAAGCAAGATCGTAATTTTCATCAAGGCCTTGTAGTGTTATGACCTTGTTATTATCGCCTGCATTGACAGTAAGAATCGTCACTGGACCAGGAGTAGTCCACGCATTCCATGGATATAAAGTGTCGTCAATATCCCATATAGTACCAGTTGTATTCTGAGCCATTGAAGGTGTGGCACCAAATTTATGGACACTTGTAGCGTCTAATATTAATCCTCGTGCAAGGTTAAATCTTTCGTCATTTGTGAATTTTAATGCCATTTAATGCTCTTCTCAATATTTCTTTGCGTTTCTTTCGGTCTTTAATCGGTTTCCAATGAGCTACATCACTCCCCGCACCAGGCACCTGAGGTGTCGCATTTGTTGGTGCTGCAACAGCAATTTCTTCCATTAGATTTGGATTCTGTTTGAGATATTGTATGTTTTCAAAAATGATATTAAGAAGTTCTTTATCGGTATACTCTTTATTCTCTTCTTCTTTCAAGAGAAACAGAGCCGCAGCAAATGTGGCAATACGACTCTCAAGGCCTACCTTTGCAAGTAATCTTTTTAGGTTAAAAATAAACCGATAGAAATAACTATAGGCTTGTTTTTCCTTTTTCGTCTTTGGTCGCTTGAGTAACTTTCCCTTCTCATCAATAAGACCAAGTTCAAAGGCCTTGGTCTCTTTGAAAGGAGTTGAAAGTTCTCTTATGATTTTATAGAGAACGAAAAGATTGACTACTTGTTCTGCCATTTAACCTAAAGTTTCCTTAGTTTATGAATGATGTACTCGTCCATGGGTACATCACTCCCGATTATTGTCTCTTTCTCGTAACCAACCGGTTCTATCTTATCCTGCCAATATGACAGATACACCAAAAATGGTTTCAAATAATCCAAGTAACCATTTAACTTATAACATAACATTCGTGTACAAGCCTCATGATAAAACACATTGTACAACACAATCAAATGATTCATTATTAATCTTTCATTAATATCATTCTTGTCTTTGTATCTAGCAAATAACCTTTTGATAGATTTTATTCTATTCAAATCTTCCATAAACTCTGCTTCGCCAACGCCATTTGGATTATCATAATATTTGGCAGCGTACAGAATAAAATTACTATCATCAAGTGTATCAAACATAAATTATTTTCTTATGGTGTAAAGTCGGATAAAGCCACTCTTTTTAATGTTCCTTCCGTATCATTGTCTGATACAGCAATATAAAGATAATTTGCATCCCAAACAATTGTACCCTTTGGATTCGCACCAAACTGTGTAGTAGCATTGTTAGATGCTGGTGTAGTTGGACCATTCAGTTTTAAATTACCTGTAATGCTTGTATTACCAGATACAGATAAAGTACCTGTGACAGAAGTGTTACTTGGAATATTACCAACTAAGTCCGATACACTTAAACTCTTTGTTGCTGTATTATTTGTATCGACAATGACAAATAAATCATCGGCAGCTAGATTACTGCCGATGATTGCTGGTAGTTGCGATATTTTTAAATCAGCCATTTAGTTGCTCCTTAAGCGACTGTAAACTCACCGTTAGCGAGTACTGCGCCTGTAGAGCTCATCAATGTATTAGATACTGGTGCTGATAAGACTGTATTTGCAGCTTCGCCGTCTACATTCCAACTCACTAAATTTCCAGCGGCATCAACAACTAAATCTGTACGGAATTTCCAGTTACCAGCAGAAAGAGCGGCATCTGATGTAAAGACAAGTGTATTGTTAGCACCGTATTCATAGAATTTGGCTACACTTCCTTCAGCATTTGTTGTATTAGAAGTGAAGGCTGCTGTAGTTACACCATCTCTTTTAGTCGCAGTTAGAGTGACATTGGCAGTAGTTACCAAAGGCTCGTTAAATGTAACATAAACAGTTACCAACTCTGAAGTTGTGTAATCCGTATCATTTAATTGTAAAATAGAAATATCTGGTGTGCCAAGATATACACTGTTTGCGTAACCACCACGGTCTTTAAAACCAGGATGTGCTGCGACAAGTACTTCTTCTTTTACGCGAACTGTTCCATGAACATCGGTATAGTTTTGACGACGAACCCAACCTTTTTCTGTAGCTACGACATTTCTTTTTGAAGAAAGTGTATCTGCTGCAGCAAATGGTTGATAACCAGCTACAAAACCCGCAGCTGTATTTGCACCCTTTTGGTCTTGAGTGCTTTCTGCTCTAAAATCCCACATTGACATTTTTGTTTCTCCTATTGTCTCTTTTCGTGAAAATCACTACTCGGCATTATATATGTTTTATTTATTAGTCCGAACCTTCTGGAGTTTCAACTGGACTTAAATCAGCTGGAGAAGGTAATACACCGACTGCACTAAGAAGTGCTAATACTAAAATTATCCCTACAGCGGCTAATGCGACCTTATTTTTTAATATTTTTTGCATTTATTTTTCTCCTCTTGTTTTTGACATTATCTCATCCGCATGTGGATGAAGTGTTGTCGGCAGACCCTTTTTGAACGATTCTTTATCATTATTATGTGCATGTTCTCTCATTTTAGTTCCAGATATACCAGATGTTCCTTCTGCATCTGGATCTCTGTGACCTGCACTTTTCATTTTAATACTCTTATAGTTATAATGACCTTCTTTGCCATTATATTTATTCAATAGATTGCCCATTTCCTTTACTCTATCACTACCAACAACGACAGTCAGGTGTTCATGACCCGCATCGTTTAGTCTTTTTGCGTGATGAAGTATAGTTGGTTCTTCTTTTGAAGATGCAGATACATTTACACCCTTTGGTGCAACTTTTTTTACATATTTTGTTTTATCATTTGGGTGTATTGGATTCTTTTTCGCGTCATGGCTGTGTGAAACCACTACATGCGCTGATGCACCTTGTGCCTCTGCTTCTTTATGTACCGCATGTATAAGTTTCTCATGACCAGTAGTAGGTGGATTCATTCTACCATAGGTCATTACGGCCCTTTTGCCAGAAGTTGCTTCGTAAATAAATTGTTTATAAGTCTTCATTTCTTTTTCTTGCTCTTATTACCCCAGTTTTTTGCACCCACTTTACGACACTTTGATAGAGCACCCGAAGCATATGCAGAAGGCCACACATCATAA
>Ga0181591_10006353_pt1 | contig 10255 bp, 3 predicted proteins | sample 071ome_33_FD_133757 | JGI IMG/M metagenome (GOLD analysis project Ga0181591, IMG submission 133757) | Coastal salt marsh microbial communities from the Groves Creek Marsh, Skidaway Island, Georgia - 071412AT metaG (megahit assembly) | ecosystem: Environmental > Aquatic > Marine > Intertidal zone...
AGCCTCTTCGGACAAGTCCATACCTCGGGGAAACCGTTGCAAACACTGGCGCCCCCGGCAGGACTCGAACCTGCGACCTGCGGTTTAGGAAACCGTTGCTCTATCCGCTGAGCTACGGGGGCGGGGACGGTCCGAAACGTGGCCCGAAAGTCCGATGGGCTTCGTCGTTCCGTCGTTGTTCGGGGTCGAGGTTACCGGTGCGGTCGGTGCGACCTAGTGGCGCATTGACATGTCAACACGCACGTGCGGTGAGAAACGCGTTTAGGTAGCCGTATTGCGTCACCCGGCACAGCCTTTACGACGACTCGTCGACGAGTGGCACCGCTGATTCGTGGCGGAAGATGCTCTCAGGCGTTGTTGCGAGCAAGTCACCGAACAAGATGTCGACTTCCCAACCCCACGCAGGGTTCGGAAGTTGAGTTGGACAGGAGTCAGCTATCGATCGGCTAACGGTGTGGAGTATCAACAGGTACGCGATGACCTCTGCCGAGTGACGTTGGGAGACAAGTTGGCGAGCTTGCAGCGAAGAGATGAAAGCCGCGAGCGTGGACTCGATCGACTCCAGCTCTGAGGTGAGACGGGCACCTTCGGGAAAATCGGTGCGGGTCGTTAGCGCTGCGATCCGAATAGCGCGACGATCTACCCCACCATCTTCGGCAAAGCGTTGCAGGTAGTCGCTCAGCGCTAATTCGGCCGCAGATGGGCTATCGATCCAGTGCGCCATGGCCATGGTTTCGACGTGTGCCTCGAGAGAACCAACGAGAAAGGTGGCTTGACACATGAAGCGGAATCGTTCGAGAGACTCAGCTGCCTCGTAGATGGTCTTCCTCGAGACCCCATGGGCTGAGCACACCTTCTCGATCACAATGGTTTGTGCAGGATCATTATTGAGTTCAGTCGCGACCCCAGCCACCACTTCCCTCATTCGCGAAGAGTGTCCATCCAGCAGCCTTTCTGCTGCGGCGGCGAAGTCAGGGACGGCTGGGTGCAGGGCCGTCTTTCGAAGGTCTGGATACCAGCTATCCGCTCGCAGCATTCGGGTCGGGCCGTCCAGCGCGGTGTTCTCTCCGAACGACCGGGCCACGGTGTCGAGCAGTTCGATGTGTTTGCTCATCGGAAGGATCCATGAAGCGGCAATCATCGAGACGAAGAGAAACGCGCGGGTGATCTCATCGCTATCGAATCGCGCCATCCAGCGGCCCTGCCACTCCCGCAAGGTGAACGCCAAGCGGGTGGACTCGGCCTCGACCGACTTGGCGAGAACGTCGCTGCCGTCGTTGGCCCAGAGCACCGCACATGCTCGGCGAAAGTCATCGGTGCTCGTGGATGGCGCACCGCCGAGTTGCTCGGCCATCCAGTTCTCAATGGCGCGCGCAACATCAGTCGAGGTCTTGGCCCCTCTCGCGCGCACCTCGAACGCGTTGACGCAGATTTGAAGCTCTTCGTCCACGATCAGGCCCGCAACTGTTGTTAAAAACCGGTCCCTACTACCAAAGCTTCGACGGTAGACGTCGGGCTGGATTCCCGCCGCCTCGCAAAGGCCAGCTGTGTCGGTCACCCCTGCGCGCATCGCGTTCGCTGCGTCAACGACGATGCCGACGAGCCTCGCATTCGGTTCCGGTAGGCGCAAGCGATGAAGCCAATCGGCGACATGATCGCGCATACCGCGACAGGATACCGATGTCACGTCAACGCCCCAGCGAAGAGGAGACCCCATGGAGAGCCGACCTGACGAACGCCGCGCATCTGGTGTCCGAGTGTGCGATTCGGACAGCGCCGTCTTAGCCCGATGTTGAAGGCTCGATGCTTGGCTCCGGCCGCCGTGCGATCAGGACAAGTGCAATCCCAACGGCGATCAGCAACAGGAACCAATCAACTGGAAGCATTCCACCTGTGGCGGGGAGCGTCGTGGGGCGCGGGAACGGTGTGGTTGAGGTTCCACCGCCGGGCACCGTCGTCGTGGGGGTGCCCGGAACGGTGGTCGTCGTCGTTGTTGTGTCCGATGGCGACCCCGGAGAGTCCGACGGCGACCCAGGATACGGTGAGCCAGGTGACGGCGACGGCGACGCGGGACTCAGCACCTTCACACCGGCATTCACCGCGCGATAGGTGTCGGCAATGGTGAGGCCCTCCGCCTGAATGGTGTGCCGGCCATCCTCGAGCGATGCGGGAACAGTGAAGTACTCGGCGAACTCGCCGTCTGCGTTGACGTCTGCGTATCCGAGGAACGTCGGGGTGGAGAAAATCCAGATTTCCGCAACGGTGTTCGCCTTGAATCCTTTGCCAGTGACCAGACCGTCTTTCCCGGCGACGAACTCGAGTGTCGCGGTCTCAGGATCGAGCGTCGCTGAAGTTGGATCGTCCGGGTCGCCCTCGAGTTGCATGTCGATGACCTCCTCCCCGTTTCTTGTCGGGGTGTCAGCGAAATCGCTACACGTCTCCTCCTGGGCGTTCGGACCCTTTCCAGCGACGAGAGCTGTTCCGTCACAGGACACTCGCAAGGGGGTCGCCTCCAAGGTCCCGTCGTCATTCACGTACCTCGCGGAACCAGCTTCGGTGTCGCTGACAAGGAGAGGCTCGAGAGAGGACTCGAAGGTCCGCGTGACCGATGTCGCCGCCTCATATACGTCATCGCCGGACTGCGACACCGTCAACGAACAGGTACCCACGGCGACGAGTGTGACCGTCACTCCGTTCGTCGTGCACACCGAGGTGGTGTTTGACGACATGGAGGTTGAGAGGCCGCTCGACGCTCGCTTGGTCACACTGATCGATCGACCGTCGATGAACTCGACATCGAGCAATGGCGCGAACGTGATGGTCTGGGCGAGCTTGTCAAAGGTCCATACGGCATACAGCGTGTGGTTCGCGCTATCGGATCCCGCAACCGATGACCACGTGGCCGTCCCGGCTGCAAACGCGGCAGATCCCGACGAGGTGCGGCTCCAGCCTGCGAAGGTGTAACCGAAACGGCTAAACGACGATGAGCCTGGCAGCGTGACCGAGCCTTCGTGTGTAGCAGTCACTGACGCCGCAGTGCCTTCGCCACCGTTTGAGTTGAAGTAGAGCCGATAAGTCGTTGAAGACCAAAGCGCATACAGCGTCAGGTCGTCGGTCGCGTTCGGCGCATAGGTATCCGACGTCCACGTGATCGCATCCCCAATGAGCGCGGTCAACGACCACCCATCAAACGTGTACCCGAGCCGGGTTGGGTCGGCTGGCTTCGCGACGGTTCCTCCGGTTGAGAACGAGCCGTCAGCGACGCTTGAACCTCCCTGCGAGTTGAACGTGACCGTGTGAGTTTCAGCGGTCCACTGCGCATACAACGTCACGGCGGATGAGCCACCAGGTGAATACGGGAAAGTCAACGCACTCCCACCCGACGGAGTCGTGAACCAGCCGTCAAAGGTATAGCCAGCGCGAGTGGGTGCCGTCGGAGCGGCCACGGATCCGCCGTACACGAAGGTCGAACTGGTAACCGACGACCCACCGTTCGAGTTGAACGTCACCGGGTATTCGATCGGTGTCCACTCCGCGTAAAGGGTCAGCGCCGCTGAGCCCTGCCAGCGAACCGTGCCTGCCGAGTATGACGTGCCGCTCCCGTTGGCCGCCGTGTTCCAACCATCGAAGGTGAAATAGGAACGTGACAGCGTCGGCAACACGACATCAGCATTGAGCGCAGCAGCAACCCCGGCGGGATCAGAGCCACCGTCGTAGTTGGCGTCGAAATCGATCCAGAATCCCTCGACGATGAGATACGTAGCCGGCTCCAGACCTCCTGTGAAATCTGTGTCGAGCCACAGGTCGGCTTCAGGCACGTTGCCCACAACAAGGCACCGGCCCGTCGCCGAAATCTGAACAACGTTGTCGCTAGTGGAGTTGTCCCCACAGACGGCGGACGGGTTCGGCCCTACCCCTGGAGTGATGCTTGGGCTCCAAGAGTCAGCTGCTGTGGTCGCAACCCAACTCGAGGCAACGAATTCATTGCCGGAAGACGACGTCGTTTCGACCGTGAAGGTCGTCGCAGAACGGGTCCCATCGGACGGGATGTACGGAATGACGGGGGTGTTCGTGCTGGTGTCGGTGATGTTGTCGAACGTCACCGTTTGTGCACTGGCCAAGTAAATGTCTTTTTGAACTGAGTCGCTCTCATGGGTGTACGCCCCAGAGCTGTTGCGGCCGTCTTGCGAAATGACGATGCTGCAGAGACCGCCGGACACTTCCGTGACAAGTGCCTTGGCCCAATAGTGACTGCCTGATGCGTCCGATTCACCGTCAGTGTCGGTTTTTTCGGTGCCATCGGCAAGATCGGTGGCCGACACGGTGCAGACCTCTGGTGTGATCGAGGCAAACGAGAGCGGGAGCTGTGTGTACTGGCTGTCGGCTGCATTTCTGGACTTTGCGAGCAGATAGAACCTGTCACCAGAGCTGTACTGGATTTGCGTCTCCCCACCACTGGCTCCGTTTGTAACGGGCACACCGGCCGACGTCGTCGTCGGCGGACCACGGTGGTAGAAGACGTCTCCTGCGCTCACCTGCTGCGTGTCCGCGCTGATGGTGACCGTGTGAGAGACGTCGTCTGCAGCGGCGTAGTCGTCGTCGCCGCTTTGGCTGGCCGTCAGCGTGCACGAACCAGGTTTGACGAACGTCAGCGTCGAACCGCTGACGGTGCAGACCGGGGTGGTCGTTGAGATGAGGGTCACAGCGAGCTCAGACGACGCCGTTGGTGCGGTCAGCTCCGCGGAACCAGCACTCAGGGTCTGATTTCCAGGGGAATTGAACGTGATGGTCTGATTGGTCTTCCAACAGGCGGTTAACACGGCGTTCAAGGCATCGGCAGGGACGTACGTTGCGCCAGGGGCGATTCCGGTCCCGGCGCAGTTCGACGCCGTATTCCATTCCTTGAATTCGTAACCAGTTCGGGTCGTCGCCGCAGGCACGGTGAAACTCCCGTTGTATGTGAACGTGCTCGAGTAGTACGGAGAGGTGAGCACGTTGGTCACGCCACTACCCGCCGGCACCAAATCGCCGCTGCTGGTGTCATAGGCGTAGAACGAAACCGCGGAGGTCGTAGAGCCGCCATTTGCATTGAACGATGCGCGGACGACCCGTGGGGTCCACAGAGCATCGAACGTCCTAACAGTTTCTGAGGTCAGAGACGCCACATTCGACGGAAACTCGAACTCCGCGTCGGGTCCGTAACGCAGGCCGAGTTCGTCTCCGTCTCTCACCCAACCTGAGAAGCTCCAACCGGTCAATGAGGGAAACGTCACAGCCGGAGACTGAGATGACAGCAGAGCGGACAGGCTCGGCACGCGGACGTCCGTCACCGAAACATAACTCGTGACATATTGGGTTGTCTGACCCAACCTCAGTGGGTCACCGGGGTCTTGCCATCGGAACAGGACTGGGTACTCGATGATCGGATACAGCGCGATGATCGAACCTGACTCTGGGACCGTCTCGGTGCCAACCGCGAACGAGTCATGGACACTCGAGCTGGTGTACGAGTAATCGGTTCCCGATCCGTCCGCCTCGGTGTTCCATCGAAGGAATCGCCCCGGCGAGGGTGAGGCGGGTGCCTGGTTCAGCGCAACCGAACTATCAAAATCGGCTTCGTAAGTGTTGTCGACCGTGCCAGTCTTCGTGTACTGGGTAACGGTGTACGTCTTTGCTGACCATTGTGCATACAGCGTCACGTCACTTGTCGAAAGCGTGAACGATCCACCGGCAGCCACAGACGTTCCAGAACCATTTGCCGCGGTATTCCAACCATCAAAGTCGTACCCGGTTCGTGTTGGCTCGTCATCTGGCAACGTGAGTACCGCATCCGAGGCTCCGGTGACCGACCCAGGAGCGCCCGAGGCAAGGGTGCTTCCCGACGACTGATCATTCAGATCGAACGAGACAGTTTGGTATCCCGCCACCCAGATCGCATACAACGTGTGGCCGAGCGTTGACGTATTCACGAACTCGTCGCCTATGGCATACGTCGTTCCGGAACCATTTGCCGCGGTGTTCCAGCTCGCGAACGAGTACCCCTCGCGCGTCGGTGTGATCGCAGGGATCTCACGCGATGTCTTGTACGGGATGTTGATCGTTGTCGGTAGCGAAGATGTTTCACCCCCGTTCGCGTCGAAATACAAGGGATACGCGTTGGTGGAGTACTGGGCGTACAGGGTGATTTCGCTCGTCGTTCGGTCGCTATTCGCGGTCCACGAGAACGGACTCAACGGGTAGTAGTCACCCGAACCATCAGCCTCGGAGTTCCAACCGGTGAACGACACCCCATCTTTCACCGGATAACTGCACCAGCGCAGAGGCACGGTGTCTCGGAAACTCACGGTGAAAGGGCCGAGGCCGCAAGTATCGGGGTGCGAAGCGGTTCCGCCTTGGGTATCGAGCATCACCGTGGCGCTTGGGAGGTGATTGGCGAACATGGTGAATACCCGCTCGCTTCGATTGTCGAGCGTCCCGAAATCTGCCTGTGAGATGTTCGTGAGCAAAAAACATTGGCAGCCGCCCTGGCTTGCCCAAAAATCTTGGTTCTGGTAGGTGCCGGTCTTGATCCAACCGACCGTTCGCTCGGTCGGACTGTCCGCGCTCCACCTGGAACCGATCGTCCAGTACGGAAGTGCATTGTTACTGGTGGTGTAACCGGTCTTGGTCAGCGAGTAGTTCCAGCCGATATCGCGATACGACAGCGCATCGAACTGGGTGTACCAGGTGCCAGTCGGCGACTCATTGCCGGCGACATCGGTGACGCTCCCGACGGTTGTGGCAAAAGTCAGACCGCACGGGAGCGTGGCGTAGCCCCTCAGCGCATAACCGGTGCAGTTCGCGGTTGGATCCGCGTTCCAAGTTGCACCGTCGGTATCAATGAGCACCTTGAACGAAACACTCGACGACTGGGCGATGAGCAACTGGGAGGAATTGCCTCTGTCCGTCACTCGGACGACGTCGGTGTAGACCACTCCACCAGCGCCGCTCGTTGCGTTCCGATAACTGCTCGCAATCACGTCGAAGCGGGACGCCCAACCGACACAACCACCGTCAGCTTCAGAATCGATCGGATCAGGAATTGAGCCCTCGCCGATCCTGTAGCGCGCGTACACAATCGTTGATGTGACCGCGATCGTGTTGCCTGACGGACATCGGATCTCGAGATACCGTTCCTCCCGAAACACCGCGTACAACGACAATCCTGCTGAAAAGTCATAATCGCTGAGCGACGTCAGATCTATCTCGACACCGGGATCGAAGAACGGAGCAGCAGGGCCCGTACAGCGCTGCACGTTGTAGTAATACGAGCAGTTCTCGGGAAGCACCCACGTCGCGAACTTCTGATTGCTCACGATGTCATTGCTCCAACCCTCGGTGAAGCCCGCCGTTGACGCTGACGCGGGCGTGAATGCAGCGGGGTTGACGGATTCGGAGTACGACTGCTCCGTTCGGGGATCGAAATACGTAACGGTGATCGTCGACGGATACGTCGCGTGACTTGACGCGATTTGGCTGAGCGTCAGGATTCCCGAGCCGCATGTCACGTCAGAGAATTCGTCGCAACGGTCACCAGCGAACTCCCGCACCGCGGACCCAGTTATCCAACTCGTGGTGGCCCCGATGCTTGCGCCCGGATTCCGCGAGATGAATCGCGCCGCTGCCGCGGACACGTGGGCCGCTGCGATGGATGTCCCTTGCGTGAGAGCAACAGCCGGATCACCTGGCTCACGGCTCGAACTATTCGACAAGGTAGTGATCGCCGTGCCCGGAGCGGACACGTCGACGGTCGACCCGGCGTTCGAGAAGCCCGCCCGGCGACCCTCAGGGCCCGTTGCACCAACGGTGATGACCCCGCCACAGTTCCCTGGGGTGAACGCTGAGGCGCTGCCCCCACCGTTTCCCGCGGCAGCGATCACCACTGCGCCTCGATTGCGGGCTCCATCGATTGCTGCTTGGAGTGACGACGGGCAGGATGCCTGAACGCTAAACGAGAGGTTCAGAACTTGGGCCGGTGTCTGGTTTACCGGTGCACCATCGACGATTCCCCCCGAGGCCCACGTGATTCCAGCCGCAATGTCGGAAAGGAGTCCACCCCTCCACGACAGTGCTCGCACCGGCTGGATGCGAGCTCCAGGAGCAATGCCAGCTATGCCGGTCGCGTTCTCCGCCCGCGCGGCAATGAGTCCCGCGATCTGAGTGCCGTGCCAACTTGACGACCGAACTGGGCTCACTCCACGCCAGTCTCCAGGGTCCGTTGGGTCGGCATCGCGACCAAGCGGACCAAAGCGCGAGGTGTCGACGTAGTCGCCGTCGAAGGGAACACTCGCTCCGCCGTCTTCGCGTTGGGCTGCCAAATTCGCCGGCGAGGACACGAAGTCGTAGCCGCTGACGAGTGCCGAGTCGAGATCAGGGTGAGGCGTGATACCCGTGTCAATGACCGCGACCGTTACACCCGAGCCGGCATCAGGATTCCACTCTGATGCGAGCGTCTCGACGGAATCGCCGATTCCGATTCCCCAGTCATCCCAGAGGTTCCACTGCGAGTCATAAGAAGGATCATCGGAAGCGGTAAACAAGAACATGTCGGGTTCGGCCCACGCCACCGACGGGTCGCTCGCAAGCGTCTCAGCAATCTCACGTGCGGTGGCGGCGTCGAGCGACTCGGAGAACTCAACCAACACTGCCCGATCAGTAACTCGATCGCCGACCGTGAGTCCAACGCCGGCGACCTGACCCGCTCCCGCGACCTCCCCAGAACCGCGAGCGGGTGGAGGATCGTTGAAGCCAACGATCAGGCCGGTCACCGAACCTTCGATCCCATTCGTCGGTGTCACATTCACCGGTGCGCTCGCCCGCGAAGTGCCTCCGGACGTCGCCGTGATCACCGACACCGAATAGTCGACACCGTTTCGGAGACCAGTAACCCGCATCGACCGTGGTGCCGCCGCCCGCGACCCACTCCCGTCGGACACCCCCGCCATTGCAGCAAACGCGACAACCGATGACGCCGTGTCCACCACTCGGACATACACCTCAGTCGGCGCAACAAGAATTACATCGGTCGAACCATCAATGTCAGACGACAGTTCCCAACTCAGCGAAATCTCATTTCGGCCCCGCGTGGCCGTGACGCCAACGGCCTCATAAGCGCAATCAACAACAGTCGTTGCTGCAGTCTCAACATCTCCCGACGCAGAGGTCTCCGACCCAGACGGAGGCGGAGCCGGAGCCTCGCACGGGTTGGGCAAGACAAGAGATGAAGACAATCCAAGCGATGGCGTTGTGCCCGACGCGAATTCCTGAAGCGCGGTCTCGGCAGGCGCAGCAGAAGCGGGTTCAGTTGTCGACACCGAAACAGGCTCAGTCGTCGACACCGACTCAGCGTTCGACTCTCCCTCCGTCGCCTGCGCGGACGTGCCGAACACGATCGGAACGAGCGAAATCGCGAGGAGAGTTGCAAGGAAACATTTGACCTGCTTTCCCACGTGGGAGAATATACCTACTTTTTTTGGGCTATGTATGTTTTACCCTCAGGGGTCGCTCCTCCAACCCGCATACGCCACCAACACCACCAACGTCCAGAACACCTGGGTCATCGCCTGATTCTCCGCGTTGTACGGCTTTACGCTCCGCCGATGTACCCAGGCAGGATGACTCCGTGACGGCAACAACATCAATGAAGAACCGCCACCGAGCAACCGTCGAAGCAGACGACACCGAAGTAGTCACCGCAGCGGACAGCACCTGAAGCGCACGGTCTCCTCGGTCGGCAGCAGGATCGGCGAACGGGGCACCTCGGCACCGCCTTGTTGAATGTGAACTCCGACGAGAAGGCGCCTTATGGCCCAATCACCGCTAGCCGCTAATCATCTCGGACGGATCTGTGCGCCGAGGTACCGCGCACAAGGACACGTTCCAAAAACGGGCTTCACGCGTTCCACATCTGGCCGCGCAACCCACAGAATGCTGGACTCTCAACGGTTTCAGAGTTTCGGGCCATCCCCACGGGGGCGGGGACGGTCCGAAACGTGGCCCGAAACTCGGATCGGCTTCGTCGGTCCGACGCTGAGGTTACCGCTCCCCTGCTTCTCGCCGAATGGCTTGCGGCTTGTCAGCGCGGTTCGCGTCGACGGGCATGCGAGGTCAGTGTCTCTTGGCCCGTTTGGGTGTGATCACGCTGCCGCGCGTAGGCCGAACCCGACAAATTTCGTGGGTTCGAATCCCGCCCTCTCCGCCACGGGGTCTTAGGAGA
>Ga0181591_10006354_pt1 | contig 10254 bp, 14 predicted proteins | sample 071ome_33_FD_133757 | JGI IMG/M metagenome (GOLD analysis project Ga0181591, IMG submission 133757) | Coastal salt marsh microbial communities from the Groves Creek Marsh, Skidaway Island, Georgia - 071412AT metaG (megahit assembly) | ecosystem: Environmental > Aquatic > Marine > Intertidal...
ATATTGAGAGGGATGAACTAGAAGAAGAAAGGGTTTTTAGAGAACTTACAAAAGGAAATAAAGAGTATATTTTTCTTCATGATGATCCAGAGAGGGGTTTTCGCATAGACAGAAGCAAGGTTAGGAAAGATTTGCCAATAATAGAGAATGTTAAAAGCATAAATTTCTTCAATTATAGGAAGCTGTTTGAAAACGCCAAGGAGCTTCATTTAATGCAATCAGGAATCTTTGACTTTACTAATAGTATCCCGCTGCCAAACACGAAAATACATGTCCATACATATGTTAGAGGATATTCACCTTGGTATTGGACGGCATCAATAAATGATAGGACTGTTGTATCATGAAAATTTTATATGTAGACCCGGTTATCCACTCTCCAACTTCACAAAATTACTTGTACTATGATGGGGTTTATAACGAATTGATAAGAAGAGAAGACTGTAAAGTTTATCATCATCGAGGAGTTATTACAGATTTTTCCAATGTTAACCATAATTTTGATGTTGTAATTTTTGGTCTTGGGTATTTCAATCACAAGCACTATCAAAAAATTGATAATCTAAACATTCCATCTGTTTGTATTTTATTTAAGCCACAGAACGATTTATCTAAGAAGTTATCTTTTTGTAAGCAAAACAATATAACTAAGATTCTGACACCAGTGCCAATGTGTAAAGAGTTCGAAGAACAAACAGGTATTAGCACCTCTTTGTTTCCTTATGGGTTTTGCCCCAAGACATTTTACAACAGAGAAGACATAACAAAAGAAACAGACATAGGGTTTAGTGGGGCACTTCACGAGAATAAGCTTTATCCACCTGGGTCTTTTCCCGTTGAAAATCTAAGAACAAAAATTGGTAAAAAACTTTCTTCTCTAAGTGGAATAAGAATATATTGGAAAGCTAGTGATGATGCTAGTACAGCAAGAATTCCAAGTTATGAAGATTATGCTAAAAAAATAAACAGTTCAAAAATGTGGGTTGCAACACAAGCAGCTTTTGGTGACATAACTCCAAGACATTATGAAGTTTTTGGTTCTGGGACTTTGTTGGTATGTCAAAAAGTCCCCACAGAATACGAAAGTATCTTTATAGATGAAGAAAATACAACTCAGTTTTCAAATGATCTATCAGATTTTGAAGATAAAATTAGTAAGTACCTAAAAGATCAAGACAGATTTTCTGAAATCATCTCTAGAGCTAGATTAGATTCGGAAAAACACACTTGGAGTTCTAGAGCGAATCAATTGGTTGAAACATTAGAAAGCATTTGTAAGTAGGGAATATAACATGAAAGATTATTATAGTTTCTATCTGACGTTGCATACTCATCCAAAGTGTAAGCTTTTACATTTTTTAGGGCAGTTATTAACAATAGTTTTTGTTTGCTATATGATCTATATTGAGTCTTGGGTCATGTTGTTTTTTGCTCCGTTTATAGTCTATCCTTTTGCTTGGGTGGCTCATGGTATCTTCGAGAAAAATAAACCATTAGCTTGGGACGGAAAAAAAGATTATGGATGGACCACCTTAAAAGCAAAAGTGTGTGACTGGATTATGTTTTATGAAATACTAAGAGGGAAACACAGAATATGGTAAAAGACAGAATTAACCCAAGTGTAATGAAACATTACGCTAATAAATTTGCCGCTATCAAACATATTGTCGGAAAAGAGAACCCAGTGGTTATCGAAATAGGAGCCCACTATGGTGAAGATTCTTTGAGATTCTTGGAATCATTTAAGGAGATAAGACTCTTTTGTTTTGAACCCGATGAAAGAAATATAAAGATATTCAATAAGCATATTAATGATAAGAGAGTGTCATTATATGAAGTAGCTTTGTCTAATAAAACAGGGGAGGCTAATTTTTATCAAAGTTATCAAGAACATAGCGATGATAAAGTTCCAGAAAAATATGACTGGATTTCAAAGGAAGACTATATCAACTATTCCTTAAACAGTTCTGGTGCCTCTTCTTTGAAGAAAGGTTATAAACATGTTCTAGATAAAGTACAGAAAGTAAAAACTATCCGCTACGATGAATGGGTTAAAGACAAAAATATTGATATTGTTGATTTTGTTTGGATAGACGTACAGGGTGCTGAAAAAGACGTATTAGAGGGTATGGGTGAAGATATATCAGCAATAAAATTCATATGGATTGAATACGGAGAAACAGCGTATGATGATAGTATGGACAGAAATGAAACAATAAGGCTTATGTCTGATTTAGGCTTTAATATAGTAAAACAGTTTTCATCCAACCTAAATCAGGGCGATGCTTTATTTTATAATACTAAAATGTTTCATCAATAGGGCAGGGGAATAATGAACGAGAATAAAGAAAATTTGTTAGATTTTGTTGGGTATCACGAAAAGTGGCACGCTGACCCACAATCGCATAGAAGAAAGTATGAATTCAATCAAAATGATTTCCTAATTGAAGAGATTTTTAAAAGAATCGGTGTAAAGAATGGAACTTTTGTTGAATTTGGTGCATGGGATGGTATAAAGGGTTCTAATACTAGAAAGCTTTTTCTAGATGGTTGGGGTGGCATCTTGATTGAGCCAGAAAAGGATAGATATAATGATTTGGAAAAAAACTATTCAGAAAACGATAACGTTGTGACAATTAACTCTTTTGTGACTCCTGACGGTGAAACGAAATTTGATAACCTTGTTGACGATCATGTAACAGATGGTATAGATTTTTGTTCTATAGACATAGATGGGATTGATCTCGATGTTTTTGAAGCAATCGAAAAGCATTTTCCAACAGTTGTTTGTATAGAGGGAGGACAGATGCTAAACCCAACATATCAAGAAAGATTACCAACAGAAATATCTAAAGATAATATGCAACAAGGATTGTTCATAATGAATAGATCTTTTGAGGACAAGGGTTATAAGCTCCTCTGCACTTATCAGGATTCTTTTTTCATAAAAAAAGAGCACTATCATCTTTTCAATACTGATGGTGATTTAGTTCAATTATATTTAGATGGCTTAGCTGCTTATCCTCGGTTTCCATGGATTATGCAATTGTTGCATGAAGTTAATGTAAAACATAATGTAAATTTAAAAAATGATATCATAACGTATATTCTACGAAATGTACCTTTTTGTCCTTCTAACGCATCAACAGAGGAAAAAAAGTTCTGGATAAATAAAAACTACTCTACTATGTTGAAAAGCATTGAAAAGATAAGAGCGGTCTATAAGCAGCAGGATCAAAATAAATAATGGTCTGTGCTATACTGACAAACGGTTTTGGTAATAATTTATTTCAATATAACGCCGCTCGACTACTAGCAGATTATTTAGGACAAGAAATATACTGTATCCCACCAACACCAGATTATTATGCCATACAATCTTTACAGTCTTTGGGTTTGAAGTTCATAGCTAGTTCTGCTGTTTCTGGAGTTATGGTTACTGAAGCTGCATACAAAATGTGTTTTGATAAAAAGTATAAAAATGAAACATTCATCTTGTCAGGATATTTTGAAGATTATCGATACTTTAGTAATAATATAACTAAGATAAAATCTTGGTATCCAAAGGTAGAAAAAAGAAAAGATAAAGATTTAGTTATACATTTTAGGGCTGGAGATAGACTATTTTACAAGAACGAATTTTATTCTAAGCCACAAGTAGAAAATTACAAACGTGCAATAGAGAAGTTTGATTTTGATAAGCTTCATATCGTAACTGATATGCCTAAGTGGGATTTTATAAATGAGACAGAATTAGCTAACATGAACTTTCATTATAACGTTCCTGTTGAGAATAGAGTGTCTCCCCGAGAGTCGGTCGATTATTTCAATTCATTTGTTGAGGGCTTTGCAGAATATAATCCAATCATGGAAAAAAGAACAATTGTAGAAGACTTTAATTTTATAAGATCTTTTGATAATATAATGTTCCAACATGGCACGCTTGGCTGGTGGGCTTCAGCGTTAGGTGACGCATCCAAGGTTGGCGTATATGGTCCTTGGAGACCTTGGAAAGGGACATCGAATAAAAACCTAAGTCAAGTAAATTTTGACGGATGGTTCCAGTGGGAATAATATGAGTAATATAACAGTAGGAATAATTGGTTGCGGTTTTGTCGGATCTTCCATCAGGACTGGTCTGTGCGAAAAGAATAAAGTTGAAACTTATGATAAATATAATAAAGATCTATCGACTGTTGAGAATTTAGAAGAATTAGTATCTAAATCTAATATACTTTTTGTCTGCCTTCCAACTCCAATGAGGCAGGATGGATCTTGTGATATATCGATTGTTGAAGAAGCAGTTTTTCAAATAGATTATTATACTAAAAATCTAGATAAGAAAATTGTTGTGATAAAATCAACTGTTCCACCTGGTACCACCAAAGCATTGCAGAAAAAAACTTCTGCGTCTATAGATGTAGTATTCAACCCAGAGTTTTTGACAGAAGCAAATCATATAGAAGATTTCAAGAATCAAAAAAGGATTGTTTTGGGTGGGGATAATTGCAATGAATCACTTGAAAAAATAAAGACAATGTACATGAGACAATTTCCAGAAGTCCCCTATGTTATGTGCGGGTCTTTAGAAGCAGAAATAACTAAATATTTCTGCAACTGTTACCTCGCTACTAAAGTTTCGTTTGCTAATGAAATGAGGCAATTATGTGACAGTCTAAATGCTGACTATAACAGAATTGTTGAGGCATCGGTATACGATACAAGAATAGGCAAAAGCCACTTCTCAGTACCTGGACCTGATGGTAAAAGAGGTTTTGGTGGATCTTGTTTCCCTAAAGATATAAATGCAATCATTAGTGTTATGGAACAGAATAATGTTGACGCAAAAGTTCTTAGAGCCGTGTGGGATAAAAATCTAGAAGTAAGACCAGAAAAAGACTGGGAAAAATTGAAAGGCAGGGCTGTTGTCGATGACTAGGTGTTTAGTAACAGGTCACCAAGGTTATATTGGTACTCATTTATATAAAGAGTTAGAAAATCAAGGTCACGAAGTTATAGGCATTGATTATAAAAATGATCCAAACCAAGATTTATTATCTGTGTTTGATAATGATAAAACTTATGAATGGTTCAAGCCAGAAGTTATTTTTCACATGGCATGTATTCCTAGAGTGGCTTACAGCATGGAGCATCCAGTAGAGACAATGCATAATAATGTTTTGGCTACTACCAAGGTATTGAATTTTGCTAGGAAAGTAAAGGCTAAGAGAGTAGTTTACTCTGGGTCATCATCTGTTGTTGGTGATGGTGAAAGCCCCAATAGTCCTTACGGTCTTCAAAAATTGATATCAGAAATGGAGTGCCGTTTATATGCAAAAGTTTTCGACATCGATACAGTAACTCTTAGATATTTCAATGTTTATTCCCCAGACCAATCGGCAACTGGACCATATGCTACAGCCATATCAAACTATATGCAGTATATTAGGGATGGTCGTAATCCTTTTATTACTGGCGATGGAGAACAAAGAAGAGACATGGTCAACGTGAAGGATGTTGTTAGTGCAAATATTTTTGCCATGCAATATGATGATAACTTTTGCGGTCAAAACTTTGATATAGGAACAGGGCAAAATATTTCTCTAAATGAAATTAAGCAGATAGTACTTCGCCATTTTCCAGATGTAACATTTGAGTATGTTCCAGATCGCCCTGGAGATATCTTGTTTACACAAGCTAATACAGAACCTCTAGGAAAACTAGGATGGACTGCTGCAACAAAAATAAAAGATGGAATAGACGATTGTTTTGAAAAGCTAAAGAAGGAAAAAACATGAAAACCGCTATTATTACAGGAGTAACAGGGCAAGATGGTTCTTATCTAGCTGAATTGCTCCTTGAAAAAGGATATAGAGTAATCGGTGCAAAACGTAGAACTTCTACAATTCGCACGGATCGAATAGATCATATTTTTGAAGACCCAAATTTTTATCTAGAATATTTTGATCTAAATGATGTGGGTTCTCTGTATCGTTTGATGATAAAGTACGAACCAGATGAATTTTATAACTTAGCCGCACAGTCCCATGTTCGAGTTTCTTTTGATGTTCCTGAAAATACAGTAGACGGTGTTGCTATGGGAACCTTAAGAATCTTAGAGGCAATAAGAAACACAAACCCAGAATGTAGATTTTATCAAGCATCATCATCAGAGATATACGGTGATAGTAAAGAATATCCCTTCACAGAGGAGTCAAGAATGTCTCCAGCATCTCCTTATGCTTGTGCTAAATTGTTCGCTCATAATCTTGTTAGAAACTATAGGGAATCATATGGATTGTTTGCCTGTAGTGGTATTTTGTTTAATCACGAATCCCCACGTCGTGGAGAAACTTTTGTAACAAGAAAAATAACTTTAGCTGCTGCTAGAATAAAGCACGGACTACAAGATAAACTAAAGTTAGGAAATCTTGAAGCACATAGAGACTGGGGTTATGCTAAAGATTATGTTAAGGTTATGTGGCTTATGCTTCAACAAGATAAGCCAGATGATTTTGTAATTGCCACTGGAGAAACACACACAGTATCTGAGTTCTTGCAAGTTGTTTTTAAGCACGCTGGATTAGACGTTGACAAGCATTTAGAAATAGACCCTAGACTTTTCAGACCTCATGAGGTTCCATATCTTTTGGGGGACTCAACTAAAGCTAAAAAAATATTAGGGTGGAAACCTGAAACTACATTTAAACAATTGGCAAAACTTATGTATGATAAAGACAAGGAGAAAATAAATGAAACTATCTAATCAAGCAATTGGTGCCCTCTTGATGACTTTACAGAAGTGTTTGGCAGAAGAAAGTGATATTACAGAACTTCTATCGGACTGGAACCTAGAAGTGAAAGACGACGAGATTGTTGTAACTAATCCACCAACTTTTGCACCAACAAAGCCAGCTTTCGAAGTTGAATAATGCCACTATATCTTTATGATTGCTTAGAATGCAAGAAGCAATCACAGATAAGACATTCGTATAAAGATAAGGACATTTCTTGTCTGGAATGTGGCTCTAAGAATATAAAGAAGAACCTGTCTTCTATTTTACAAACAGTTAAAAAGACAGATGGTGGCAAGGAAAAAGCAGGAAGTAAAGTTTTAGAAGCTATAGAAGAAGAAAGAGAAGAGTTAAAAAACTACAAAAGTAAAATAAGTAAAAGAGTGTATAAAAAATGAATGTTCTATGGATCACGATACCGATATTAGCCATCTCAATTATTGCTAATGTTATGTTACTTTGGTATTGTAAAAAGCTTATCACCTATGTTTACAATATGGATTCTGATACTAGGGTGGTTCTTGAATCAATCGTGGAGTACGAAAATCACCTATCAGAAGTTTACAATAGAGATTTGTTTTTTGGTGAACCAGTATTAGAAGCACTCCTTAAACACACTAATGATCTCGTAGGAGATTTAGACACATATCTTGACACTAACCAATCTGTTTTAGAGGAAAGCAATGACTAAAAAGAAAAAGAAAAATTATTACTTTACTGAAAAAACAGAAGAGGCTATCGTAAGTTATTGTAATACCGATGACACACAGATAAGGTCTGATCTCTATATAGAACACATCCAACCTGCTTTTGATGAGCTTGTAAATAAGATTGTTTATACTTATAAGTTTACGTCCCTTGAAAATATTGAATTACACAAAGATGATTGTAAGATATGGCTTACAACAATCTTAAGTAAATTTGATCCATCTAAGAACAAGAAAGCCTTCTCTTACTTTTCAGTTGTGACAAAGAACTGGTTTACACATAAAGCAAAAAAACAGACCAAGAAGAATAAAAGAGAAGTTCCCTACGATCAGATGATAAGGGAAGTAGAAATTTTAGACGATAATAATAGTGGCGACTTTTATTCTGATTTAGAAGATCAGCAATTTTGGATGTCTTTGATGTCCGAAATAAACACATGGCAAAATCTAAAACTCAAGCCCAACGAAGAGAAGGTTCTCAACGCCGTCATTACTTTGATGGAAAACATAGAACAAATAGAAATATTCAACAAGAAAGCAATCTATCTTTATATGAGAGAGATCACAGGTCTTAACACAAAGCAAATCGTGAGTGCCCTCAACAAAATGAGAGAAAAATATCGCTTATTTAAAAAGAAGTGGAACGAAGGAGATTTTAAGTAGCACCCTAATTAGTGTATGAAAAAAGACCTCAATTCGCTCATAGAGCAAGCACTCGATAATATAAATAAAGATCGACAACAAACGGAATTACTGTTAGAAAACCTAACAGAATATATGAATGTCGCCAAAGAGAGATATTCAGAGGCTGGCGGAACAGCAGCTAAATTTGTTGAAACACTTCAAAGAAGTAATGAACAATTAGTAAAACTAGCCAACCTAGTTTATAAGAAGGATCATAGTTCTACTCAAACAGGATTGACTGATGATGACAAAGATCAGTTATTTGATATACTAAAGAACGAGTAGAATGACTACAAACAATACCAAGACCACAAAAAATGGACCTAAAAAGAGAGTAGACTCCTCTTATGGCAAGGATCTACTTGATCCACAAGGTATTAAGCACTTCTTAGAGGAATCTGAAGCAGGTCAACCGTTGGGGCAAGAGTATTACGACCCTGAACTTACTTCGCCACTAAAGGCAATTAAGAGGTTATATAGCAAATTTTACTCTCCTAAATTAGTTGAGGGCGTAAAGATTGCAAAATATGCAGTGGTAGTATCTGCGGATGAAAGACATTCCCCCATTGTTAATACAATCAAGGGCGAAGAAAATTTTGATAACATACAGCTTTGTAGAGTTAGGGTATTGTCTGACCCAAGACATTTTTGGATCCCTGTACCAATGGATCAAGCTGATCCAACTAGTAATTTCCATCCACTTGTAATTCATAATATAACTGAAGGTGCAGCGCCTTTAAAATTTGGTGCAGTTGTGTCCGTTGAATTCAATCATCCTGGGACGCAATTTTCCAGCAACGCAGAGGTCGGGAAAGTAACTCAAGTCTGGGCGGAAACAGGAGGCTATCTTGAGAGAACATTTGGTGAAAACTGTATTCTTAGTTTACCACCACTTCCTGAACCAGGACAACAGATAAGTATTGAAGAGTGCGGACAAGTAAAAAAGCTTGAATACACAAATCCAACAGTTGGCAGTGAATTAGTCCAAGCAGGGACAAACACACCAGGTGAAAAACCACTTTGGCCTGTCATTACTCAAAATAAAGTTTATGGATCACCTTTTGGCATGAGAACACTAAAGGCTAAAGGTGAAACTGAGGCAACAACAAGAATGCACCGTGGGGTTGACATGAAAGCCCCTCAGGGTACATTTATAGTTTCCGCACTCGATGGTATAGTCGATAGGATTGATTATGATTCAGGCTGGGGTCACTATGTTCTTGTAAAATATAACCAATACTCAAAAGATGGACCAAGTGGAGACCCTGTTAGTTTTTTCTTGAGGTATTGTCACCTGCAAGATCCTAACGCTATCCCTATCGTTAAGGCAGGACAGCCAGTATTTAAAGGGAGCTTGCTGGGACAGTCTGCTTCTTCTGGAAGAATTACAGGACCTCACTTACATCTTGAGTGGATTCTTGGCAACGACCCAGGAAACAAAGAGCAATACTTAGATCCTAAAGGATTTATGAATATGAGCTTCTGGAGGGTTGTATAATGAGTGGTCCTAGAGAATTATCACAAGAAGAATTGAATGAGTTCCTAGAACAATATAATAATCCAAATTCTTCTGAGGCAGAAATCGCAGCAGCAGCCGAAGAGCTAGCAGCAAGATATTCAAATGACGCAGCGGGAGACTTATCCTTCAAGAGAAGACCACAGACGCCAAGTAGAGGACAAGCCCCTCAGCAACCGCCAGGGACTGGACCTACTAGACCAACCATAACAGATTCTTTGTTGTCGGCAACAAAAGTTGAGCTAAAAGAAAAACTTGGACCAAACCAAGGAAGGACACATTCTGGCTTCAACCAGACACAATTAATAGAGCCAAATCCAATATACAATATTGCCGAAACTGAAAATGTAATTAAAGGTCAACATAACTCCATAATAATTTTAGGCAAAGATAGACCAGGAACCAAAGAAGAGGGAAAGGGTGCAAAGCCAAATTCTCACGTTGGTTGTATCGATATAATAGCAGGACTGTCTGGAATCTTAGCAAGAGAAGTCAATAGCGAAGGGGCAAGAGTAAGAACAAACAAAAGCCCACAACTTGACGCAGCTAGAAT
>Ga0181591_10006358_pt1 | contig 10250 bp, 8 predicted proteins | sample 071ome_33_FD_133757 | JGI IMG/M metagenome (GOLD analysis project Ga0181591, IMG submission 133757) | Coastal salt marsh microbial communities from the Groves Creek Marsh, Skidaway Island, Georgia - 071412AT metaG (megahit assembly) | ecosystem: Environmental > Aquatic > Marine > Intertidal zone...
AAGACGCCGCCGAATGAGCGGCAGACTTCCATCAACTGCTTGGTGTCGGCGATAGCCTCGGATAACGGGAGCTTGGCCCGATTGAACAAGGCAGACTCCATCGCAATCAAGGGAAGCTCCCAAATTCCGGATTCGACACCCGCCACGGGATCGAACAGCGGAAACGGCAGACAAGTCCCGAATCGGAATCCTGCACACGTGGCCCACCCCAGCGTGGAATCCACGGTAAAGCCGTGAGCGTGCAAATGATGGATGGAGACTGGATGATCGAATCTCAGATAATGGGCCCGATAGGAGGTGACAGCGGCTCCAGCTGCCGCGGAAATGCGAGCTTTCTCCTCGGATAGACGCTCCGGATGAGCGTGTGCGTGATAGGAAGGATGGAGCCCAATCTCGTGACCGGCCCGACGCTGGTTTTCAATAGCGTCTCGTACAAAGGCATCTTCCAGGGAATAGTCTACATCCCTGAATCCGTGGGCAGCAGCTTTGTAGAAAAAGGTCCCACGCGCGCGGCGGTCCTCGAGCTCTGCCGGGATACGCGTCAATGCGTCACGAAACGGATCGCTGGATTCGAAAAAAGACCCTACGGCCCGCCGCGCGCGCAATAATCGGTCTGCGGGCGACTCCTGCGCCTCGTTCATCACGGCTCGGTGCAGCAATTCCCGCTTCCAAATACCCGGGCGCCACTTGCGGATGTAATCGATATCGTGCGTCGCACAGAAAGCCCAGCTGTGCTCTCCAAACATTTTGCGCTCCAGCATGAGGCCTTTTTTCTGAAAGGCATCAGATACGACATGCCGGATCCAGTCTACCACCGGGATGGTCCGCGTGTCAGTCGCTGCCTGGAATGAAGCGCTGAATGGAAACCGACCATGTTCGTCCCGTTGCTTTATGACGATCTCCTGCCATCCGGAAAGCATGTAGGCCACGGATGCTACGGGGTCAAAGCTCCACATGCCCTTTGCTTCGAAGCACACGGGTATCCGTTCGTGGCCGGCGATTACGTAACGGTGTGGTGGAAATTCGGGTAACTGGCGGGCGAACCACCGCGGGGTTTTAGCATCAAGCAAAACGCCGATGCGAGCGGCTTCTGCCAGTCTCGTGTCATTTCCGTAGTACAGATCGGCTCGTTTATCCTCGGGCCATGCGTCGAAATCTTCTGCAGACCCGTCGCCTTTCCAAATCACATCCAACCGCCAGGGTAACAGCAGCATTTTTATCCCGAATCGCGCCAATGCCTGATAGGCTTCGGGGACATCCAGATGTACGCGAAAACGTTGCACGTGTGAGGTCGTGGGGTCCTTGATGTGGCGGATAGCGGGCAGTTGCCCTAATCCAGCAGTCGACGAATAGTCTTTCCTGTGGTATGTTGCCCGTCAGACGGACTGATACCCGCGGAAAGCGATCAGATCCGAGTCCGGTCATCGAAGTATACGGCTCGAACGAGCCTTTCTGCGCTTCGATCCTCCTTCCATCCTGCTCACAGCTGCTACCTTTCACGTGAACGGCCGATTCAAACTGTTCTCCGATCCGGTTCACGGATTCATCTCGGTACCTCGCGGACTTGTTCTCGAACTGGTTGGCAGTCCGGAAGTCCAGCGTCTGCGCCGAATCCGCCAGCTGGGTATCGGCCACATGGTATTTCCGGGAGCGGAACACTCCCGATTCGGACATGCGCTGGGAGCCATGGCCCTCATGCACAACGCGCTCACGTCGCTTTCTGAGAAAGGAACGCAGATATCACAGGAAGAGCATGAGGCTGCTCTGGCTGTGGCCCTGCTGCATGATGTGGGCCACGGTCCGTATTCCCACACGCTTGAGCACGAACTCCTGTCGGACTTCCAGCACGAGATGATGAGCAGAGCACTCCTGGAGCGGCTGAATACGCGCATGGGTGGTCGTCTTGAAATGGCCATTGCCATGTTCGATGACACGTATTCGCGTCGGTGGTTTCATCAGCTGATTTCCTCCCAATTGGACATGGATCGCCTGGACTACCTGCGGCGCGACTCCTACTACACGGGTGTTGCCGAAGGGGCCATTGGTGTAGGGCGCATCATCAAGACGCTGCGCGTGCATCCTGATGACGGCTCCGATCAGGACCGGATCGTGGTGGAAGCGAAGGGTACGTATGCCATCGAAAACTACTTGATCGCTCGGCGGCTGATGTACTGGCAGGTGTACCTGCACAAGACGGTCATTGCGGGCGACCAGGTGTTGCGTTCCGTCATTCGTCGCGTGCGTTTCTGGCTTCAGCAGGGTGAAAATCGGCAGGTAGCGGGGGCCAGCGAACCATTCCTGTATTTCCTGAAGAAAGGATTCAGCGGTCTTGATGTGCATGAAGCCGAGGTTCAGGACGCCTTTGTTGCCCTGGACGATGCAGACATTTTGTTTTCGCTAAAACGATGGATGAGCAGCCCAGACGCCATTCTCGCCGATCTCTCTCGCCGATTCCTGGAGCGCGATTTCTTCCGTGTGGACTATCAGGTCGATTCAGAGCGCCTCGCTCCAGAAACACTGGCCGATGCGGTTGCTACGCTGCTTCTTGATTCAGGACTCAGCACACCTGAACACATCGATCGGGATCTGTCTTTCTATCTCTTGCGTGCTCAGTCGTCCCACGAGGCGTACGACACGCGGGAAGACGTGATTGCTGTTCTGAACCGCGCCGGCCGCATCGAGGAATTGTCCGTGACAGAGGACGTGATGGTAATCGAACCATTAGCCGAACAGCAGATTCGCCCGTACGTGTGCTATCCAAAAGAAGCTTTATCGTCCTGACCATTCAGGACGTGGAGCCGCGCCAACGGAATCCCAGTTCGGCCGAGATATCATCTGGAAGCTGAGGCAGATTGGATCGCGGAATGAAAAACGTGGACAGGTTTACCAGGTCCTTGAACACACGGTTGTGCTCTGCACTCTTGCGCAGGTAATCGTGCCCCGATGAGCCCCCGGTTCCAATCTTGGTGCCAATCATACGCGCTACCATCAAGGCATGCCGGTAGCGCCAGGTCGTGAAGCCCTCGTCGATATCAACCAATGCCTGGAGAAGTCGGAACGGGAGGTGCAAAATCGGCTCATCACGGTATAGATGAATGAGCAAGGCCGCTTGCAGGGCTTCGTGTGATAGGCGCTGCTCTCCTTTCTCTACCAAAGCTGTGTAGGTTGACGCGTCGAAAAGGGCAGCAAAATGATCCGTGGTGCGCTGAAGGTGCTTCAGTTGCTGCTCCTTTTCGGCCACATTCAACACCGGATTGTCTTCGATTACCGCCCTGTCTGACCTGAGCATGACATCCACAGCTTCGCGATAAGCCGACCAGAAATCAAACGTTCCGAATCGGATGAACGGTGTGCGGGCCAGCCATGATTCGACCAGCGTGAACATATCCGGCTCGGATTCCGAGGAGGAAACGGTTTCTGCGTCCGCTCCTTTCAACCGGGAGGTGTACGGCGCTTTCGTGAAGGCGTGCCGGTCGGTTGTGCGCATCCCAAGCAGATTCTCGATCAGACGCCACTGGACGCTCTGGAATCCGGAAGCCGGGACAAGAGCGTCCCGAAAGTCGAGGAAATCCAGCGGAGTCATCGTCTCCATGATATCGATCTGCTGCAACAGGACCTGCTGAATGCTCCGGATGCGTTCGAGATGCGCGACGGCCGCTCCAAGCGCCTTTTCCTCTACCCTGTCTGCGTTCAAGATCCGGAGGGCGCCATCGATCTCCCACAAGATCTGTTTGAACCAGAGCTCATAGGCTTGGTGCACGATGATGAAAAGCATCTCATCATGCGCTACCGGCCCGGTTTTACCAGACTCGAGCTCCTGCGCATTCAGGATCTGTCCCAAACGTAGGTAGTCGCCGTAATACAGGCCTTTATCGGTCATGCCTTGTCTCCGTGCTCGGGGGCATTTTCTTCGTCGTGCTGGTCTTCCAGGATGTAGATATCCGCCAAATTGCGGCCAACTTGTCCATAGTCCAGACCGTATCCGACCACGAACAGGTTTCGGATGCGAAAACCCACGTAGTCCAGCGGTACGTCTGCTTTGGTAGCCTCATACTTGTGCAGCAAAGTCACCGTCTTGATCGAGGCCGGTTCTTCTTTTTCCAGACGATCCACCAGGAATTCCATCGACAGTCCCGTATCGACGATATCCTCGACGATGATCACGTGGCGATCCTTCAAATGGGCATCAACCGCCTTCAACTCAGTGACCGTACCCGAGGATATTTTCTGAGCACCGTAGGAGGACAGTTTCAGAAAATCGACTTCGCAGTCGATTGTGGCAGCCCGCATCAAGTCGGCGAGGAAAATGAATGCTCCGTTGAGTACACCAATGAAAATGGGCTTTTTGTCACCGTACTCAGCTGCAATCTGAACACCCATCTCGCGGATGCGCTTCTGGATAGTCTCTGCTGTCAGATACTTGCGGAATCGTTCACCGCGAATACTGATGGTCAGCTCATCATGGACGAGGAAAGTGGCTTCGACGGGGCCTTTCATACTGATCTATAAACTGGGCGGGTGTAATGGTGCCCGAGAAAATAGGGATCAGGGCCCTATGGGGTGTTACGTATCGGTTTGGCGATCTTAATCGTTCCCCATCGTAGAAGCGTGCCAAGTCAACTGTAAGACGTCTTTCGTCTCGGAGGTGATACGCGAGCGCTCATCCTGAGCATGACCGAGCACGCAAAGGATACCATTCTCGTCTGTGAGAACGGATATGGCAGAACGCATTGAAACCCGGACTTTTCTATCAGTGAGGAATGACTTGACCTTCTTGGAACCGCCCAAGTTCAGCGGTTGAAATCGATCCCCTTCCCTCCAGGCACGTAATTGAAGCGGTCCGGACAAACTGGACAGGTCCATCAACAGAATGGACCGCTCATTTTGTTGCCTGAGGAAGTGCAGCATTTTTTCAGCTTCGGTTATGCTCAGTCTTGAGAGGTCAAGCATGTGAGCGCCAACAGCGTATTGCGTGTTTCCTCCCTCGTCTGGGATCCGGATCGAGACGGCTTCTACACCGGAGTCTGCATATTCACCGCCCGTTGTGATATACCATCCATCTCGTTCTCGCCAAACAGTCGCTTTCTCAAAAACGGCCTTGCGGCCTACCTGAGACTCATTGAGTGCCAGAACCTCTTCAGTGATCGCGCGCCTGCGGGGCAGAAAAGGAGCCCGCTGATTGAGCCACTCGGTCAGGATCCAACGCTTGATCCAGGCTGGCCATTCTTCCAGCTGTGCAGCAGGAAGATGCCCTCTACGATCCGCTTCCAGCTGTCGAAGACCATCGAGGATCACATCCTGCATCTCGGCAAGACGGTCGGAAAGTGCGACGGCAGCGTCCCGGAATGCTCCCCTTTCGCTGCCATTCAAGGTGCTCAATTCCATTCGCAGGGCATTGCGGGTGTAGTCTTCCCTCTGATTGGAGGCGTCCTCCATCCAGATCCAACCTTCCGCTTGTGCCAGTTCCTCAATGTTGGAGCGAGGAATACGCAGAAGTGGCCGGGCGACGCCGCAGGCGTCGCCCGGGGCAAACTCACGACGAGCCCGCATACCGATCACACCCGCCGGACCAGTACCGCGCGCCAGATTCATAAGGATCGTTTCTAATTGATCGTCGGCGTGATGGGCAATGACAATGGAGTTGGCCTCGAATTCGAGAGCTACCCGCCGAAACGCTTCATAACGAATCTCCCGTGCCCAGGCCTGCACGCCTGTTTCAGGTGTCGGCCGTGTCGGATGAACGACGCGTAACGTCACGCCATTACGAGCTGTCCAGTCACGTACAAATTGCTCATCAGCATCGGCTTCATCCCGCAATCTGTAGTTGATGTGTACGCCGATGACGTTGAATCCACGCTCGACCAGAAGATGCCCCAATACGGTAGAATCACAGCCTCCACTAAGACCAACCACTATGGGCTCGGTCCCTGGATTCAATCCACTGTGTTCGCATCCGAGCAGGAAGGCCTTCTCAAGTTCCGACCGTTTCATTTTCGGTCGAACCTTTCTCGTAACTCATTGCCCGACATGCGGATCATGGTCGAACGACCATCCGGGCTTGCATACGGGGTCTCACACTGAAAAAGCTGATCGATGAGCGATCGCATTTCTCGAGGCGAAAGCGGAATCCCAGCACGGACCGCTCCTCGACGGGCCATGCTTCGTGCAAGGTTCTCACGCCCACTCAATCCTTCCACGCGCTCAAATGCGCGATACTGATCTACGATTTCATCCAGCACGCTCCGCTCATCACCAGCCGAGATATCGGCTGGGACTCCACGAACGATCACACTATTGCCGCCGAACGGCTCAATGTCGAATCCCAGTTTGGCAAGGTCCGGCATCAACCCTTCCAGCAGCGCATATTCGGACGCAGAAAACTCGATGGTGCGGGGAAAAAGCAACTGCTGCGACAATCCGAATCCGTCCTTCAGACAAGCTTTGGCCTGTTCATACAGAATCCGCTCGTGGGCCATCTGCTGATCGATGATGACGAGTCCACTCAGAATCTGGGTCAGGATGTACGTGTCGTGTAACTGCCAGAGTAATCCTTCCTCACCCAGACCGCTTGTAGCGTTGCTTGCCGTCGGGCCAAGCGAACCAGCCTGCAGGGTCTCAGTACGCCGGGCACCTTCATACAAGGATCGGCTGGCGTCGGACACGCGATCGGAAGAAAGCGAGGGACGCCCGCTGCCCGCGCCAGACCCACCCAAGAGCGCATCCAAGGCGGGATTTCCACCCTGCAACGGACGACTGCCAGAGGGGGGCAGGCCTCTTCCTGGGTGCTCTTCTGTGGCAGAACTGCTCGAGCCAGAAGATGAAAACCCGAGGTCCAAGCCAGAAAGAGGCTTCGCCCTGGAAAAGTCGGGACTCCCCAAGGTTGTGCCCAAGGCTTTTCCCACAACAGCTCGCAACATCCCGTAGACACCGCGCTCATCGTCAAACTTGACCTCAGATTTTGTCGGATGCACGTTAACGTCCACGTGACGCGGGTCAATGTTCAGGAAAAGAGCAAAAAACGGATAGGCACCCTCGGGAAGCAGATACTCGTATGCAGCATGGACCGCATGCTCGAGATAACGATTTTTCACCCATCGGCCGTTCACGAACAGGAATTGCAAACCCCGGGTGCGTCGCGCCGTATCGGGATGCCCCAGGAAGCCTTCTACGGACAGGTAGCTTGTGGACTCACCAACACGGATCAAGTCCCCAGGAGAACCAACCGGCAGCAGCGCTGCCATACGTGCCGCCGCCGCGCGGAGCATGTCTCCTTCTTCGTCCTCAACAGAAAGCAGGGTATTCCCATCGTGTTCGATGGAAAAGGCTACATTCGGATGAGCCAGGGCCAACACCTGAACCGCATCCAGAATGTGTTTGAGCTCAGTCTGTGGACGCTTCAGGAAATTGCGCCGGGCCGGGACATTGAAGTAGAGATTTCTGACCGACACAGATGTGCCTCTGATCGGTGGTGCCGGGAGCCCATCTACCTCTTCCCCTCCCTCAAGACGCAACTGAAACGCAGCGTGCTCTTCATCCTGTCCCGTTCGGATATCGAAATGGGAAACCGAAGCGATGGAGGCGAGCGCTTCACCGCGGAAGCCCAAGGTTGAAATGGATTCAAGGTCTTCGACCGACCGGATCTTGCTGGTCGCGTGCCGCTTGACCGCCATACGGGCATCCGTCTCCGACATCCCGGAACCATTGTCCGTGACCTGAATCAACGTGCTTCCTGCGTCCTGCAATGCCACGTCAATGCGCGTGGCACCTGCATCCAACGCATTTTCAATCAACTCCTTCACGGCAGAAGCGGGGCGCTGAACGACCTCTCCGGCCGCGATCTTGTTGGCCAGCGCCAACGGCATCAGCCGAATCCGATCCACTTCGGTCCCTTCCCCCAAAGCGTCAGAGGTTTCTTTCTGCTCTACCGGTGCGTTCACGCGCCTCTCATCCCAACTGTTGGTAAACGTAGACAGCCATGGCGCACAGGATGATGAAATAGACGATGCCCATCGGGCTACGGCGACGTCGATTGAACGCCTGAATCCGCATCCGCTTTTTCAGCTTCTCGTCTTTCTTCGGATTATAGAACCTGGGTTCGTAATCAAACCGCTTGTTTCGAACCCGACGTCCTGGCAGGAAAAGTCCCATGGTGCTTAGAAAATACGCTGTAGGCCCAGGTATACAGGCCTGGTTATGCAGGCGTTCCTCCACGACTTATCCACGCCCGTTGCCCACGAACCTTCAGGCAGAGAGCCTCGGGCATCTCACGTAGACGCACTCAGAGTAGGTTGGAAAAGTAGGTCAACCAGGCCCAATACAGGGGTGCCGAGAAGATCAGAGAGTCAAACCGATCCAGTGCTCCACCATGACCCGGCAGGAAGTTGCCTGAATCCTTCACTCCTGCAGATCGCTTCAAGGAGCTTTCCAGCAGATCCCCCAACTGTCCCCAGAATCCACCGATGGCCGCCAACACAAATACATCGCTCCATGTCAACATGGGTAATAGCCAGTATTTGAAGCCAACCGCAACCAAAGTCCCCAGCAGCAATCCTCCAAGCGTTCCTTCCCAGGTTTTGTTGGGCGAAATGGACGGTGAAAACGGCCGTTTTCCAATGGACTTTCCGGTGTAATACGCACCGGAGTCCGTAGCCCAGATGAGAACGATCAAGAGCAACGTGAGCAGGAATCCGTCCGTTTGTCCCCAAGCCTCGTGCGCCTGCCATCGGATATCAACGACCAAGCTGATGAGCAGAACGGGATAGATCAGCGACGCTAAGCCACCTGAAATGCGGCCTACAGCATCGGATACAGGCTTTCGCAGCGTCCAACCCAGTACCAGACTGATCGCCAACAGGGCCACCATCCAGCCTTCTGGAGCCAGGAAACGAACAAATACGGCCCCTCCAGCGAGCAACGACACCCACAGATCCGCGTTTGTACCATCTGCGCGGATGAGTTTGATCATCTCGGCCTGTGCGGCCAGGGCAATCACACCAATCAGGACGAGGAATACCCACCCTCCCAGCCACAGGGCTCCGAGGAATACAGGGATTCCGACCAGAGCTGTCAGTACGCGCTGCACACCTTGTTTCATCGGTTTACTCTTGTTCTGATTTCCCTCCTTCCTCCGTCACATCCGAAGATTCGGGAGGCGGGCCAGGAGCCGTTTCCGGATCTGCGGCCAGCGCCGCCGCCGTCAACTCTTCGTCGGAAACGATCTCAGATGACAGAAGGGCGAGGGCTTCCTCCTCAAGATGGGGCGGCACCAGCACGTAGATGCGTGACATGGAGCCATGGGTCAAGGAGAATGCTTGGTCCTTTTTGCGCATGATCACCGCCTCAAGTCCGGCATGGTCAAGGCGATCCCGGACCAGATCGGCCTCGTAATCAATACCTGTCTGGAATACCTCCAACCATCCGTCAAATTCGAGTCGCTTCATCATGTCCTCTGCTCGGATTCCAACATTTCATCGTGCGGTTCCCCGATCTGCCGTCCGAAGGTGGTGTTCCAGAATCGGGATAGGAGTCGTCAGACGTCGTGTCATCTGCCCTCTTTTTCAGCATCATCACGGCACCCGCCAGAACAAACGCTGCGGACAGAATCACCCACCAGGGAAAGGTGAAATCCTCCAATTCAGCGCTCGCATCGCTGCCGGCGGCCATCTTGCCCAGAACCGCTGCAAACGAGTTATTGATCAGATGCACCAAAATAGCAGGCCACAAACTGCGCGTCTGCCACGTAAGCCAGGCCATGAAAATACCCAGGAGGGACAGCGGAACAGCTTGCGTGAGGCGGAGATGGTACAACCCAAATATGATACCTGAGAACAGGATACCGCCCCAAGCTCCAATACGTCGCTCTGCCTGGCGTTGAATATATCCCCTGAATAGTACTTCCTCGCAAATAGCTGGTGTCAGAGCCAGCATGGAAATTGCAAATATCAGGCTGAAATCCTGAGTGAGAATCTGTTCGATCAGCGCCATTTGACCGTCTTCCAGCGTTCGGACCCAATCGGGCCAAGGCAGGCTATCGAAGAATCCTGCGGAGAAATGAACGAGCGGAATGAGACCCAGTAACCCCACCGCAGACCAAATAAGATTACGGACCGGCGTGGGCCGTAAGCGGATAAAGGAACGAACCGAAGAAGTGTGAAGCCGTGCGAAAAGAAGAGCGGGGATCAGTAGGCCAAAAACCTGACCTACGGTATTCGCCCAGATAACCGTCTCTGCATTTTCAGCAAGAAAGTCAG
>Ga0181591_10006361_pt1 | contig 10249 bp, 12 predicted proteins | sample 071ome_33_FD_133757 | JGI IMG/M metagenome (GOLD analysis project Ga0181591, IMG submission 133757) | Coastal salt marsh microbial communities from the Groves Creek Marsh, Skidaway Island, Georgia - 071412AT metaG (megahit assembly) | ecosystem: Environmental > Aquatic > Marine > Intertidal...
AGATTCAAGACTTGTTGGAATCTACTGAGGTGACTAGCTCAGACTACAACACTGTCAAAGCGCTGGTACAAGGCGATGTTGATTCCTTTATGGGGTTCAAGTTTGTCCATTGTGAGCGCTTGACTGTGGATGGTTCAAGTCGTCGTAGAGTTATTGCTTACGCACAATCGGGCATGCACCTCGGTATGTGGAATGATATTGAGTCAAAGATCGGTGAGCGAGAAGATAAGAACTACGCTACTCAGGTCTTCACTCGAGCCACCTTCGGCGCAACTCGGGTCGAAGAGGGGAAAATCGTAGAGATCCTCTGCAACGAATAATAGGAGTTAACGACAGATGGCTAATAACGACAGCACTACTGTCACGAATCTGGAGGCTACTCCTAGTTCTGTTGGCAGTTCAGCATTTATGTACGGTAAAACACGTGTCATGACTGAAACGTTTGAGATTGCCGCAGCGGATAATGATGGCGATACTTACACGTTTTTCCCTGTTCCGCTTGATGCGTGCATCTTGGATCTGGAAGTGGTCAATGACGCGATCACTGGTGGTACTGACTACGACTTTGGGTTCTACCTGATCACTGACAATGATCTTGGTGCAGTTATTGATGTAGATATTTTGGTTGATGGCGCCACTATGGCGTCAGCTCGAGCCGCTTGGACATCGTTATTGTTCAGTGGGACTGGTGCTAAAGACCAAGGTGCAGTGACTACCAAGCTATGGGAAGATCTTGGGTATGCGACCATTACCGCAGCACGTGAGGCAACTGGTAGCAATCAGGTGTATATGGTTATGACTGCTAACACGGTCGGCTCTGCGGCAGGTACAGTCTCAGCCCGTCTAACCATCGGCGTGGAGTAATATCATGGCTGTTCAATATATTGATCTAGCCAGTACAACGGACCGTCAGAGTTTATCTCTGACGGCCTCTGGCACTGTTACAAATACTGTTCGCTTGCATTATGATGACACCAAAACAAAGGATGAAATCATTTTAGCGGCGCAGCGGGCTGTGGAAGCGTTGATTGAGATACTTGATTAATGACAATAGCCCTTTTGAATGGCAGTTTCACTGGCACTGGCGCTAGTTCTTCCGTGACGATTCACGGATGTTTTAACGTTAGTTTGAGCGGATTTGGTTCTGCTACAGTGGCAGTGGAGCGGTCATTTGATGATGGGTCTACTTGGGTGTCTGTGGAGTCTTTTACCGCTGATGCTGAGAGAATTGGCAAAGAGCCGGAGAACAGGGTCCAATACCGTCTGAATTGTACGTCATACAGTTCAGGGACAATCAGCTACAGGATTTCGAAATAATGCATACATTGACATTCGAATCCCCAGAAACTCCCGAATTTAGCATTGATAAATTGTGCGAGGTTCTGATCACTGGGAACACTTCTTGTCTTATTTATAGATCAGTAGCGGGTTCTGAGTTTTTCCCGTTGACCGATGAGAAAGGTGACGAGATAGATTATCCAGGGGATAACCCGTCAGGTGTTGTGTATAACGGCACTATTCAAAATTATTCCAGAGCGTGCAAATTTAAGATTGCGTTAGATCCTTCGCAAAAGCATGTTAAATCAGAAGTTCAAGTCATTATGAGCCAGGGGTGGTAAATGGATAAGCGACTATCGAAATTACTGCTTGACCCGGCGAAGCTTGAAAAGCTGGTTAAGCAATATGAAACAGCTGCGGAAACAAATAAGAAAGCTATTGAAGAATTGACCGAGTTGAAAACGGCCAAGACTACAATGAAAGCTTGGCAAAAGAATGTTGAGGCCGCTGAAAAGAAAATTATCCAAGCTGAGTCTGAAGTTGAGGATATCCATAAAAAAGCTTCTGAAAAATTAGAAGAAGCTGAAAACAGAATGAAGTCGGCGATTAAGCATGAAGATGCTGTAATGGAGTTGTCTTCAAAGCTTTTAGAAAAAGAAGCAACGCTTAACAGTAAATTGAAACAGTATTCAAACGATAAAATTGTTCTCGAAGAGCGTGTTGCTGTTTTTGAAAATAAACTCGCGGAGTTCGACACATGGCTAACTCAATTAAGCGAGTTATTATCGCGCTGTCCGCGTTAGTTTCTTCGTCTGTTTTTGCCCAAGATCTCATTATCACTATCACTGGTGATCTGGACGATCACACGCTCGGCTATCGGGTTTATCGCTATGATGACGGTGAGAAGACTATGATCTATGAAGGTCAGGAAAGCGAGATAACATTGCCGCACACAGAAACCGCGATCTATGGTGTTGTGTCATATAACGACCACGCAGAATCAGAAGTAATTCCCCGCATAGCCACTTTTACACCGCAAGGCCCTAGCCCCATAACGTGGACAATGGAAGTTACTATAACCCCACCAGAGGTCAATAATGGCAACTAAATACGTCATCCACGGAGCAGCATTTGATGGAGATGGTACAGCGTCTAACGTAGCTGCCAGTGCCGGTGCCGCAGGTGCGTGGAACGATATTGAAGACGTTTTGAGTAATACTTTGACCTACGGCTCTTACGCGGCAGGTGACACAATCTACGTAGCTACAAACGATGGCACTAGTGATCTGTCTTTTACTCGCTCAGGTTCGTGGACGTGGAACGCTCCCGGCGATGCTGACGATGGCAACTATGTAACACTAATATTTGACGATGGCACTAATGTTGGGTCTGCGGGCACGTTCACATTTAACGCTACGGGTATTTTCACCATAGAGGGCTGGGAGATAATAGGTAATGACCGTCTCGTGTTTAATCATACTAGCGTGTCAGGTGTCGGTGATTTTTTGAGGTTTGTCGGTTACGCGGAAAATTTTGTGGTAACGATGGCTAGCACCAGAATTATCACATCATCTCAGTATCGTGGCGCGCACCTGCGTGGTGTTACAGTAAATTATGATGGGGTTAGTTCCGAAGGGTCTGCGATATTTGTTGGCCCACGTGGTGGTGAGCTGCGTTTCGATGATCTTGTTGTTGATTTCACAAATGTCAATTTAGCAACAGTAACTCCCGTGTTGTTTTCAGTTAATAAAGAACAAGGTACGACTGTGCGCGTTAATGGGTTGGATATAACGGGAACTGGAACAGACGAATTTTCACTTTTTATGAAAGACTACGATCACACATCGAATACATCTCGTGTTCAGGGTAACGTGATAGATGGTCTATCGTGTAGTTCGTCGATAACCACGGATAACTTAGTTAAGGAACCAATGGATGAGGTTTTATTTCATTTGGACTCACCCTGTATTGTTCGAGGCGGCGAAAATCCATACAACGCTATAGTTTCTTATGCGTGTGGGTATGTAGCATGGACAAAGGGTAAGAACTACCCGTACCTAAACGCGACACTACCAGATGGTACGGGCTGGAGTTATTTAATTAAACCCACTTACGCTAAGATTCAAAAGCCTCTTCAATGCCCACCGGTTAGAAAATTGTGGGAATCTACCGCAAGCACAGTTACAGTAAAATTAGAGCTGGCTGTTGATGATAGGCAGACACCAAAAGATTCTGAAGTGTGGGTGAATGTTTGTTATATAAATAACAGCAATAATAAGATGGTCACAGAAAGCACTAGGGTTTTAGTGCAGTCAGAGGCAACTCTTACAACTAGTACGGCGACATGGAATCCCAACCCCCCGGTGTATGGTTCTATTTCCCTGGACGAGTATAAATTAGAATTAACGACAGCAAACAGTGTTAAGCAATACACAGAAGTTGTCGTGCACTTATTCGTAGGTTTGCAGGCATTTGATTCGAACTCTTTTTGGTTCTACTGTCCCGACGTGGTGTTAACGTAATGGCTGTAATGTACCCGATTCCAGGCTATGCAGTTAGTGAGCTAGCGACAAGTCGCTCAGCACCTGGTCTTGGTATATTAACGTCTACGCAAAGGCAACCTACTGACCCGATATATTATAGTCAATTGCAAATACGCGGCCTAGAAATTGGAAGCGGTTATTCTGTTTATGATAAAGACGACACACTAATAACCTCTGGTGAGTTTCTAACTGACCCAACCCTATATAACGATCAGCCAGCTTATTCTGAATCAGACACAATATCAGCATATGGTATGTATTATGGGTTCGAATACAAAGAGGTAAGTTTTCTTTTAACTCGTGTATCGGCGCTGATTTATATCGGTTTAGATACAAACTCAAATACGACATTGAGTCGCACTGCCGCTGCCGCGCTTACAGGCATAACCCCAAACGCCACTACTAAAAAAATAACGGTAGCCAGTACGCATTCATGGTCTAATATTTATGATTACGTTCAGTATTGGCAAAGTCTCCCTGCTCAGGTAGCCACGTTAAAAGACGGTGAAATATTATCAACAGTACTTGGCAACCAATACACTTTGCTGAGCACCTGGCAATTAGTGCTAGAGGCTGAGGTAACAGGTGGGGTTAATTTCGTAGGTGACGTTGTAATAAATGCAGTGTTCAACCTTACTGGGTTTAACGTTACCGGCACAGTATTTTTCGATGCCCCTGGCACATATTCATGGACAAATATGAATGTCGATGAGGTCGATACAATTGCCGGTGAGACGGTAACTATAAACCCGACAAACACAACGATTACCTTAAATAGCGACCCGGCAAACATAACAATAAACGCGCCGACTATCAGCTTAACGCTTAATAGCTCTGAGTCGTCTTCAGATTTGAAAATTTTTGAAACTGGTACACAGACAATAGAGGCTAGCGCGACAGGCACAACGGTAAATACAACTACGGCTGGCACATATGATGTAACGGTGCAAAAGGCGGGATTTCTTCCACAAAGGCAGACGGGCGTAGTCCTTGGTGCTTCAAACGTGACCGTCGATATAGCATTAGTAGCTGACCCTATCTATACTTCTGGTCACGGGTTGTTGTTCACCACAGATTACTCCTATAACGCATCTACTAGAATAATGACTATCGTAGCTAATCAAGAAGGTAGAGATCTTTATTCTGCATTAATAGATGATTTTATATCGGAAACTACGCTAAGAAACTGCCCTTTCCCACTGACCGCTGTAGGGCCAGACAGGATAGATTTTAACGCTGTTGGTTATTACAACACTGCAACCACAGTAGGCGCTACGATAGATTCTGGAGATATTCAGTTCTGGAAAGGCGCGGGTATGCAGTGGGAGCATGATACAACCGGTAATCCGACCAAGAAATTCTACTCAATAAAATCAGCAAATACCTTACAAGCAAGTTCTGTTGTCGGTTACACGCAAGTCAATGCTGGAACACCGGTTGAGGCAACATTGGTAAGCAATCAGGTCAATCAAGTAATTCAATATTTCGAAGATACGGACGGGAACGGGACGCCAGATTATAACTACACAGGGCATTTATTATTTAAAGGATTCTTAACAGGGTACTATCAGGCAAGGTGGGATGTAATTAATGATTCTGGTGTTTCATCTCTAGAACCATACGAGTACACAATAAACCTACTTCAAGACGCAATAGCCGGTTCCACTGGTGATCAGACCATCACAATAACAACCCTAACAGATCACACGGGTGCCCCAATCGACCCGGGCTCAAGCGGAGATTCTTTCGATTATGAATTAGTGGACCCAGGTGCTAACTCTGCTGAAAACCTTTTATCACAGTATAATTACGACATATACACAGCGGTAAATACTTCAATAAGCGGCACTGTTTATACAAGTTATCAAGCCTTCGATTTGCCAGATTTAATAATTGAATCGGGCTCTAACTACGAAACAGAAAGAGGGTATTTTGAAGGTGACGGAGCAGTAACGGATCTTTCGGGGGTTTATGTTTCTCAATCATCATCAGACCACCCAGGGTTTACGAGATTCCAAAGTAATGATGGTACGTACTACACGCCCACTGTTTTTAGCTCTATTGCAATCACAGGAATGCCAACGGCTGGTGGTAGCATAAGACTACAAATAACAAACGAGACAGCTAAGACTGCTTCTGGGTGGGATACATTGACTCCGAGCGTTTCTACAGTGGCACTAGGCGATAAAATATTACGATCTACGGGATTAGGTACGGAGAACACGGCAGGTCTTTATTATTACTGCACAGTGGCAGGGACGATAGGAGCGTCAGAGCCAGCGTTCCCAACGGTAATTGGTAATACAGTAGTTGATGGGACTGTTACGTGGAAATGCGCAGGTATACTTTACTATGACGCTGATCCTGCGTCCGCGAGTTATGCTGATACATACATCGACAACGAAGAATTTGCAACGGGTGACACATTCGGGGTCCGGTTTGCTGAGTTAAACGGAACTACAAGTTTTAAAACATTCGATACAACGGGTATTGTGAGTTCGACGGGATTCACAGTTCCGGTAAGTGCCGAGGCTGACTCGGTGTATGCGACTAACGCAGTAGATGGTTCTAGCGCAGGGGTGACGGGTAAATTCACAGCAGATTATGCAAACGATGAAATAGATCTGGATGCTAACCAGGATTTCGCGGCGACAGAAGCGTTCGCATATTACTGTTATGAATTAACAACAACTCAAGGAATGTATCAGTTTTGGGGGGCAGTGACTGCGATTGATGAAGCTAATTACAGAATAAACACATCAGTGGTTAGTATTTATTTCGATGAAACAGCGGGATTTGTAAAACAGACAGACTCTGCGAGGATATTTAGAAGCGATGGAGTAAGACCAGCCCTTGATCCTACAACTGGTGGGAATGGGATAGAGATTAATTGGAGAAATCCTGTTTATGGATATGATGCCGGGGGTGGTGGTTTTACAGCGGGAGACAGGGCTACTCTAGACGCAGCAGCTACAGCGGCAGCACTATCTACAGTAGATTCAAACGTTGATGCTATTCTAGTAGACACAGGAACCACTCTACCGGCCACGCTCACGACTATTGAAGGCAAAGTAGATACAGTAGACACGGTAGTTGATTCAATACTAGTTGATACAGGAACGACTATACCGGCACAAATAACAAGTGCAACGAGTGGCTTGAGTACATTCGACCCAACTACCGATACCTTGGAAGGAGCTGAAACCTACGACGAAAGTTTGAGGGTAATGAGGTCTGCGGTAGCTGGGAAGTCTTCAGTATCAGGAGATACAGTGACGTTTAGAGATGCCGCCGATGCAAAAGATAGGATAACAGCGGTAACAGATTCTGATGGGCAACGAACGAGTGTAACTACGGATGGCTCTTAATGTATTTCAGGTCACAGTATTGGGGGTCACAGTATTGGGGGTCACAGTATTGGGGACCCTCTGTTGTAGTAGACTCAGGAGTGTTTTTCGGTTTAGGCGTAACAAGCTTAATCCAAGACACCACGGCATACCCTAGTGTACTATCGGTAGTATCTGGGTATAGTAGTTCAGTAGTAGCTACGCTAGGTGAGGTTAGTATGATTATTCACGATACTATATCAAAAACAGGGTACGTAACGAATACTGATGCCGTAGTTAGTTCAGTTACAACGTCAGATGGCACGTTATCGACCATCCACACTACACATGCGGTAGCATCTGGGTTAGAGGTTGTTACAGCGATCACAAGTGAGATCAAAGATACTAAAGGTGCATAATGGGCGACTTATACAAAGATGATAGCGGAAAGACACTACGGGTAGATGCGTCGTTTGATATGTCGTCCTATACTGAGCTATCCTTAGTATTTACAAAGCCAGATAATACAGTAATCACAAAGACTACTTCAGATGGTGTTGTTATTGGTGCAGGTGTTACGGACCCAGACTTAGGGGTTTTAGCAGCTAACCAATATGTAGAGTATAACTTTGAAGTTGGCGTCTTAGACCAGTCAGGACGCTGGTGTGTACGGCTTGTCTACGATAATACTGGAGCATCCCCAGTAGATAAGTTTCATGGGGCACCCGCCCACTTCACAGTGAAGGAGCTTTGCTAATGGCGACTTCAGGAAGCTCTGATTTTACTATAACCAGGGATCAAGTCATTAACGGCGCTTTGCGCATATGTCGTGCTTACACTATAGGTGAGTCAGCCCCAGAGGCAGAGCAAGTCGTCAACGCCTCAGAAGCGCTTAACCTCATCCTTAAGAACTTGTCAGTTAAGGGCGGCCTTTTGTGGACGCAAACGGAAGGGGAGTTATACCTCTCCAAAGGGCAGACGTCGTACCTAGTTGGCCCATCAACTACATCGGACCTACAGATCGTAAGACCTACACGAATACTCGACGCGCGAGTGACTGAAGGCGATACAGAGATTCCGATACATGTCATAGGACGTAATGAGTATTTCGACTTAACATCGAAAGAGTCCCAAGGCCGCCCTACCCAGCTTTACTACGATCGACAACTAACCGACGGGTCGATCTACGTCTACCCTACCCCTAACGATAGTGGGGAAATAATCAAGTTCACTTATGAGCGAGTTCTTGAGGACTTTGACGCGGCTGCGAACAACCCTGATTTCCCTCCTGAGTGGTTTCGTGCGTTGAAGTGGATGCTTGCGGCGGATATTGCAGTTGAATACGGCATGGCGCCTGAGCGCATTGCGTACATAGAGCAAAAAGCAGCGATGCTTGAAGGCGAACTATTGGATGCTGAGGTTGAGCCATATACGCAGTTTGAGCCATACCCAGAGGATTATGATTGGTGAGACTAAATATACTGGGACCGTCATACGAAGATGCAGCAACGCAGTTCTCTGGGCAGCGTTCGATTAACTGTTACCTTCAACTATCTGAGGTGCCAGGAACAAGGTCAGAGGCGATTGTGCGTGCATGTTACGGAGTAACGGCGCTAGCCTCACCTAACATAGCAGGCTCTGTTAGGGGCTTAAAGACGCACAAGGGCGATGGGAGGCTATATGCGGTCATAGGCAGTAGCTTTTGCTATATAGACTCTGCAGGCGCTCACACGATCCTAGGTACCCTCACCACTACTACAGGGCGTGTAATAATGGCCGATGGAGGCCAAACATCCACAGATAATCAGCTACTAATCCTGGATGGTACTTCGTCCTACGTATGGAACCAGGCAACAACGACGTTCACAACATTATCCACTGCGGTACTCCCCTCAGCGATTACCGGCACATACCTTGATGGGTATTACATCGTTAACCAGTCAGAGTCATCCGATACGTGGGAGATCTCTGCGCTGAACGACGCAACGTCGTGGGCTGCGGAGCAAACCCGCGAAGCATCCGAAGCTGACCCCATTGTGCGTGTGATTGCCAATCATGGGGAGTTATGGGTCTTTGGATCATACACAGCAAAGATCTGGACCAACACAGGTAATATCGACTTCCCCTTTGAGAATCTTGAAGGGTCGTTGATCGACCGTGGTTTAGCGTCGAAATACGCCATTGTCGCTGATGATAACACTTTGTTTTGGTTAGGTAATGATCGCATTGTTTACCGAGCAAATGGCTACACACCGCAACGTGTGTCGAACTTCCCTATTGAGCAGAAGCTATTTGCATGTGATGAAGCGTGTATAGCTAACGCATGGATGGGTGCTCACACGGAAGATGGCGCTAAGATGATTACGTTGAAGCTACCAGGTGTAGATCGCTGTTGGCAACTTAACATCGCAACGGGGTTGTGGCATGAGCGGCAAACCTTTGGCAGCAATAATTGGGGCTGGGACCACATAGAAACAGCCTACGGTAAGGTTATTGTGGGAAGTTCCACGAACTCTACGATAGGCTATTTGGATTCAACGAAGTTCACAGAGTTAGGTAGTACACTACAATTCACACGCACATCAGGCCCAATAAGCGCGGAACAAAACCCATATATTATCGACCGCTTAGAGGTAGTTACGGAGGCGGGTGTTAGTGACCTGTCAGGTGAAGGTGCTGACGCTGAGATGTTATTGTATATCAGCAAAGATGGTGGCAAGACATGGGGCAACCCTATGGCGCGTGACCTAGGTGCGAGGGGTGACTACATCCATCGTGCTGTGTGGCGACAACTAGGGCAGCACTATAACTCAAGCTTCAAGGTGGTTATTACGGACCCAGTGCGTCGGACGATTATGTCTGCGGTCGCAGAAGTGGAGCCACTTAGCATATGACCGACTTACAGCATATAAGTGTCCCTTTAGTAGATCCTACCACTGGCAAAGCTACAACGGTGTTTTACAGGTATTTGAGGGCACTGCAGAGGGATACTTCGGATGTAAGTGATGACGAGCAGCCACCACTCTCTGAAACGCAAGTGGCTAACTTGTATTCACAAGTGCGTGATTTGATGTATACTCTGGATGAGTTGGTTCAGAAAAG
>Ga0181591_10006366_pt1 | contig 10246 bp, 12 predicted proteins | sample 071ome_33_FD_133757 | JGI IMG/M metagenome (GOLD analysis project Ga0181591, IMG submission 133757) | Coastal salt marsh microbial communities from the Groves Creek Marsh, Skidaway Island, Georgia - 071412AT metaG (megahit assembly) | ecosystem: Environmental > Aquatic > Marine > Intertidal...
ATACCAGCGATGCAAACTCGCATGGGGCCGGGCAACAAAGCCACGACGGCGCTTGTGACTTCCGCCAGCTCCCGGGTCAAAACACTCCAAACCCCGTTTCAGAGCCCACTCAATTGGGGAGTAGTAGCAGACCTCAAAGTGCAGACAATCGATCTCTTCATCGCTTCCCCAATAACGCCCCCAGAGCCGTTGCTCATCTTGGATGCAGAGCGACATCGCCACGGGGTCGCAAGCATCACCGCGATGGGCACTGAAGAGCACCACTCGATCGCGAAGTGCAGGTGTGTGCAACTGATCGAAAAAGCCCGGCTCAAGATATTTACTGCCCCACATTCCCCATCGGGCACAATGCTGCTCATAAAAGGCATACATTCGCGCGAGCAAAGGCGCAGCCAACTGATCCCCCGTTAAAGGAGTCACGCTGATACCAGCCTGCTTAACAGCACGTCGCTCTCGCTTGATATTGCGTCGTTGATTAGCATTAAACCCAGAAAGATAGTCTTCAAATGTGGCCTGCCCACCAGCAGACCATAAACTCTGTTGATTCAACCAAGTAGCACAACCGGCCGCCTCTGCAAAAGGCTTCCAGGCAGGATCAACATAAAGAAAGTTGCAGCTCAAAATGCCATGCTGAGCTGCAAATTGATCAATCAACTTCAGCATCAATGCGGTGAGCTGACCCAGATCTTCGCCGGGAGCCACATGGAAGCGATAGCCCTGCACAGGACTCACAGGGCTCATGCCAACGAGCTTGGGGTAATAACGCTCACCCAAATCAGATGCCAACCGAGCAAAAGCTTGGTCGAACACGAATTCGCCATAACTATGACCCTTGAGATAAAGCGGTGCGACGGCGACCAGTTGATCCTGGTCACGCCAAAGCGAAAGGTGCAGAGGCTGCCAGCCTTGCTCAGGCACGATGCTTCCCGACTCTTCAAGAGCAACCAGCCAATCCCAGCGATAAAAGGGGCCGGACGACTTACCGACGAGCTCTTGCCACTGCTCTTCAGGGATCTCCCGCAGCGAACGATGCCAACGGGCAGACAGCGCAGTCATGGCCTGGAAAAGCGATGCGGTGTCGATGGACCCTAACCACGGGTGACGGCACAGGTTCAGAGTGATCTCGACCTGAGATGCATAGGGCGAGAGCGTGCCCAAAAACACAACGCCAAAGACAACGGCTCCGATGGGCCTGGCCACTGTGCTGCTGCTGGCCACTCCGCAGCTCCTGGCTACAACAACGCCACCCGCGTCAGCTGGATTGATGGAGCCTGTCTTACGGCTGATGCAGCCGCAGGTTGAGCAGCGGCTGGCCAGAGCCTGCGCATCAGCCCTTCGAGAGGCCAATGGTGATCTTGGCCAGTCTGAGCTGGCACAACTTGGGCCATGGCTTGAAAGCTCGTGTCAAGCATTGGCCAAACCTGTGAGCGCTTGTCTCATCCGCGAAGCAAGCCGCAGCGGCCGCGAGCTGGGGGTGATCACAGAACTGATCCGTGGCCAGGTGGGTGATGACAGCGAAGTGGTGATTCGCCGTTGTGCAGCAGCATTGATCGGTCTGCCCGCTCATCGTGGTGAGCAACTCTTGCCTCAGCTGCTCGAGCGCCTCCGGCAGTAACGCACCAGCAGTTCGTCACCATCCAAAGCAACGGCCTCCTGCAGAGCCCATGCACTGGCATCAGCAAGGTGCTTGGGCAGGGTGATCCCATGCCAGGGCACCCATCCATGGGGACCGCCCAAGACGCGAGGGGTGAGGGTGAGCTGAAGTTCATCCACCACATCGGCCTGCAGCAAGGCTGCTGTCAGTTGAGCTCCCCCCAACAGCACAATCCGCTCGATGCCACGGGCCGCCAGAGAGGCGATGGTGCTGAACCAGTCATGGCGCAGGGTATGCAGGTGATCGAAACCGTCCTCCAGCCTGGTGGGGTCAGTCGGGTCTGCGGGGCGCAACAACCAACGGTCGAGGGGCTGCTGAAAAAACGGCCAATCCACCGGGAAATTGGGCTGACGTTGACCAGTCACCACCACCGCAGTGGGTTGCAGCGAACGGCCTACAGCCAAACGCTGGTCGAGCAGCTGCTGATCATGCAGCAGACAGGTGCAGCGATGGGCTCGCAGGGTGCCAGCACCGATTAAGGCAGCATCGGCCCATGCCAAAGCCTGCTCCAGTGCTCGGCGGTCGCCGCGGCCTCCCAGTTGCGCAGCGCCACCCTCTGGAGGGGCAAGCCGTCCATCCAAGCTGATCGCCAGCACCAGACGCAGGGTGTATGCAGACCGATGGACGTGGGGAGCGTCAGCCGAAACAGGATCGAGCAAGTGTCGTTCGTGGAAAGCTCTGTTGAGACTCTCCGAGGGCGAGTCATCAGTCAGCGTGTCGTTCAGGGGGCGAATCGACGCTGTGCGAACTACAGCAACACGCTGCCTAGGACGCCATCACCGCTTCCATCGCCGCTGGCTGCATCTCTAACTGAGGGACCTCCGCGTACACCTCGGCGGCATTGTTTGGGCTCTCCTGCAGCCGAACCTTGTGCAAGTGCGCACCAATGGCCTGGATGGGACCACTCAACCGATCGGCGATGTGCAAGGCGATGTTTTCAGCCGTGGGCACACACGTGGCGAAATGGGGAACGTCTTTATTGAGGAAGGTGTGATCAAAAGGCTCCACCACCAGGTCGTCGACCAGGCGTTGCAGGGCAGCCAAGTCACACACCATGCCGGTGCGTGGATCGATGCCGCCCCGCACCGTTACATCAACGAGATAGTTGTGGCCATGGCCATGGGGACGAGCGCATTTGCCGTAGATCGCTTCGTTGTCTTCCTGGCTGAGCTCTGGCCGTGCCAAGCGATGGGCTGCAGCGAAATGGGTGCGAATGGTGAGGAAAGCGTCCATGCCGTGTCCGAGATAGTCGGCCCAGAGGCCTGGTGATTCGTAAAGCCGCAGAGCGACCAGGGGTAGATGTGCCGCAAGGCGCTGCCAGATCACCCGCACGAGGGCTTCGGTGGTGGGCAGACAGCCGCTGGGCTTGGTGAGATCGAATTCCGGCCAGGCCTCATTGAGGAAGCGGAAGTCCAACTGGCCCGTCACCTCTGAGCGGATGGCGTGCTTCACATCGGAAAGATTGAGCACCATGCCATCGGCATCGAGGGCACCACCCATCGACACAATCAGCTCATAGTTGTGGCCATGGCCAGGGGCCAGGGCACAGGGGCCGAAGCGAGCGGCGTTGTCATCGCTGCTCAGCTCAGGCAACCAGTAACGATGACTGGCGCTGAAGCAGGCTCGGCGGGTGATCACACAGCCTCGGCCTTGGCCGTGAGCGGCTGCGTTGACTCGATCTGCGGCACTCGCCACTGCTGAGGGTTCAGTCATGGCGTGCTCAGTCCAGGGGGCATCCTAGGGAGTCTTGTGGCGCGACCGACCAGCGCCTCCCAAGACCCTCCTCTTCCCGCCGCTCTCCATGACCGATCAAGCCCGGAACGAGCCCCACCCGTTGCGCTCACGCCTGGGGGGCCGAAACCTCTATCTGATTGGGATGATGGGCAGTGGCAAAAGCAGCAGCGGCCGGCCCCTGGCGCAGCAACTGGGCTATGGCTTTGTGGATGCCGATCCCGTGATCGAGCAGGCGGCTGGTTGCACGATTGCGGAGATTTTTGAGCGCGACGGGGAAGCGGGCTTTCGGGCGCTGGAATCACAGGTGCTCCAAGCGATTGGCCAGCGTCATTCCCTCGTCGTGGCCACCGGTGGCGGCGTGATCACCAAACCGGAAAACTGGGGCGTGCTCCATCAGGGCCTGGTGATCTGGCTCGATCCCGGCAAAGAGCGACTAATGGCCCGCCTCCAGCAAGATCCCACCCAGCGTCCTCTCCTCCAAACCGACGATCCCGCCGCGGCGCTCGATGCCCTGTTGGCGGAACGCATGCCCCTTTACCGCGAGGCTGATCTCCATCTGCAGGTGAACGACCAATCCGCCGAACAGGTGGCTGCGATGGTGCTGGAAGCGATCCCGACCATCCTCAAGCCTGACCAGGGGGCTCCAGCCGCACCGCAAACCACTGCAGGTTGAGCCCCGGCTGCAGTTCCAAATCGCAGGCCGTTTCCAAGAGCCGGCGAGCCACAGCCCCCAGGGAGTCGAGGCCGGCCAGGTCGTCAGGCAAGGGGTCGAGGCTCGCCAAATGCCCCTCCAACCATGCGAGGGTGTCGTCGGCGCTGAGCAGCTGCTCCGGCTGACCGGGCTCCAACACCACGTAGTGATCACAGGCACGGATCAAGGGGTCAGACATGGGGCACCGCTTGCTGATAACGATCATCGGCCTGCTCTGGGCCCCGCTGCTGGTGTTGGCTCCCGCACCGGCCGCTTGGGGCGCGGATGGATGGCTGCAAGACCGCCTCGAGAGCTGGCCGGCTTGGCAGTTACCCGCCCCTCTGCCACGCCCACGCCGCAGTGAAGATCTGGTGTACCCCGACTGGTTTCGCGGGGTCTGGCAGGTGGAGAGCACCGACCAAAACGACAGCAGCACGTTGGTGCATCAAGCCCGGTTTGAGGCCACCAACATCAGCGCTGGTGCCGTAGTGGGCGACCGCACCTTTAATGCCCAAGCCATCGGCCAGGCCCTGCTGGGCAACGACTTACTAGCGGTTGAACAGGCACCCGGCCAGGTGAACCGGCAATTGGCCCGGCTCTCTCAAGACCGGCAACTGGAAACCACGGTGATCGGCAGACGCGAGAGTCGTCTCGATCAGGCCGAGTTCATCAGTGATGAATTGGTGCTGCAGATCCTCCATGGCCCAGGCGCTCCGCGGATCAGTCGGATCGAAACCCTGAGCCGCTACGAGCGTTGCAACGACACCTCGAACAGCGCCTCAGCCGTCAGCACGGTCGACACCATCTGCGGTGAACAGTGGCAAGCCCGCTTTGCCGCTCCAGGAGACGGAGTCTCTGCCCAACCCCTGAGCGTGCATCGCTACACGCTCAAGTTGACGAAACCGCTGGATCCGACTGCATCAATTGAGCTTCCAGCTGGTCGCGCCAGCTGAACAGGGACTCAAGCCTGGGGTGGTCGCTGATGCCTGGCACGCCGCGGCCCGCCAGGGCCTCCCCGGATGAAGCAGGGAAGCGCAAGAGCGACAACTGGGCTGCCACCGCCAAATCGGCGATGGAGCACTGATCGCCCACAAGCCAGGGGCTTGCCACCACCGCATCAGCCAGCTGAAGCAGGCTCGCCAGCATCGCCGCCCGCTCTCCCTGATCAACCACCTCGCCCAGACCCTGCAACCAAGCGCCGGGCAACGCCCCCACGGTTTGGCGCAATGGAGAGGGGAGAGCATCGGGGAGCAAGGCGACCCGCAAGGCGCTGTCGGCCACTGCGGCCTGGGCTAGCGCCAGCCGTGCCGCCGAAGCCAGGGTGGTGTCTGCCCAGTCTTCGAGAAGGTGGACCTGGGCCCGCTGCCTGGGATCAGAGGGGATCAGGCTCGGGTCAGGGCATCGCTGTTCCAGGTGAAGAGCGATCGCACTGGAATCGGGCACCACGACATCGCCATCCACCAACACCGGCACCTGACGCTGGCCGGACAGCCGAAACACATCGATCTGGCCCACCCCTGGTGTGACCTCAACCGTGCGAAAGCTCAGGGATTTGGCCTGAAGAATCATCCGCACTTTCAAACAAAAGGCGGAGTGACGGAACTGATGAAGCTCCAACATGGCCGGTGCTGCCCTGGGAACGGCAGAGTAGCCATCAGATTCGTGAAGTCGTCAGCGGCATGCGGGAGTTTTTCGTCAACGTGACGCGCTATCCGCGTTACCTGATCGCCTTCAGCCTGGGGGTGATGAACTCCGTCGCCGAGCCCCTGGCCCGGAGGCGCAGCAACCCGGTCACGGCCGTGGCCCTCACCGGGGCCCTGATCAGTGGAGCCATCAGCATGGGGTTGGTGCTCCGTGCCATGGTGACGCCATCACCTCTGGCTTGATTCCCCATGGCACCGGGACGGCGTGTGGAGCGGGTCGCAGCCCTGATCAGGCGCGAAACCAGTGAACTGCTGATCAATGGCATCCGTGACGAACGGGTGCATCAAGGCATGGTGAGCATCACCGAAGTGGAGGTGAGCGGCGATCTGCAGCACTGCAAGATTTTCGTGAGCATCTACGGCGAAGAGGAGCAACGGCAGCAGGTGCTCGAAGGGCTGCAGGCCGCCAGCGGCTACCTGCGCGGGGAGCTTGGTCGGCGGCTTCAGATGCGCCGGGCCCCCGAGGTGGTGTTCCAACTGGATCGCGGCATTGAAAAAGGCACCTCCGTTTTGCACCTGCTCAACCGGCTTGAAGAGGAACGCGAAGAGCGGGGCGAGATCCCTGCCAGCAGTGACGACGAACAGGCAGGCGTGAGCAGCGGAGCCGACCAGGACACCCTGTGAGCAACGACGCGCTGCGCAGGCAGGTGGCCAGCCTGGTGGTGGTGCGAGCCAGTGGCCACGCCAGTGACCGACAGCGGCGGTATCCCCGCTGGGAACTGACCAACGCTGATCTCAAACGCCTCCTGAACAGCGGCGTCGGTGGGGTGATCCTGCTGGGCGGCACCGCTGTGGAACTGCAGCAACGCTGCCGGCAACTGCGGCACTGGGCGCAAGGGCCTCTGTTGCTCTGCGCCGACGTGGAAGAGGGGGTGGGGCAACGGTTTGAGGGGGGCTCTTGGCTGGTGCCGCCCATGGCCCTGGCTCGCCTGCACCAGTCGGATCCCGAAAGGGCCGAAGCGATGGCAGAGCGCTACGGCGCCTGCACAGGTCGCCAGGCCAAACAGTGCGGCATGAACTGGGTGCTGGCACCGATTGTGGATGTCAACAACAACCCAGCCAATCCGGTGATCAACGTGCGGGCCTGGGGAGACGACCCCACCACCGTGACCCGGCTCACCCTGGCCTTCCAACGGGGCCTCAACCAAGCGGGCGTGCTGGGTTGCGCCAAACATTTCCCAGGCCATGGCGATACCGCCGTGGATTCCCACCTGCAGCTGCCGGTGCTTCCCCACAGCAGGGAACGGCTCGAGCAGCTGGAACTGAAACCGTTCCGAGCCTGCATTGCCGCAGGCATCGACTCGGTGATGACCGCCCACCTGCAGATCCCATCCCTGGATCCAGACAGGCCAGCCACCCTCTCCAAAGCCGTGCTCACAGGGCTCCTGAGGGATGAGATGGGTTTTGACGGCCTTGTGGTGACCGACGCCCTGGTGATGGAGGCCATCCGTGAGCATCACAGTGCGGGAGACGCCGCCTTGCTGGCCTTTGAAGCGGGCGCCGATCTGGTGCTGATGCCGGAAGATGCCGATGCCGCCATCACGGCCATCTGCGCTGGCATCGAAAGCGGGCGCATTGCCAGAGAACGCCTCAACGCCAGCCTTCAGCGACGCCAACAGGCCTTGGCACGGGTGGAGGACTGCGCAGCTCAGCCCATAGGCCCTGCGATGCCCGAGCACCAGGCGGGATCCGAGCTCTCTCTTGACGTGGAGCAGACCGAGGACAGGGCCCTGGCACAGACGTTGGTGGAACTCACCTGCGAAAGCCAAGGCCCATCGGTTGCGCACCGGCCACCCCACACCGCCCTCAACCTGATCCGCATCGATGGGGTGCTGTCGTGCCCCCAACTTCCCGCTTCGGCTCCGGCGCTCCTGCTGCCGGAACAGGCAGGCTTCCGGCCCCTGATTCACCATCCGATGGCCGTCTCGATCTGGAAGGAAGACGTCTGGAGCAAGGGCGATCGATCAGCCCCCCTGGCGCTGGATCGACTGGGGGAAGGGCCCGTGCTGCTGCAACTGTTTCTACGCGGCAACCCCTTCCGGGCAGGCCGCGATCAACAGGAGCCCTGGGCCGAAGCGATCGACCAGCTGCAGGCATGCCAGCGTCTGGCCGGGCTGGTGGTGTACGGCAGCCCCTACGCCTGGGAGAGCCTGCGCAGCCTCCTTGAGCCAACCATTCCTGCGGCCTACAGCCCAGGGCAGATGCCTGAAGCCCAGCACACCGTGATGCACCGGCTCTTTCTGGCGGATTCAGCGCACCCATCAACGCAAGGCCCAGGGGAAGGGTTCACCGACTGAAGACAAGCGACGGCAGCCACCCAGGAAGGGCCGTAACCTCAGCCCCAGCCGTGTTCTCCCCATGCTCAGCCTCTCGATGATCGTTCGCGATGAGGCCGAGCGGATCGAGGCCTGCCTCGCCTCCGTGCGGGATCTGGTCGACGAGATGGTGGTGGTCGACACCGGCTCCAACGACGACACCATGCAGCGGGCCCAAGCCGCCGGGGCCCGGGTGGAACAGCTGCCCTGGCCAGGGGACTTTGCTCCGGCCCGCAACGCGGCCCTGGAGATGGTGAAGGGCGACTGGGTGCTGGTGCTCGATGCCGATGAACAACTGCTGCCCGAAGCCATCCCGGCCCTCAAAGAGCTGATGGCCGACCCTGAGGTGCTGGTGATCAACCTGCTGCGGTACGAGCGGGGGGCCGCCATGGCGCCCTACTCAAATGTGAGCCGCCTGTTTCGCCGCCACCCCCGATTGGAGTGGTCCCGGCCTTATCACTCAATGATTGACGACAGCGTCGAAGCCCTCATCCAAGCGGAGCCTCAGTGGCGCGTCGTCGACTGCGGCATCCCGGCCCTACTCCACGACGGCTATCGCCCCGAACTGCTTGAGGGCACCGATAAAGCCGAGCGGCTGCGCCAGGCCATGGAGCAATGGCTGGCACAGAAGCCTGGAGACCCCTACGCCTGCGCCAAACTCGGTGCTCTCGAAGTAAGCCGTGGCAACCGAGAGCGCGGCATCGCACTGCTGCAGCAGGGGCTCGCCTCCATCGCCGGTGCGCAAGATCAACACGCCGAGCGGTACGAGCTGCTGCTCCACCTGGCCATGGCCCAGGCAGAGCAGGACGCCACAACAGCCATCGCCACCTACCGCGAAGCGCTAGCACTGCCCGTGGCCGCCAGGCTCAGCCTTGGTGCCCGACTCAACCTGGCGGCTCTGCTGCTAGAGAACAACGGCCTCGAGGAAGCGATCAGCCTCACCACAGCGGCCACCAATGAGGCCCCTGAAGTTGCCCTGGGCTGGTTCAACCTGGGGCTGATGCAACGGCGCAAGGGCGACATCGCTGCGGCCATCGAGGCCTACGGCCAAGCTCTGCTGCGCCAGCCCAACCATCCGGAATGCCACCAGAACCTGGCGGTTGCGCTGTTGCTGGGAGGAGACGTGGATGGAGCCCGCAAAGGCTTTCATGTGGCCATCGCCCTGCTGGAGGAACAGGGACGCCAAGAGGAAGCCACCGCGCTGTTCAATCAGTTGCAGGGCATCGTCAAGCTGGATGAGGTGACGGCATGACCCTGCCGCTCCAGGGCCGCACGGTGCTGGTCACCCGGGCTCAAGACCAGCAGGGCGAAGGCCGGCAACGGCTCCAAGCCCTCGGGGCCAGCGTGATCGATCTCCCTGCCCTGGTCATCGGCCCACCGGATGAGTGGGGTCCGCTCGATGACGCCCTGGAGGAACTGGATGAATTCCACTGGCTGCTCTTCTCCAGCGCCAACGGCGTCAATGCGGTGGAGGCACGGCTGCAGCGTTTGGGACGCAACCTCGCCAGACGGCCCGCCAGCCTCAAAGTGGCGGCGGTGGGCCGTAAAACCGCTGCTCAGCTTGAGGCCCTAGGAGCCGAGGCTGATTTCATCCCCCCCGACTTTGTCGCCGACAGCCTGATCGAGCATTTCCCAGTGTCGGGATGGGGACTGCGCTTGCTCATCCCTCGGGTGCAAAGCGGTGGACGCACTCTGCTGGCGGAAGCCTTCGGAGAAGCAGGCGCCCGCGTGGTGGAGGTGGCGGCCTATGAATCCCGCTGCCCCGAAGCCATTCCTGCCGCCGCCGCCGATGCCCTGGAATCAGGGGCCGTGGCAGCCGTGACATTCAGCAGCGGCAAAACGGTGAACCACACCGTGCAGCTCCTGCAAGACCGTTACGGATCCAGCTGGGACAGCCACCTCAAGCAGGCCAAGGTGGTGTCGATCGGGCCTCAAACCAGCAAGCGTTGCAGAGATCTCTTCGGTCGAGTCGACCAAGAGGCTGACCCCCACACCATCGAAGGGTTGGTGCAGGCCTGCGTTCAGACCTTGGCCTCCTCAGCCGCCTCGTCGTCGATGCAAACGGGCTTCTGAGCCTTGCCCTCCACCGTGTAGGTGAAGCAACCCCGCTGCAAATCGATACTGCGCACCGTCCACGCTTTGGGCAGCA